>PVBE011145702.1_pt1 | contig 49858 bp, 47 predicted proteins | sample 1631181 | NCBI WGS metagenome assembly PVBE01 (sample SAMN08397723, study PRJNA350692) | Marine metagenome, whole genome shotgun sequencing project. | isolation source: water | place: Pacific Ocean | collected 2012-04
CCGTGTTCACCATTCAGAACGATTACACGGCGGCCTTCCTGATCCTCTCGCCCGATCAAGAGCCCACCAGCATCTACCGGAAATGCGACGCCACGGTAGACAATATGAGTTGGCGAACTCTCAGGCTTCTCTACGGGCTCACGAACATCGACTGGTACCAGTAAATCGACTGCGGGAGGAAGTGGCGCGCTCTCAGCTCGCCACGGCAACCGCTTCAGGAGTTTCACCTGGTCACGGCTCGAATCAATGTTCTCGAGGCTTTGAATGGCACCCAGAGCCGCTTCACCCACGGGCAACGGTAGGATATGCGCGTCGTCGAGGCGCGAGAGTTCGTTAACTACACCGGGCAATCCGAGTAGGCGGTGGGAAACCTGTATGACGAGGCTGTCTCCGCCACTTCTGCACTGCGCGACTAACTGCACGAGCGCGCGATTGAATCCGGAAGCAACACCGAGCAATTGCTCACGCTCGACTTCGATGGTGACTTCTTTATCACCGTGCGGCAGCCGAAGCTCGGCACGGTCATCATCCTGCAGAGTCTGCAGCCATGCCGGCAAACGATCGTAGACGAACTGTTCGCTGTCGGCGCCGTGAAACGGATCGAATCGCGTCGATAGCACGAACAATTCAGCGACACGCTTCGCCCATAGATCCATTAGTGAAGCCAGACCTACACCATCGATGGCCTGCTCGGCTCTCACCAAAACATCACTACCCTGCTCCAGTGTCGTCGCCGATACTCGGTATAGACCAGCATCGAGGTAGATCAGTTGCTGGTTCGGATAAGGCCTGGAACTTGCCGCCACGGCCGAATTTACCAACGAGCGCACGGGCATGCTGCACTCCTGAGCGAGACCCAGCAGCAACCCGAGCTGCTCGCGGCTATAGTGATCGGGCACGACCAACAGCGCGTCCCGATCCGGGCCGCCGTAACGTTTCCATAGATCTTCGAGCTGAGCGAACGCGAGTTGGGCAGTATTAGCAACTCCATCCAGCCCCGCGCTACCGTCAGAGAGACTTAACTGCTCCCAGTAACGGTTGCTACTCTCACGCGGCCGCAACCGGGCCTGCCCGTATGCTTCGTTGCCCGTCAGGACTCCCTTGCCATTGACGAGTGCGTAACCCGGTTCCATCGCGAGCACTCCCGATTCGTCTGCGACAATCAGGTTCGCATCGTTGATATCGATTGCGAGCGTGCTCACGATTCTTGCGCTACTGCGCGCCTCCTCGTGTCTGCATGTGACGAATCAGGTTGTGATCAATGTACGTCTGCGTATCGAAGACGAGCCGTTCCTGCAGCGACTGCAGTTGATGAACCAGGAACATCACGACGATGGAGATCAACAACGCGATGAACGTCGAGTTGAACGCCGTACCTAGACTCTGCGTTACGCCGGTGATGTCGCCATCGACGGCACGATGCGCTTGACCGAGAGCCTCGCCGATACCGCGAACGGTGCCGATAAAACCGACGGACGGAATGGCCCACGCGACATAACGAATCATCGACAGCTCCGATTCCAGGCGCTCGCCTTCCGATTCGCAGAGCGTATTCGCGACGGAAGAAACGTCTTGAACGTTGCGCGTGGATCCGAAACGTTCGAGAGATGATAGAAGGACCCGCGGCAGCAGCATCTCGCGCAGCCGGTCCGGTAACGCCTGTAGCGTGCGCGCGTACTCGCGCGTGTCTTCGGGGAGAATCCTGACGCCGTCCTGGACAGGCACGAGTTCCCGCTGCAATAGCTTCTGCTCACCAAGAGATCGGCTCGCCTTATAGCCCATGATGGAGAATGCCCACAGCATGAGGACGAAGCACGACTCCTGCTCGAAGTCCCTGATGAGGACCCAGATAGAGCGCTCGACCGTGTACTCGGCGTCCTCTTGGATCTGCAGTGCCTGCTCGTTCAAGGCCTCGGTCGCCCTCGGTCGGACTACCGTCACGTAGATAGCGTGCACGATAATGATCGCAATGATCAGTGCGAAGACCTGATAGAGAAATTCCGTTTGGAAGTGACGCTTCATGGCTAGATATTGACCGGGAACGTAACTTCTTCGTCCGCAGCGATTTCTTGGCTCGGAATGAATATCTCGTCGAGGGGCCGGGTGTCGGGTGGTGGCGGCGAATCCGCAGACGTCGCCTCGTCCTCGGGCGCCTCGGCATCCTGGCCGATCGACGACAGTGACAGCACCATCAAAGCCAACAGCGCCGTTAACATTCGTATCCAGTGCATCATCATCTCTCCTAAAAAACTCTCTAATATTAGACCAATTCGGGCACAGATCATTCCAGATTTCGGGCGATACGGAAGCCAATGTCTTCCCTGCTATCGGCACTGTAATTTCGGTAGGCAAGGCGTAGGTCGGTAGGCCTCGCGCTCCGCCAGCTACCGCCCCGGATCACGTGAAAGCGGCCGTGTTCCGGACCTAACCGATCGACCGTCACAACCTCGGTCTCCGGGGAACCGATCTCCCAATAATCGAGCATCCACTCCGAGGCGTTTCCGCCAAGATCGTAGACGCCGACGGCGTTCGGCGCGAAGCTGCCCGAAGGCGCGGAGACTTCGAAGCCATCGTTATAGGTCACGAGGTGGTTTTGCAGAAGCGTCGCCGCCGAGACGTCGGCGTAGTTTCCCGAGCGATCCGGCAACGGCAGGATGTTGCCCCATGGATACGTCGTAGGTTCTTCTCGATTGGCGAATCGGGCCGCCCAGGCCCACTCGGCTTCAGTCGGCAGCCGGTAACCATTGCGCAGCGGTCTCACGGCCGTCCACACACCGTTGACTTCCTCGTACACCGGTTGAAAACCGTCATTGATGCTGAGCGCGTTCATGAATTGGGCGACTTCGTCCCAGGTGACGCGGACGACGGGCTGATCGTCTTCATTCAACGATACGTTGCCGAACGCGCCCGAGTTATGCTCCGGAAGGAATGCTCGGAACTCCGCGTTACTGACCTCCCGCACACCGAGGTAGTAAGCCTCGCTGATACTGACGGCTCGCAGGACCTCGTTCGAACGGCGCCCCTGCTCACGACGTGACGACCCCATCGTGAACTCGCCGGGCAGTATGAGCGTCAACTCCTGACCTAAGCTTGTCTGCACCACCTGCGGGTATCCCGAACCGGTAATTATGTTCAATTCCACGAGCATCGCATCGATATACAGCGGGAAGCCCGGTCGGGGCGTGATCTCTTCCGACTGTTCCGCGTATCCGGCGAGGCGAATCTCAAACTGATGAGGGAGTGCGGACAACGTCAACTCGTGCGGTGTCATCCCACGCTGCTCACCATCGACCCAGATCTCCGCGCCTGCCGGCTCGCTGCTGATATCGACGGTCCCCATGCGGGCCGTCATCGGCAACGTCAGCGTGTGCCCGCTATCGGCGGCAACCGAAAGCTCCTGCTCGATAGAGTCGAATCCGGGCTTCACTAGTGTGAGTTGGTGCGCCCGCCCGGGCACGAGGCTCAGCGTCAAAGGCGTCTGACCACGGTACTCTCCGTTAACGCTGACAGCCGCGCCCGAAGGCTCGGTTATGAGTTCCACCCGCCCGTCGGCCTCCGTCAGCTCGATCAACGGCAGTTCCTGAGGCTGATCCGCAAAGACCGAGACGACATCCGCCCAGGCATTATACCCTCGCAGCCGAACCTCGACGATGCGCTCGCCCACACCGAGTTCCATGACGACCGGCGTTGACCCCGACACGGCACCATCGACGATGACGTCGGCGCCGGGGGGGTCGCTGGTTACCGTAACCGGCGCCCAGTTCGGCGTGAGTTCGACCACCAGACTCTGTTGCTCGCCACCGCCAATAACCCCAATCTCACGGACCTCGGCGAGGTAGCGGTCCGCGATGAATTCGAGCTGATGCCGGCCGGTAATGAGCTCAGTGTCGGTCAGCGGCGTCGTCCCCACCGTCTCACCGTCGACCAGGACCTCCGCAGCCGCTTCCGGCTCCGTCGTCAAGGTCACGAGGCCCGGAAGCCGGGTCATTTCAACTTCGATGGTCTGGTCAGGCGAGAGACCAACGTTGATCTCCGTATCGAGCGGGTAGTAGCCCGCAAGCTCCGCCACGACCCGGTGGGAACCCGCGCTCAGCAGCAGACGATCGCCCATTCTGATCTTCAGAAGCGTTCCCGGCAGCCCGACGCTCTCGGGTTCGGGCGCGACGATGAGTTCGACCGACTTGGCCGTGAATGCGAACCAACCCATGACAGCGAGGACCGCAAACGCGCTGCCGACCACGATAGCCCTGCGGCTCGGTCTCGTTCGACGCGTGCCTTGCCTCTGCTCGCCCAGGGGCCGAAAAGCGATAGGCGCGATCTCGATCTGGTCGAGGTCGGCCTCTTCTCGCGCCAGCTCTTCGAGGTCCGGCGGCGCGGTGTCGCCGCCCGTGACGATACCGCTGATCTCCAGGCACAGCCGCTCATCATCGAGTACACAGCTGATCCTTGCGGTGTCGAGCGCGATCGTCTCACCGTGCTCGAGCCAGCGAGATCCCGCAACGGGCTCGCCTTCCACGCGCAGATTGCGCGTGTCTCGACCCGGTTGAATGAAGAAGGCACCGTCCAATATGCCGATCTGCAACGAGCCCGAGACAGCATGCAGGCGAATGCTGCTATCGGCGTCGCCACCGATCGACAGGGGTAACTCGTCCACGGTGAAGCGCCGCTCTTCGCCAGCGGTAGATGTCATCAAGACCCAGCTATTCTTCGCGCTCATCAGATCGGCTCCACGCACCGTACGTCGACCGGCGCCATCTCGCGCCCCGGCCGTACAATAATATCTACAAGAACGTCGCGATAGCCGTTGCGTGTACCCTGAGCCCTGTAATTTCCCGGACGAAGCTGGACTTCGGTAGCGGTGAAAGTACCGAGCGGACCGACACGAAAGAGCGTGACGCTGGTCAGCTCATCTGAACGAAGCGCTACGGTCACCGGGGTAGACGCGAGCACGACGAGCCGGTCCAAGTCGGCGATCTGCTCCGCGAGTCGTTCCCCGATATTCTCCACACCCCTGGCATCCTCCAACAAGATGCCGGCGTCCGCGAGCACTCGATCGCTGAACAGCAGCGTCGGATTCCCGATCAGATTGATGAGCTTGGCCTCTAGGTCAGTTCTCAGCAGTGATCGCTCGAGTCCGGCCTGAGCGAATGCCAGCGTTGGGTCCTCCGCGAGCAGCTCGCGGTAGAGTTCGACGGCCCGGCCCCACCGTTCCACGGTCTCGAAAGCGATTGCCCTCGCCTCGGCCAACTCGATCCGATCGAGCTCCACTCCCTGCTCGGCCTGAGTTTGACCGGCTCGTGCTTCGGTCGAATCGGGGCGCAGGATCAGCGCCTCGTCAAAGAATTCATAGGCATCACCAAATTCCTCCGCCGCCAACGCGGCGAGAGCCTGCGACATCAGTGTATCGAAGCGCAGATTTTCGATACGCGCACTCACGGCGGATAGCGCCGAGCGCGCAGGCGCCCACAAGGGATCGAGCCCGAGCGCCTGACGGAATGCGCGCGCCGCCTCCTGGAGTTCACTCTGCCGCTCGAACTCCGCGCCCTGCTGCACGAGCACGAGCACCTCGGGAAGATTCTCTGCCCGCACGAGCCCTCCCAATGCCGTGGCATTGTCCGCTTCGATCCCGAGCACGAGTTGGAACTGGTCGAGCGCGAGCCGCGCATTGCCCGCATCCAACGCCGCGTTTCCCGCACTGAGGGCGGCCTCGATTAGTTCCGTCGACCGTTCGAGGAGCTGCTCGCCAACCTCAAGCGCCTCGGCATACGCCGGCACGGCGTCCTGAAACGTGTTGGCCAGGTAAGCATCGTCGCCCGCGCGGGAGCGGTCTTCGTACCGATCCCAGGCGGCTTCTCCCCAGGCCGCGGCCGCAAGTTCCTCTAGCCGACCCCGCTGCGCGAGCAGTTCCGCCAGGAGTTCCTCGGCCCTTGCCCGTAGCGCCGCAACCTCCTCCTCCGTGAGCACCGGCACCTCAGGTTCGGCCGATGCCGCCGGTGCCGGGTCCGGCTCAGGTGGCGTCAGTTCGGTTGCTTCTCGCCCGCTGTCGACCCACGTGGGCAAAACGAAGATTACGGCAAGCGCAGCCATTACCGTCACGCCGAACGCGCCAACCACGAGTAGACGCGGGGAGCGGCTCTCCTCCCGCCGGGCAGCCACGGTGAGTTCGACGCGTGCGAGCCCGGGCTGGACCGGGATGATGGTCTCTTCGTGGGCGGTCGATTGCGAATCTTTCTCAGCCACGATGCTCGTCTACTCGTATTCCAGGGACATTGATTCTAGGACATCCAGGAAGGGTCGTACGCTCCCCGGAGCCGGACCTTTACCGTAGCTCAGTGTCGCCACGACGAGTTCGGCCAGGGCCTCGGCCCCCGCCCCAGCGTCTCGTGGACTCGCCAGGGGTGGGCTCGGCTCGGCCTGCAGCATCGCGACGGTCGGATTCACGCCGAAAGGCAGTCGCCCGGCCAATAGCTCATAGAGCATCACGGAAAAAGCGTACACATCGTCGGCCACCTCGGGACGCGTGCCCTGCCGCCTCGCCAGACGCTCATACGCGAGGGTGCCGCCGCTGCGCGGCCCCTCAGCTCCCACCTCCACGGCAAGTGCGAAATCTACGAGCTTCGCGTCGCCGGCTGCGCTGAACAAAAAATTGCACGACTTCACATCCCGGTGTACGAGACCGCGCTCGTGAACATGGACGAGTGCCCGAGCGAGATCCCCCGCGGCTCCCACCCAATGCCGAGGGGCCGAGCCCAGTAGAGGCACGAGGTCGCCCCCGCCGAGGTACTCGGTCATGAGGGCAGGCGTTTCGGCTACGGCGATTAAACCCAATGGCACCAGGATATTGGGATGGGAGAGGCTGCCCAGAACGCGGTACTCGCGGCGGATCAGTTCAACCGCCGAACTCGGCAGCCGGTCGGTTCGCGGTATCTTCAGCGCGACGACTTCATTGCCGCGAGTCGTCGCACGCCACACTTCGCACAGACCACCTCGGCCCAACAGGGCATCGAGCCGTACTCCGTCAGCCAGCTCGAGGCCTGGTGCTACGGGACACGGTCTATTCACGGTCGGAGAGTCAGATGGCGAACGCGTCGCGCGCCTACCGCGGACGGAAGCGAAGCGCTGCGTCCCTACGTCGCTCCGGCAATGGTTTCGGGAGCCGCTTCTTCGGCAGCATCGTCCTCCACCTTGAGGTCTTCTGGCTCGATGGTATATACGTCAAGCTCCTGGTCCTCAGCTTCCGCTGCGGCTTCCTCTGCAACCTCCGGCAAGGGCTCCGTATAGATAACGACGTCGGGCACGAATCCCGTCTCAGCCGAATAGAGCTCTAACAGAAGATCCTTCCATTCTTCGTATTGCGCATCCGCCGTACCCGTCAGCCGATGTTGAGTACCCTCGATTTCGACGACCATGGGTTTTACCTCGTCGTCGAAACTCGTGGATAACTCTTCCATGGCCTCGGTGTGAAGACGTTTCTCGTCGCGCCGTACGGCGGCGGTCTTGATCAGGTCCATGCCTGTGTACATCATCGCGTCACGCAGCATGCGGCTCGAGAAATCACCGTCACTCTGAGAGCCGTAGACGACCGAGGCAACGACGGTAGCAATACCGAGCGTCGTTCGCCAGCGGCTGGAATGCTGCAGCGCACGAATTGCGATGGCTTCTTCTCGCGCAAACTCGCGCCATCCGTTATAGGAATCATCCGCGCTCTGATAAAACTCTTCGTAATGCTCGTTGAGTGTCTCAATGAACAGATGTTCGCGCTCGCGCACCCGCAACGTGCGGTCGAACTGTGGGTCGCCTTCGGCCGGTAAGCGATTAAGAGTAAACTCTCCACCCCGGTCGGCTTTGAGATAATCGCCGTAGGCTTCAGGGCTGATGTCGCCGGCGAAACGTAATTGTGCGACGGTGCGCAGGTTCTCCGCCTCGCGCGCAGTCAGGTCTGCCTGAACTTCCGCGAGATCGTTGGCGATCGAGTTGAAGACATCCTGGTAGGGGTCTCGATCCGGGTAGCGCTGGCGATTGTAGGCACCCGCAGCCGTCGCCATCTCATAGTCTTTCTCGAGCCACACACGGCCCGCGGCGTCGACCGCTCGCACATCGATGTGAAGACGATCTCCGTCAGAGTGCAATATCTCCGCAGCGACCTCGAGATCAGCGGCCAGTGACGGCTCGGGCGTTACCCAAACCGCGCCCCAGTAGCCGCTCTTCTGGAGCGTATCCCGAAGGTGTACGGCCATGTAGCGCGATTCAGAGCGGCGGATGTGGACGAACGTTCCGTTACGCAGTAACTCCTCGAGTACGTCTTTGTCGATCTCTCCGTCGGGGACGCCTGGATCGAACAGGACGACCGACACATCCAGGAGCTGCTCTTCTGGAATGGTTTCCGTTGCCGGTACCAATGCGACCGAATGGGCGACGCGGACTTCGCTGGTGGAACACCCCGCGAGCATGACCGTGCCGATTAATAGAACACCGATTCGTGGCATCGTGAACGTCTCCAGTTACTGCCGCAGGATTATCTGCTTGTAATCGTTATACTCGTCCCAGAGAGCCGCCCTGAGGAAGGGGTCCTGCTCCTCGGTTGCCGCCTCACAGAGCTGACGCGCGACTTTATCTTGATCGTTGCAGCCCTCGACCTGGGCTGCGGTCTGGTCGTCGCCGGAGCGGTCCTCGAATACGGGCATCGGGTTGCCGGACTCGGAAGGGTTCTCCTCGCCCTGTGCTCCCTGCCCCGACGGTTGCTCGTTCGAGCCGATGGCGTTGCCGATCTCGCCGGCTGAGCCGAACGCTTCATCCGCCGCGCTACCTACGCCCGTGCGCGCCATCTGCTCCTGCTCGTCACCCATGATCGCATCGAATTCCTCGAGCGATCGGTCGAAAGCACCCTCGGCCTCAGCCATCTGACCATCGCCGGTGGTCTCGATGCCGTCACCGAAAACATTCTCGTCGGCGGGGCCGCCCTGCGCCTGGCGAGTCTCGCTGCCGTCCTGACCCGCGGTGGGATCGTCTGCCTCACCTGGCACGGGTTGTCCCGGCGGCGGGCCACCAGCCTGCTGCTCGCCTTCTTGTCCCGGCGGAGGTCCGCCTGGCGGGAAGCCACCGAATTCCTCACCCTGCTGTTGCGCCTGCTGCTGGGCCTGCTGTTGACCCTGCTCGCTCTGCTGTTGACCCTGCTCGCCCTGCTGTTGACCCTGCTCGCCCTGCTGTTGACCCTGCTCGCCCTGCTGCTGGGCCTGCTGGTTCTGCTGCTGCGCCTGCTGCTCGGCCTGCTGGCCCTGTGAGGACTGCTGACCCGGCGACTGGGCCTGCTGCTGGCTCTGCTGCTGGCTCGGCTGCTGGCTCTGCTGCTGGCTCTGCTGCTGGCTCGGCGATGGAGGCGGTTGCTGCTGACTCTGCTGCTGGCTCGGCTGTGATGGGGGCGCCTGCTGCTGGCTCTGCTGCTGGCTCGGCGGCTGGCTCGGCGGCTGAGTGACACAGGCAGTGAGCACCAGTACCACACCGGAAACCACCAGGCTTGCTCTAATCGTCGCTACTTTCACGGCTCTTCTCCGTCAACGGTTGCGCGGGGTCAATCGGCACCCCATTGCGGGTAATGTCCTATATTAACTTTAGTGCCCTCAGCGGAGTCGTAAGTTCCCTTTAATACTGTCCTTACCACGCCCTGCGTGCCGAAAATCGGCGTTTACGCTGGATCCGCACGCCAGCGCCGCAAAACGGGGCCTGCCTAATATTCCATAACGCCTCAGGGCTCTGCACGGTTGACGTCGAGCCGGCGCTTTGGAGGTGATAACATCTCCGGCGCTCACACCATGAGAAGATCATCCATGAAAACAATAACACCGATGATGGGTCTGCTTCTATCCACCGTCTTCGTTATTTCGATCGCCCAGGAGACCCCCGAGCTGACGCGCACACCAGCCCCCGAAGGCGCCGACGCCTACATCCAATCTCCGGCCGATGGCGCAACCGCGACATCGCCGTTTACGGTACGTTTTGGGCTCAGAGGGGTCGGGATCGCGCCCGCCGGTGTCCAGCTACCGGACACGGGACATCATCATCTACTCATCGATGTGGCGGAGATGCCGTCGTTCGACCTGCCGCTTCCCGCCAATGAGAATGTGCTTCACTACGGGCTGGGGCAGACTGAAACCGAACTGGAGCTGCCGCCAGGCGAACACACGCTGCAGCTCGTGCTCGGCGACTGGCTGCATACTCCGCATGAACCCCCCGTGATGTCGGAAGTTGTGACGATCACCGTTACGGAATAATGCAAATCACGCTTGCCCGTCGGGCGGGCGGTAATGATCGCGGACAATGGCCCAGGCTGTATTGTGACCCGGCGCCGCTTACGGCCCTGCACTCGAGCGCGTGTGTACAATAGCGTCCCTTTTTCACGACTACTGCGCAACTAAGCTCGGGGCAAGCATGGATATTCGCGATGGTTTTGTAGACGCTGTCGGCAACACACCGCTGATCAAGTTACGCAAGGCGTCCGAGTTGACGGGGTGCACTATCCTCGGCAAGGCGGAGTTCCTGAACCCGGGCGGATCGGTCAAAGACCGAGCGGCCAAGTACATCGTCCTCGACGCAGAGAAGCGCGGCGTCCTCGAGCGGGGCGGCCTCATCGTCGAAGGGACCGCCGGCAACACGGGAATCGGCTTGGCTCTCGTCGGCAGTGCCCGTGGCTACCGGACACTTATTCTGATACCGGAGACGCAGTCACAGGAGAAGATGGACGCGTTGCGGCTCTGTGGCGCCGAAATCAGGGCCGTGCCAGCCGTTCCTTTTCGCGACCCGAACAATTACGTCCACCAAGCGGAACGCGCGGCGAACGAGTTGGCCGCTACGGAACCTCATGGCGTCCTCTACGCGAACCAGTGGGATAACGTTGCCAATCGCGATGGACACAGCGAGAGCACGGGGCCCGAAATCTGGGAACAAACCGACGGTCAGGTTGACGGCTTTACCTGCGCCGTCGGGACCGGTGGAACCCTGGCCGGCGTGAGCACCTATCTGAAAAGCAAGAACGATGGCATCGTGACTGCGGCAGCCGATCCGATGGGCGCAGCGATCTACAGCTGGATCAAGACTGGGGAACTCAAGTCCGAGAGCAACTCGATTACCGAGGGAATCGGTCAGGGCCGGGTGACGGGCAATCTCGACGGCGCGCGGATCGATGAAGCGTTCCAGATTCCCGATGAGGAAATGCTGCCGATATGCTTCGATCTGTTGCAGGAAGAAGGGCTGCTACTCGGCGGTTCGAGCGGCATCAACGTCGCCGGCGCCATACGGCTTGCGAAACTGTTGGGTCCCGGCAAGACGATCGTGACCGTATTGTGCGACTCCGGCTCACGTTATCAGTCAAAACTCTTCAATCCGGAGTTTCTCGCCGCCAAGGGCCTGCCTTCACCGCCTTGGCTAGGATAGTTGGAGCCGTGAAAAAGGGACCCTACGTATCCTCCCGCGGCGATTCGAGAACTTCCTAGCGTGGTTCGTGGCTGCTTCTCACTCAGGCGTGGTCGCCGCCATTCTCGCCTGTTGCTGAAGACCGAGCGCCTGATCGACGCGGTGCGCAATCGCCAACGCGTTGAGTTCGGCACAGGCCTGGAACAGAGCAATTTCGACCTCGACCAACAAATCGTAGAGACTAGCGGTTGCCTCATCCTGGGCGAACGCTAACGCCGTAGCAGCTTCGTTCTGCTCACGAAACACGCGTTCCAAATAGTCTCGAAATGACTGGGAATCCAATCTCAGCATACGCCCCTCAAGCGTCATAACGCTCGTGGCGCAGCCCGTGAGCACGATGAGCCCGAGTATGCTAAAACGAAGAGCGGACATGGCTTGAGCGGCTCACGTGGCGTGAGACAGGTATCGTCGGGGAACCAATCCAGTGTTGCAAGCCACTAAAGGTCGTTGTCCTGGATCTTACGTGGAGGCGATAATGCGCGCCTTCGCTTCAGACTCGATGACTTATGGCCGTTATCGCCACACACGCCGTTCATGCCCGGTCGCAACTCGACGGCGCCGTCGCAAAAGCAACGCAGTGGCTCGACGAAGAACAGAATGCCGACGGTTTCTGGGTGGGCATGCTCGAATCGAATTCATGCATAGAAGCCGAGTGGCTGCTTGCGATGCATTTTCTCGATTACGAGCATCCGCGTAAACGGGATCTCGTCAACTCGATTCTCGCTGCGCAGCGGTCCGATGGCTCGTGGGAGATCTACCACGACGCTCCGCAAGGTGACATCAATAGTACCATCGAGTGCTACGCCGCACTCAAGGCGGTCGGCATGTCAGCCGACTCCGAGCCGCTCATGAAAGCCAGGGAATGGATCTTCAGCCACGGCGGTCTGAGCCGAATCAGAATTTTCACACGCTACTGGCTCGCATTGCTCGGCGAATGGCCATGGGAGCGAACGCCAAATCTCCCTCCCGAGATGATCGCCAACCCGAAATGGTTTCCTTTCAATATCTACAATTTTGCGAGTTGGGCGCGGGCGACACTTTTACCACTGGCCGTACTGTCGGCTCGGCGCGCCGTCAGACCCTTGCCCGCCGGGAGACGTCTAGACGAATTGTTCCCCGAGGGGCGCGAACGAGCCAACTATAAATTGCCTCGATGCGGGCCTGCACTGAGTTGGAGACGCCTGTTCCTTATCAGTGATCGCGTCGTGCACTGGTATCAGTGTATCGGGGTCAGCCCGGGACGCGAAACGGCGATTAAGGCCTGCATCGAGTGGATCGTCCGCCACCAGGATGCCGACGGCGCCTGGGGTGGGATTCAGCCGCCGTGGGTCTATAGTGTCATGGCGCTCGCCGTCGAGAACTACGACTTGCAACACCCCGTCATGGCGAAGAGTCTGGCGACTTTGGACGATCACTGGTCGTACGAACGGAACGGCAGCTTGCACATACAAGCCAGCGAATCACCAGTCTGGGACACCATACTCTCCCTTCTGGCTATGCAGGATTGCGGTCGCGCCTTTACGGCAGACATGAACACTGCTCTCGAGTGGTTACTCGAGAAGCAGGTCACTCATTTCGTCGGCGACTGGCGGCAAAAGGTCAAGGGCGTAGAGCCTGGCGGCTGGCCGTTCGAGAGAGCGAACCTCCATTACCCCGATATCGACGACACAGCCGTCGCACTGATCGTGCTCGCTCGTCTCCCGGAATCGAAGCGATCGCCAACGCGCATCACAACCGCGATCGAGCGCGGCCGGAAGTGGATACTCGCACTGCAATCAAAAAATGGCGGCTGGGCGGCATTCGACAAGGACAACAACAGACTCATCATCACCAAGATCCCGTTCTGCGACTTCGGTGAGGCGCTTGATCCACCCTCCGCCGATGTTACGGGCCATGTACTCGAGGCATTCGGGCTGTTGGGGATGGATCGCAACCATCCCGCCATCGAACGTGCATATGAGTATCTGCTGGCCGAGCAGGAGACTGACGGCAGCTGGTTTGGGCGCTGGGGTGTCAATCATATCTACGGCACCGCAGCTGTCCTGCCGGGTCTAGCCGCAATCGGGGAAGACATGAGTGCGCCGCATATCCAGCACGCAGCACATTGGATAATCGAGCATCAGAATAGCGATGGCGGCTGGGGCGAGACCTGTGCTTCGTATATGGACGAGAGCCTGCGAGGAGAGGGACCGAGCACGGCATCGCAGACTGCCTGGGCCATCCTTGCATTGATCGCCGCGGGCGGCGGCAACGCCGCGATTCTCGAAGGCCTCGACTATCTCATCGAAACGCAGCGACCGGACGGCACCTGGGACGAACCCTATTACACCGGTACGGGCTTCCCCGGCTACGGCTTCGGCGCGCGCCTCGATTTTCGGGACAAGGCCACTAGAAAACGCATCGCGCAGGGGACGGAGCTGCAACGTGGCTTCATGATCAACTACAACCTCTACCGCCACTACTTCCCGCTCATGGCCATGGGGCGCGCGCGTGCATATCTGAACATGTAGTACGCGATCCTCGGCCGACGCTTTTCACCCGCAGACCTCCTATTTCACTTATTTCCCCAGCGTAGCGGCTATCCCGTGTAAAATTACGGCAACGATCGTAACTGGTAGTCACATGCAGTTTGGTCGATTAGAAGAACGAATAACGATCACGGCCGGTACACGGACCGTCACGATCGGAGGCCTGGTGATTTTGTTGTGCACCATAGGCCCACTTACAGTTTTCGTGTTCCTGCCGCAGATCAGCGGCGATCAATTACCGGACTTCCAGCCTCTCGAGACCCAGGTGCGCAAAGCAGAATTTTTCGCGTTCCTCGATCCAATCGTTGCTGATGTCAGCGCCGACGTGAGTGAGGAACGCGCATTCATCACGGAACTCGAGGACCGAGTTGCCTCCGGTGAAAACGTCTCATGGCTGGCGCGCCGTAAACTCAACCGGATTGCGGCGTACTACGAGGTAGACACGGAGGACGCCGATATCGCGACCGAAGTGCTGCCCACCTTGCGGCAACGCGTGGACATTGTCCCACGGTCGCTCATACTCGTACAAGCGGCCAAGGAGTCCGGCTGGGGAACTTCACGATTCGCTCTGCAGGGAAATAATCTCTTCGGGCAGCGCTGCTACTCCGATGGCTGCGGCATCGCGCCAACGGGCGTTCAGCCCGATGCCGGATTCGGCGTCGCAAAATTCAGCTCGGTCGACGCATCAGTCGCGAGCTATGTGCGTAATCTCAATACGCATCCGCAGTACGCCGATTTTCGGCGAATGCGTCAATCACTCCGGAACGCTAATGCCACGCTGGCAGGAACGGTCCTAGCTGACGGTCTCATTGATTACTCCGAGCGCGGTGATGCGTACATTGCCGAGATCAAGGCGATGATTCTGCAAAACTCGTTGGAGCCGGGCGATTAGCCGGCACCTTCTAATACTCCTGCTGGTAGCACTCGGCGGCGCCTGCGTATCCGAGCGGCCGGCTGGCGCCGCCGACAGCGCCGTGATCCTCATGTATCACCACGTCGATAGCGCGGCACCGCCGTCGACCAGTATCACGCCGAAGCGGTTCGCGACCCATCTCGATTATCTGGAGCAGGAAGAATTCATAGTTCGGCCACTGCTCGAAGTCCTCGAAGCGCTCCGAGACGGTGCTGTGCTGGCCGAGAAAACCATCGTCCTGACATTCGATGACGGATATGTGTCGGTGCTCGATAACGCTCTGCCGCTACTTCGTCAGCGAGGCTGGCCGTTCACGGTATTCGTGACGACGGACTACGCCGATCAGGACTACGGCAGTTTCCTCGACTGGGACCAGATTCGAAGACTGGTCGAGAACGGAGCTACGGTCGGCAACCATACACGAACCCATCCGCATCTCATCCGCCGCATGGCCGGTGAGTCCGAGCGCGAGTGGCAACAGCGCGTTCGCGGCGAGATCGTGGAGGCCGGGCAGCGAATCGCGAGCGAAATCGGTGCGGCAGCAATCCCCGTGCTGGCGTATCCGTACGGTGAGTACGACACGGCCATCAAGGAGACGGTGGCGGATCTCGATCTATTCGCACTGGGGCAGCATTCCGGCGCGGCAGGCCCACAGTCCGATCTCTTCGCGGTACCGAGATTCCCGGTAGCCAGCGGCTACGATGAGCTCGACGATTTCGCATTGCGCGTCCACGCTCGTGCACTACCGACCCACGTCGCAGGACGAGAGCGTCATATACTCGATGCTGAGGAGTCACAGCCTGCACTGCGGCTCGAAATTCTGCCGGGGGATTTTCGCGCTGCGGATCTAGCGTGCTATGCGACCGCACAAGGCGCGATGGATCTGACCTGGAACAGCGCGGACTTCGATGAGGTCGTCGTCCGCCCGCGGCAACCGTTGGGTATTGGCAGGACGAAATTCAACTGCACGGCGCCCTCCGTATCTGAGAGCGGCGTCTATTATTGGTATAGCTATCTTTGGATGAAGAAAAACGAAAATGGGAGTTGGTATGAAGAATGAGTCGGGGCGCGATCGAAGCTCGTCTTCTTGACGCTGGGTGCTGTGCTGCTGCCGGGAACTGTCTGGCTCCGATTTGATGTCCTTCGAAGGCCCAGAAGGCCTCCATTTCGAGATCGCAGAGATCGTCGATTAGCGGCGCTTGCAGCGGTGGCTAACCGCCCGTCGCACCGGAATATAAGGCGTACAGCGTGAGCGCACCGCGTTAGCCGAAGGCCTTGTCGAACGCCTGACTGATATCGGCAATGAGGTCGTCAGGGTGCTCCAGACCAACCGACAAACGCACGGTATTCTCATTGATCCCGGCTCGCGCCGACTCTTCCACTGTGAGGTCGCGTGCGAAATAAAGCTGTACCGGCGCTACCAGAGACTCGGTGGAGCCTACACTCGATGTCGTTAAGAACAATTCCAGCGAGTCGATGAACGCCCATGTCCGCGCCCGATCCGCGTCGAGTTCGAAGCTCAATACGCCGCCACAATCGCTCATCTGCTGCTTTGCCAGAGTGTATCCCGGGTCGTTCGGAAGCCCCGGATAGAAAACGCGTTTGACGCGCGCATTACCCTTCAGAAACTCGGCTAGCGCCAACGCCGTCTCGGAGTGGCGGCGATAACGCAGGTAGTAGGTCTGCAAACCACGCAGGATCATGAACGCCGCGCCCGGATCCAACGTGGCGCCCATGTTCGTCGCCCACGGCTTGAGTTTTCCGATATTCGCCTGGTTCGTGATCACGGCACCGCCCATTACGTCACCGTGGCCGCTCGCATACTTGGTCAGGCTGTGAACATAGTAATCGATCTCGTAGTCGCCATGATTGTGCAGACCACCGAACGTGTTATCGAGAACAGTCGTGACGTCGTATTGCCTTGCCAGCGCGACGATGACTGCAAGATCTGGCACCTGCAACATCGGGTTCGTGGGCGCCTCGAAGACCAGGAGTTTCGTCTCCTCGGCTGCGAATGTTTCTTCGATGGCGGCATGATCGTGCACGCTCAGCATCGAGAAATCGACGCCGAAACGCTTGAACCGCTCGCGTGCCATCGTCCGTATCGGCCGGTAACCCTCGAGAAAGAAAACCATCCGGTCACCGGCCTCGATATTCGCCACGACGGAAAGCCATACGGCAGCCATACCGGAGGCGACACACACTGCATCGTCCCGACTCTGGAGTTCCGCCGAAAGCCGCTCGAGTTGCCGCGTCGTGGGATTCGCATCGCGCGTATAGTCGAAGCCCTCGCGGCGCGCCTCGGCGGTCAACGCCGACTCGATGGTCGGGAACGTAAATTTCACCGAGCGATAGACGGGGCGGACCAGAGACTCATTGCCCTCGGGCAGATCTATCTTAGGCTGGTGGGTTACTCGAGTCTCTTTCTTCATGGCTCCGCGCTCTCAACTATCTCAATCGAATCTCCGACCGTCACCCGCCCTAAGCGGCGAGGTATGAGATTCTGTCCAAACGTCACGCCACCCGGGCCGCTACGGAACTCCCTGAGTGTCCGTAGTGGTTCCCCGTGCCGATCCCTCTTCCCGGAGGCGAGATCCACGGTCGGAACGGTGCAACGACTGCATGGCCAGGCCACTTCGAATTCCGTCTCATTTATTCGGATCTGCTTCCAGCTGTCCTCTGCAAATGCCGCGCCCGTGGTCACGACCAGATTCGGCCGGAATCGCTCCATCTCGACGGGCTTTTCCAATCGTTGATTGAGCGTGCCCAGAGATTCCACGGAAATCAGCATGACCGGTGCACCGTCCGCAAAGCTTAAGTCATCTTCCGCGCGACCGTAACCAGATTTGACCCCACGGCTACACGGATTATTCATATAAACAAGCTGGCAGGGAATACCAATGACACCGGAGAACCACGCATTCATGTCGCCAGGCGCCAGTATCGCGTCGACTTCGTCCCTCCAGATCGTGACACGGCGCGAGTCCCCGGAGGTGAGCGCCCGCGGTAGGCGCCACGGTATCTTGTCGGGCGCCTCGACGAGATAGCCGTCATCGGCCGGGCGCAGCCGAATCAGAGCCATCTGCGGATGCGTGCGCTGGGTCAAGAACACCCCGTGTTCGTTCACCACGAGGTAGCGGCGGTCGCCCTCAAATCCACGCGTCTCTAGGGCGGTCTTCTCGACCGAATAGCCGCGGCAGGCCTTGATCGGGAATATATTAATCTGCGTGACTCGCAGCATCTAACGGATCACACCTTGTCCAGCGCCTTCTCCAGATCCTCGATCACATCCTCCGCGTCCTCAAGACCGACCGACAATCGTACGAGCCCGTCGGTAATACCGACGCGCTGGCGTTCTGCCTCCTCGACGTCGGCATGAGTCATGGTTACGGGGTGCGTGATCAATGTCTCTACCGAACCGAGATTCTCGGCCAATGTACAGAGTTCGACGGAATCCATGAGATGTTTGCCAGCTTCGACACCGCCCTCGACTTCGAACCAGAGCATCGCACCGAAGCCGCTCGCCTGTGACTTGGCCAGCTCGTGCTGCTCGAAAGACGGCAGGCCCGGATAGGCCACTTTCGACACCTTTGTGTGTGCTTCCAGGTACTCGGCAACAGCCTGCGCGTTAGCAGTCTGGTGTTCCATTCTGATGGACAGCGTCTTAGCTCCCTGCAGTGTGAGCCAGGCCACCCATGGAGACATGATCACGCCGCTCGAATTCTGCACGAAGCGAATCGACTCATCGAGCAGCTCGGTCTTAGTGATGACGGCCCCGCCGACGGTCGCGTTATGGCCATCGACATACTTCGTCGTACTGTGGATCGAGATATCGGCACCCAGTTCCAGCGGGCGCTGATAAAACGGCGTCAAAAAAGTATTGTCCACGGCGTGGGGAATCCCGCGCGACTTGGAGATTGCCGAGACGGCCTCGATGTCTGTGAGCTTCAAGGTTGGATTCGCCGGAGTTTCAGTGAGAATCAAGCGCGTATTGTCTTTGACAGCCATCTCGACGGCTTCTGCGCTTGCGGTATTCACGAATGAGAACTCCACACCGTAGCGTTGATAGATCTTCGTGCAGAGACGATACGTACCACCGTAGGCGACGTCCGAGACCACGGCATGATCGCCGGCGCTCAGCGTAGCCTGTATGACCGCCTGAATGGCCGCCATACCCGTCGAATAGCAGGTGCAATCGAAGCCGTCCTCGAGAATTGCGAGCTTTCGCTCGAGCGCCCGAACGGTCGGGTTGGCGCTTCTCGAATAGGAGTAGCCTTTGGCGAGATACTCATCCACGGAGTCCTGGACAAACGTCGTGCTCTGATGGACAGGTGTGAGTATGGCCCCCGTCTCGGGATCCGGGATCACCCCCGCATGAATCTGTTTCGTGCTGAAGCCCATCGGCTCTCTCCAACAACACAAGGTGGCCGGGGATAATACCGGAAAGACCAGCTAAAAAGGGACCGTTTCCCTTTTTCTGCGCTGGTTGTCGTTTCTCGTGACTCTGACGTAAAAAGGGACACGGCCCCTTGTTTTCTTCTACTCGGGCCCGGGCCCTTTTTGAAGCGATCAGGAGATTGGCTATGTTGCTCGAAGGTTCTTGTCACTGCGGTGCGGTCCGGTTTTCAGTTCACTCGGCTCATCCTCAACCATTCAATCTGTGTTATTGCTCGATCTGCCGCAAGACGGCCGGCGGCGGTTTCGTTATCAATCTAGGCGGAGACTCCGAGACGCTCGAGGCCACCGGCCGTGACTCGATCACCGCCTACCGAGTCGAACGGCACGACGAAGTCACCGGGGAGTCGCAACGAGCCATTGTGACCGCAATTTCTGCCGCCGTTGCGGTACAGCCCCGTGGGTATGGTCACTGAATTGGCCGGAACTCATTCATCCCTTTGCGTCAGCCATCGACAGCCCACTGCCCGTACCACCCGAGCGAATGCACCTCATGCTCGGTTCCAAGGCCTCCTGGGTAGAGGTTCGTGCCGACGCGGACGACCAACGGTTCGAGGGTTATCCGGAGGAGTCGATCGCGGAATGGCATCAACGCTTGAATCTGGAAGAGGCGGTGTAGGAATGAACGAACATCGCGGCCAGGCGGCCGCTTCGAAAAAAAGGCGCCGGGGGGAAGGGGCCGCGGTTAGGCGGTCACGGGATCACCTTTCCGAATCGCGTGCACGACCGTCGCACCGATGACGATCGCCCCGCCGGAGATGGCCAACCCGGCGGGTGACTCCCCGAGCAACAACCATACCCAGATTGGCGAAAACACAGGCTCGACGAGCAGTAGCAACGAGATCTCGAGCGCGGGCAGACTGCGAATACCCTTGGCGATAAAGACATAGGCCAAGCCGATTTGAAAGACCCCGAGATAGGCAACAATGAGCCAGTTCCCCACGTTCGCGTTCTCGACCGGAAACGCGAATGGCGCGGCGATGATCGATGCTACGAAACAGCCGGCCACGATCGCGGCCTCGGGCTTGTCCTCGTGATGAGTTGCACGCACGGCGATCCATCGTAGCCCGACGACGGTGAATGCCCACGAAAACCCGGCGCCGAGCGCGAGCAGATCTCCGAACTCCGGATCGGCCGCGATCACGGTCGCTTCGCGGGTCGAGGTGAAGATCAGAGCGAGACCGGCCAAGAGCGCCACCATGAAACCGAGATCCCGCCATCGTATATGTTCGCGGAGCAACAGGGGTCCCAGAAGAAGAATGTATAAAGGCGCCGTCGCTTGGAGAAAGATCGCGTTGGCAGCCGTCGTATATGTGTTCGCGAGCGTAAACAACGTGAATGTCGCCGCGTATGGAATCGCGACAACGAGAGAACACCACGTCCATCCGCGTCGTGCGACCGGGAGAAAGATGAGTATCGCGATTGCCGCAGTGAGACTACGAAAGCATGAGAGCTGCCAGCCGGTCAGCGTCGCGGACTTGATGGCGACACCGCCCGTAGAGAACAGCAGCGCACCCACCATGATATAGAACCTTACCCGCATAACGCATCGGGCCTCCGGAGGATTTCGAAAAATGGGGATCTCGAAAGCTTATGGAGCCCTTCTTAACACAGGCTGCAGTTTTCGCAAGCAAAATGTCCGCACGCTATGACCTCGCGCGTAGAACGCAATTAGTCGCGACAGTCGATTTCCGGCGGGGCGCCGATAGCGAGATAAGGGGAGACAGTGCGAGAGCCTCTCGGATCCGGATCGTTGGACGATACCGTCGCCGAAAAGAAATGGAAGATCGCGGCGACGATCAAATCTGTCGTTCCCTCGAGTTCCTTACCCCATGCACCTCGGGACTCACAGAGATCGTAGGCATACAGGAGATCGTCGTCATGAGGGGAGAACTGGCCTTCGAGCGGCTCGTCGCAATCGTCGGCCAGAAAGATTTTGGACAAGCCCGCATCGGGTCCCGTCTGACGATATTCATATCGATCGCGCTGCAGGCAGGCTTCCGTACCCACACTGTGGTCCGGAATCGTGAAACTCAGACGGTAGCGGGTTGCTCCTCGGATCCGTCCCTCTCCGCGCGTGCTCCGATCCACGGCTATCGATGCGCGACCATGCAAAGAGAGTTCGTAGGTTCCAGCGGGCGCTTCGCACAGATCGGGTACGGCGCCGTCGAGGTCGAGTTCTACGCGACAGCCGAGCGCATATCCGTCGCGCAACAGGGACCGGCAGTGCTCATAGTAGGAACTCGACTGACACAACAGCACACCCGGCTCGAACTGGCTGCAGCCGGGCACGGCCAGCTGTACCTCGCTTCGGGTTACGGTAGGCACGACCTGACGCCGGCCGAGTGTAAAGACGGTCGACCACGTACTACCGGCACCGAAATTCGGAATGGTGAAGGCGTGCGCCTCGTGTCCGCAGGTTATCGTTGTAAGGCCGTCACATTGACCGTCGTGGCAGACGTTGCTGCTGTCCAGACGAATCGTCGGCTGTAGATCTCCGATGTCCCGGTCGATGCCCAGTCGCTGGCGAACTCATAATCCCCAAGCCACACACCATTCCGTCGCTACGCGCTCCCCGCATTCGCGGCCGGAGCCCTTGCGGTAGTCGAGACGGTAGCCCTGGTGGGTCGGACTGTGGAACATCCTGCTCTCCGAGTGAGCGTCGGGCACGATAGTCCAGGCGAACAGGATCAACACGGCAAGTCGTAACGGGCATGGAAAGTTCATGTGCATATTTCACCGAGAAATCAACGCTCAACCGTAGCCAAAAAGCGGCCCTCTTGGGCGAATAACCGTCACACTATGGGCCGCCTACTGGTGCCCTGTTATGCGAGCCCATTGCTCTAAGAGCGCTGCTTTGTTAGAAATCAGACATAAGAACAACACGAGAGCCTGCTGTTTCCCTCAAAATTATCAGCATTTCAGCTATCGTCATCGGGGTCCTGATGGAGATATTTCTCATCGGCTCGGAGTTCAGTATCGGTATCGGCTCGGAGTTCAGCCTTGGAACAGGCATCGCCGCCGTCGGAGTCATCGTCTTCGTCTACGATTTCTATCAGCGAAACCAGGGCCCGAGATCTTGATTCCCTGCGCGCGGCGCGCAGACTCCATCGCCGCAAGCTAAACTTCAGCGAATGAGCTACCGCCTTTGTCTACGAGTGATAACCGCCGGCCTGGTTGCGCAACTGCTGCCAGCTTGCGAGCGAGGCCCCGAGTCACCGGCCGCCGTGTCCGCGATTGAAACAAGCGCCGCGGCTGCCTATGTCGGCGGACACCAATGTGCGACCTGCCACAGCGACGAGGCAGATGCGTGGCGCGACTCTCATCACGACCTCGCGATGCAGGTAGCGGACTCCAGCACGATACTCGGTGATTTCGGGAACACCTCATTCGAATATAACGGTGTGACGACCGAATTCTTCGAACGCGGTAGCGAATATTGGGTGCGGACGAATGGGCCGGATGGAGCACTAACCGAGTACAGGATTTCACACGCGTTCGGCATCGAACCGCTCCAACAGTATCTCGTCGAACTAACGGCAGGCCAGATTCAGGCGCTGAGCATCGCCTGGGATTCTCGGCCCGTCGAGGCCGGCGGACAACGATGGTTTCATCTCTATCCAGACGATACCGTCGATCATACGGACCCGCTGCACTGGACCGGTACTTTTCAAAACTGGAACAGTTCCTGCGCCGAGTGTCATTCGACTGACCTGCGGAAAGACTATTCCATGGCGACGGACAGCTACGAGACGACGTTCTCGAGTATCGATGTCGACTGCGAGGCGTGCCACGGTCCGGGCTCCCTGCACGTTGCCGCGCCCGAAGAGACGGGTCTGAGTCTCGCGCGCGACGATGCAGCCCGCTGGCAGTATGTCGACGATTTAGGGATAGCACAGCGTGTGCCACCGCTGACGTCGCGCACGGAACTCGAGACCTGTGCGCAATGCCACTCTCGGCGCAGCCAGTTCACCGACGACTTCCGACCGGGTGATGTGCTTCTGGACGGTTTCCGCCCTTCGCTACTGGACGAGAACCTCTATCATGCTGACGGACAGATCCAGGACGAGGTCTATGTCTACGGCTCGTTCCTGCAGAGCAGAATGCACGCTGCGGGCGTGAGTTGCAGCGATTGTCACGATCCGCACAGCACCGAGTTGCGAGTCGAAGGCAATGCCCTGTGCGGGCGATGCCATGTTGCGAGTACCTATGATGTAATCGAACATCACGGGCATGCGCGCGAGACGTCCGGATCGTACTGTGTGGACTGCCACATGCCGGCAACAACCTACATGGTGGTCGATCCGCGGCGGGACCACAGTCTTCGCGTGCCCCGTCCGGATCTGTCGCTGGAGCTGGACACGCCGAATGCCTGCACGGGCTGTCATGCGGACGAGAACGCGGAGTGGGCTGCGGCGACCGTGGCCGCCTGGCATCCGGAAGGCCGCCAACAGACCGCACACTATGGGCAGGCATTGCACGCCGGCCGCAGCTGGGCCGCAAACCGTGCCGACGCGCTGCGCGGGCTCGTGATCGACACAACCATACCCCCGATCGTCCGCGCGACCGCCGTTGGTCTGCTCGCAAGACAAATCGATGACGCAGCACTGGACGTGATCGATCAGGTATTGCAGGGCGATGAGACACTCATCCAGTTGTCGGCGCTAGACGTTCTGGAGAGCACGCCGCCTGAGTTACGCATTCAGGCGGCTCAGCAATTTCTGACACACCCGCTACGAAGCCTGCGCATGGCGGCGGCGCGAGTACTTCTACCGGCGCGAGACGAGCTCAGCGACAGACGAGCCGATGATCTGGACACGGCGCTTGCCGAGTACCGCGACGCACAGCTGTTCAATGCCGATCGTGCCGAGGGTCTGCTCAACTGGGGCAGTACGCTGGCTCAGCTCGGACGTCCGGACGAGGCCGTCGAGTTCCTAGAGAACGCGATTGAGCGCGCGCCGGCATTCTCGCCCGCCTATATCAACCTGGCGGACATCTATCGTCTCTCCGGAACCGAAGAACGCGCTCAAGCGCTGTTAATCGAGGCGATTGAGTACAATCCGCAGGGCGCCGGCGCGCACTTCGCACTGGGGCTCTCACTCGTGCGTAGTGGCGATCCGCAGGGTGCATTCGCTGAACTCGAGCGCGCGGCCGAACTCGCGCCGGATGCACCTCACTATCAGTACGTCATCGGAATCGCTCTGAACTCCAACGGCGAACGCGGGCGCGCAATCGAATCGCTAGCGCAGGCGCACGAGCGCTTTCCCGGACATCGCGACACGCTTCTGGCGCTCGCGACGATTCATCGGGACGGCGGAGAGATCGGATTGGCGACCGAGTACGCGCGGCGGTTACTCGCGCTCTCGCCTTCCGACAACGTTGCACGCGGTCTTCTCAACGAACTCGAATCTCTGACTCACTAGGCCGAGCGTGCGCAGCGGTCAGTGTCGTCAGAATATGTGTCCCAGGAACACATAGAACGCGCTCACGTCGTCTTCCGATCTGCCGTATCCCGCATAGATCGGGCCGACAGGCGTGTCCACGCCGATCCAGATCGAACCTCCGAGAACGCTTCCACGCGCACTGATCTGCCTGCGATCGTCCCAGACATTACCGAACTCGAGAGAAACCCCGGCATAGACCGGCAGGATGGATAGATCGTTTGCACGGCGATAGAAGACCGTGCCGACGCGCGCGGCGTTCTGTCCCGAGAGTTCATTCTGGTTGAAGCCGGAGAGATCGAGGAAGCCGCCGAGCCGGTATAGATCGCTCACCGGCGCAACGCCGTCGATCGTGGCGTCGTAACGAAACCGGGTCAGCCACGTATAGGGAGCGGAGCGCGCATTGTGAACCACCGAACAGCCTGAATCACGCGATCACGCGGCGTACGAGAGCGTTAATGCTAAGTCCCTGCACGATTATCGAGAACAATACCGCGGCATAGGTCAGAGTCAGAATCGTCCCTTTGTATTCGTTAGCAGGCAAAGACAGCGCCAGTGCCACGGCGATACCGCCGCGTAGCCCACCCCAGACGAGCACCGGAACCGCACCCTTCGTAAAGGTCTCCCAGCGACTGAGTAGGCGAATCGGAATATAGACACTCAACCACCTGGCTGCCAGTGTTAGCGGGATCGCCAGAATCACCAACACCACATGCGTGTCGGCGCGTACGATTACCAGCACCTCCAGTCCGATCAACAGGAACAGGGCCGAATTCATAATTTCATCGAGCAACGACCAGAACTTCTGCAAATGATCGCGCGTGTTGGCGCTGACGGCGTAGGTCATCCCTTTATCACCGATGAACAGGCCCGCGACGACCATCGCTATCGGCCCACTCATATGCAGGCGTATCGCGATAGCGTAAGTCACCATGACGACGGCCAGCGTGATCAACACCTCGAGATTGTGTTCGTCGATATGATACATCGCACGATAGCCGAGGTAGCCCGCAATGATGCCGAGCAACGCGCCGCCGAAGACCTCGATCAAGAACAACTCGGCAACGGCGACCGCCTCGAGTTCGCCACCGCCCGTAGAGTTCGCTACCGCGATGCTCACGACGACCGTAAACACCACAACGCCGACGCCGTCATTGAATAACGATTCACCTGCCATTTTCGCCTTCAGCGTCTCCGGCACACTGACGGACTTGAAGAGCCCGAGAACCGCCACGGGGTCGGTAGGGCTGATGAGCGCCCCGAAGACGAGCGCCCAGACGAACGGTAGCTCGGAGCCGAAAGCCCCAAACAAAAACCACACACCCGTCGCGACCGAAAACGCCGAGATCATCGTGCCCAACGTCGCTAGGCTACCGATAGCAAGAAGGCGGCTACGGAAGGCGGATAGCTCCACGTGCAACGCACCGGCAAACAGCAGGAAACTCAACATGCCGTGCATGAGAGCCTCATGAAAGTCGATCTGGTCGAGAACGTCGGTAATGAGCCGGTCGACCTGCGCATCGGGCATAACGAAATCGATGGCGATCACCGTCATCGAGGCAGCCAACGCCATCAACACGAGGCCGATGGTATGCGGAACGCGCAGAAGCCGATGATTCAGGTAGCCAAACAGGGCCGACAGCCCGATCAGGAAGGCACCGATTTCGAATACCGACATCGCCCGGCCTAGAAGACGAAAAAACAGACCGTCGTGATGACGACGGCGCCGATCAAATTGAGGCCGAAGCCTTCGCGAACCATCGATTTGATCGGAACTTGACCGGACGAGAAGATGACGGCGTTCGGACCGGTTGCTACCGGTAGCATGAACGCGCAACTCGCGCTCATTGCAGCAGGCACCATGAGCAGACGCGGGTCGATGGCGGCACCGACACCGGCCGCTGCGAGGACAGGCATCAACAACGCCGTCGTCGCAGTATTACTCGCGATCTCGGTTAAGAATGTCACACTCAAACAAATTGTGCCGAGAAGAATCAAGATGTGTACGCCACTGAGCGCAGCAAGCGCCTCACCGATGATCTGACTGATGCCCGAACTGACAAACGCACTCGCGATACAAATACCACCGCCGAACAGAATGAGAATTCCCCACGGGATCTTGACCGCACTCTCCCAGTCGAGCAGCCGCTCTCCCTTGCCATTCGGCACGAGGAACATAACCACGACGGCGAGGAGCGCCACACTGGCGTCGTTGGCTTGCGGCAGATTAAGCCACGCGCTCCAGCCGCCGAATGGGTCATTGCGCGTGATCCAGGCTGCCGCCGTCAGGCCGAACACCATCAAGGTACGCTGCTCCTCGGTACGCCATGCACCCACGGCCGGAAGCTCAAGGACTTCGCCCGTAGAAAGATGTCGCGTCAGCCAGATGCCGATCAGCGGCACGAACAGAATGACGACCGGAATTCCCCAGCGCATCCAGTCGATGAAGCCGAGCGCGACGCCGGTCGTTTCTTGATAGACCTGCATGAAGATCAGATTCGGAGGCGTCCCGACGGGTGTGCCGATTCCGCCTACGTTGCAGGCGAACGCGACGCCAAGCAAAAGCGCAATTCTGAGCCGTTCATCCTTCGTGTCCTCGAGTGTCGCCAATACGATCGGGAGGAGCATGAGGCTCGTGGCCGTATTGGAGATCCACATACTGAGGAGGGCAGCGGCAGCCATGAAGCCGAAGACCACGCCGCGCCCGCCGCCGCCGCCGAAAAGAGTCACCATACCCAGCGCGAGACGACGATGCGCACCGCTCTTCTCCATGGCCATCGAGAGCATGAACCCGCCCACATACAACAAGATCAATGGGTTGCCATAGGCCTGACCGACTTGATTCGGCGTCAGGACGCCGACTAGGGGAAACACCGCCAGCGGCAACATGGCCGTGATCGGAATAGGGATCGCTTCGGCCACCCACCAGATGGCACAGAGCAGCGTGACCGCGGCTGTCCAGCAGACATCCGACGGCTGCCCGGAAGAAGCCAGGCCGAGGCCCAGCGCGAGGGCCAATGCTGGCCCGCCAATCAAGATCATGAGGCGCACGGTTTCTTCTTGGTATCGTCTAAGCGCGGATGAGTACGGAGCTTACCCGGCCCGGAAGAGTCAGGGCAATGGCCGGACGGCGGCAACCCGTCCACAATAAAGGGCCTATGAACGAAAAAGAACGAAAATGGGGCCGTGCCTCTTTTTTGTTCACACGAACCATGACAGCCGCCTGTGTCGGTCACCGCAGCGTTACGCGCGGCGGCGAAACCAGGCATCTTGTCACAGCCATGACGGGACGAGAGAGAGATTATGTAAACTAGCTGTGATAAAATCGTACGATCGTTCGCCCAGCAACCTCCATGAGAAAAGGCGCACAAACCCGAGCTGCAATCCTCGATCAGGCCGTAGCCATGGCCGGCGTGCATGGACTCGACGGCATGAGCATCGGCCGGCTCGCTATCGTGACCGGCATGTCGAAGAGCGGACTTTTCGGCCATTTCGGCTCCAAGGAAGCGCTGCAACGAGCCGTGCTCGAGACGGCCGGCGAGGACCTCGTCCGGAGCGTATTAGCTCCCGCGTTGAGAGAATCGACCGGTGAGATGCGATTGCGAGCCCTGTTCCGTCTCTGGCTCAAGTGGCTCGCCTCGGAGGAACGCCGTGGCGGATGTCCGTTGGTCTCGGCGGCTACCGAACTGGCCGACCGGCCCGGTGAGCTACGCGACTTTCTCGTCGATCAACAAGAAAGCTGGATCGATCACATTCGAAGGATGAGTCAGAAAGCCGTCGCCGAGGCAAACTTCCGCGAGGGACTAGATACCCGGCAGTTTGCCTTCGAGTTTCACAGCATTGTGCTGGGTTTTCATTTTGCGAGGCGTTTACTCGTCGATGAGAGCGCACTGGCTCACGCGAGTGTCGCCCTCGAGAAATTGATCGGCGCGGCCAAACGTTAGAATAATGGGGCCAGATCCCTTTTTTCATGAGCCACGCGAGATCTGGAACGATCTCGAGAAAAAAGGAATCTGGCCCCATTTTCTAGTACCGGTAATGCTCGGGCTTGTATGGGCCCTCAACCGCGACACCGAGATAGTCGGCTTGCCGCGCCGAGAGCTCTTCCAAACGTACGCCAAGCTTATCCAGATGTAATCGCGCGACCTTCTCGTCCAAGTGCTTGGGCAAGGTATAGACGCCCAACGGGTAGTCGTCCTGATGATTGAATAGTTCGATCTGCGCGAGCGTCTGATTCGTGAAGCTGTTGGACATCACGAAACTCGGATGGCCCGTAGCACAACCGAGATTAACGAGCCGTCCCTCGGCCAGCAGAACGATGCTGGTTCCGCCGGGGAAAGTAATCTTGTGCACTTGGGGCTTGATTTCTTCCCACTCATATTTTCGAAGTTTCTCAACCTCGATCTCATTATCGAAATGGCCGATATTGCAGACGATCGCGTTATGCTTCATCTGCAACATGTGTTCTTCGGTAATCACGTCGACACAACCGGTCGTCGTGACGAAGACGTCGCCGAGTATTGCAGCTTCGATCATGGTCATCACTTCATAGCCTTCCATGGCGGCTTGTAGTGCACAGATCGGATCGATTTCGGTAACGATCACGCGCGCGGCCTGCGCCTTCAAAGACTGGCAGCAGCCCTTACCGACGTCACCATAGCCGGCGACCACAGCGACTTTACCGGCGAGCATCACATCGGTGGCGCGCATGATCCCGTCAACGAGCGAGTGACGGCAACCGTAGAGGTTATCGAATTTCGATTTCGTCACCGAATCGTTGACGTTGATTGCCGGGAACAACAGTTCGTCGCGTTCCAGCATCTGATAGAGCCGATGGACACCTGTCGTCGTTTCCTCGGTTACGCCGCGGATTCCCTTGACCATTCGGTGAAATCTTTGCGGGTCTCGCTGTAATGACCGCTTAAGCTGCGCGAATAACACGCCCTCTTCCTCGGTCTCGGGTGCCTTATCCAGGATCGAGGCGTCGTCCTCGGCTCGGTAACCGAGATGCACGAAGAGCGTTGCGTCGCCGCCATCGTCGAGAATGATGTTCGGGCCATCACAATCCGGCCAGTCGAAGATGTGGTCAACGTAGTCCCAGTATTCCTCCAGCGTCTCGCCTTTGATGGCAAACACGGGAGTGCCGTTCGCGGCAATGGCCGCTGCGGCATGATCCTGAGTCGAAAAAATGTTGCAGCTCGCCCAACGGACTTCGGCACCGAGCGCTTCGAGCGTCTCGATTAGAACTGCGGTTTGAATCGTCATGTGCAACGAACCCGTGATGCGAGCACCGCGCAGGGGCCGGCTCGCGCCGAATTCCTCGCGTGTTGCCATCAGCCCAGGCATCTCGTGCTCTGCGAGCGCGATCTCTCTGCGGCCGAACTCGGCAAGACCAATGTCGGCGACGACGAAATCCTCGTTCGCCGAGTCGACGACTACCATCTGATCAGTCATGTATTCGTTACTCCGTTAAAGGCTCGCCGAAACTGGCCTGAAATCGTGACGTGAACTCATCGCGAGTGAATTCGTGGTTCTGGGTTCCGTGACATTCTATCTTAATAGACCCCATCAGACTTGCGACGCGGCCCACAGTTAGCCAGTCGAAACCCGCCATGATCCCGTACAACAACCCGGCACGATAAGCATCACCGCAGCCGGTGGGATCGCTGACCGCAGCGGGTGTTACGGCAGGAATTTCCAGATCCGCGTCCGGCGTATGGATCACGGAGCCTTCAGCGCCCCGCGTCACTATCAACGCGCGCACGCGCTGCTTTACCTCATCGACATCCCAACCTGTGCGTTCCTTCAGCAGCTGCCACTCGTAGTCGTTTACCGTCACCCATGCGGCCTGATCGACGAACTGCCGCAATTCCTCGCCACCGAACATTGGCAACCCCTGGCCGGGATCGAAGATGAACGGTATACCGGCCGCGGCAAACTGAGCGGCATGCGCCAGCATGCCTTCACGCCCATCGGGCGACACGATACCGACGGTCACGTCTTCGGCATCGCCCACATCGTTCAGATGGGACTGATTCATGGCGCCCGGATGAAACGCCGTAATCTGATTGTCATCCAGGTCCGTCGTAATGAACGCCTGCGCCGTAAACACTTTATCGATGACGCGTATGTGATCCTGACGAATCCCCTGGGCTGCGAGTCGCTCACGGTAGGGCTCGAAGTCGCTCCCAGCCGTCGCCATCGGCAATGGATCTTCGCCGAGGAGCTTCAAGTTGTAGGCTATATTGATGGCGCAACCGCCGAACTCGCGGCGCATATCGGGAACCAGGAACGCGACGTTCAGGATGTGGATCTGATCCGGCAAGATATGATTTTTGAACGAATCTTCGAACACCATGATGTTGTCATAGGCGATCGAGCCACAGATTAGGGCGGGCATAACGGATCCTTGCTGGTAGGGAGATGTTAGCTTAAGCGGCTGCGTCCACTTTCAACGCTTCTGCCTTCGACGTGCTTTCCCAGGAAAAACCTTCTTCGATACGGCCGAAGTGACCATAGGCTGCCGTCTGCCGATAGATCGGGCGTAACAGGTCGAGCATCTGCAGTATTCCATAGGGTCTAAGGTCGAAATGCTCCCGGACCAGCACCGCGATCCGATCCTCCGCGACCTTGTGAGTGCCGAAAGTCTGCACCATGACCGAGGTCGGTTCGGCGACGCCGATCGCGTAGGAGGCCTGAATCTCACAGCGATCCGCCAAACCGGCGGCGACGATATTCTTGGCGACATACCGTGCAGCATAGGCGGCAGAGCGGTCGACTTTGGAGGGGTCCTTCCCGGAAAACGCGCCGCCACCATGCCGAGCTATGCCGCCGTAGGTGTCCACGATGATCTTGCGGCCCGTGAGACCGCAGTCTCCGGCAGGCCCGCCGATAACGAAGCGTCCTGTCGGGTTGATGTGATACTTGGTTTCGGCGCTTAACCACTTCTCGGGTAGCACCGGCTTGATGATGCTCTCCATGACGGCTTCCCTGAGATCGCCCTGCGAGACATCCGGATCGTGCTGGGTCGACAAGACGACAGCATCCACTGACACGGGCCGTTCGTCTTCGTAGCGGAACGTCACCTGGCTCTTGGCGTCAGGGCGCAGCCATGAAATCTCGCCCGCCTTTCTGACCTGCGCCTGCCGCTCGACGAGGCGGTGCGCATACATGATCGGCGCCGGCATTAGCGCCTCGGTCTCGTTGCTCGCATAACCGAACATCAATCCCTGATCGCCGGCGCCCTGCTCCTCCGGGGCGACCCGATCCACGCCCTGAGCGATATCCGGTGACTGCTCGCCCAGTTCGTCGATGACGCGGCAGTCGTTGCCGTTGAATCCGACATCCGCATTGTCGTAGCCGATATCGAGCACAACCTCTCGAACGAGTTTCTCCACATCGACATGTGCCGTCGTGGTTATTTCCCCGGCCACCATGACGAGCCCCGTCTTGGTAAGCGTCTCGCAGGCAACGCGCGCCGCTGGATCCTCCGCCAGCGCGCAGTCGAGCACCGCATCGGAAATCTGATCGCACATCTTATCGGGATGCCCCTCCGACACCGATTCCGACGTAAAGAGATAGCTGCTTGCCATTGAATCTGGCTCCTGGCGGTAATACGGGACGGTAAGTTTACGGGCCAGCGCCCATTGAAAAAAGGCAGATTGCCCAAATTAATAACCTCGCGCAACTGACGCCTGACTTCGACGCCTTGCTCCACTACCATATCGGCGCAAGGAGGCATTATGACGACCGAACACCATCGACTCATCATCCTGGGATCCGGTCCCGCTGGGTATACGGCGGCCGTTTATTCCGCTCGCGCCGCATTGGACCCCATCATTATCACCGGCATCGAGGTCGGCGGCCAGATGACGACGACGACGGATGTCGATAACTGGCCAGGCGACGAGGACGGCGTCCAGGGACCGGATCTCATGGAACGAATGAGGCGCAACGCCGAGAAATTCGGCACGCGGCTCATCTATGACCATATCAATGCCGTGGACCTGGGACAGCGGCCGTTTCGGCTCACCGGCGACAGCGGCGAATACACCTGCGACGCGCTCATCATCGGCACGGGTGCGTCCGTCAGATACCTCGGCCTTCCTTCGGAAGAGGCCTTCAAGGGTAAAGGCGTATCGGCGTGCGCTACCTGCGATGGTTTCTTTTTCAAGGAGCGGCCGGTCGCCGTAATCGGAGGTGGCAATACTGCCGTCGAAGAAGCGTTGTACCTCTCCAATATCGCGTCCGAAGTCACGGTCGTTCACCGCCGGGATGAGCTTCGCTCCGAGAAGATATTGACTAACCGTCTACTCGACAAGGCAAAGGACGGCAACGTGACCATTCAATGGAATCGTGTCCTGGATGAGGTTCTCGGCGACGATAACGGCGTTACGGGCATCCGGATCAAGGAAGCCCAGGGCGAAGGAACAGAGGAGATCCCCGTGCAAGGCGTCTTTGTTGCGATCGGGCACACACCGAATACCGGAATCTTCCAGGGACAGCTTGCGATGGAGAGCGGATACATCGTCGTGAGTCAGAATGGCCACGACTACGCGACCGGGACCAGTATCGACGGAGTATTTGCGGCGGGCGATGTCGCCGATCCGATCTATCGACAGGCCGTAACCTCAGCAGGTTCGGGCTGTATGGCGGCCCTGGATGCAGAGCGCTACCTGGCTGGAGTAGAGTGACCGTACCACGATGAAACGATTCGCCATCATCATCAGTTTAGTCGTCGCTGTCGCCGCGGGGGGATGGTACTTCACGCGGCCGAAGCCCATCTCGGTCGGCATCTTCACCGTCGAGCGAGGCCCAGTATCCGCGACCGTAAGCAACACGCGAGCCGGGACGGTCGATGCGTGTCGGCGGGCTGGCCTCTCACCGGCTGTTGGTGGACAGATCGTGCAGCTACCGGTCGCGAACGGCGACAAGGTCGATGCAGGGCAACTTCTTCTCGAGCTATGGAATGACGATATCCGGGCCGAGCTACGCCTTGTGGAGCAGGATGCGACGGCAGCCGAGTCTCGTGCCGGTGAGGCCTGTATCATCGCCGATTTTGCCCGGCGAGAAGCTAACCGCCTGATGACGCTCCTCGAAGACGGGCTGGCATCTGAAGAGGACACCGATCGTGCCGTCGGCATCGCCGAGTCCAGTGCCGCGGCCTGCACAGCCGCGGAAGCCAGCGCTCGTGTCGCCGTGGCGAGAATCGAAGTAACGGAAGCCGCATTGGAGCGCACACAGCTCTACGCACCGTTCCCGGGGGTCATTGCCGAGATCAACGGCGAACTCGGTGAATTCGTGACGCCTTCGCCCGTGGGTATCCCGACGCCTCCGACGGTCGATCTGATCGACTCGAGCTGCCTCTACATCAGCGCACCGATCGATGAGGTGGACGCACCGGCCGTGCGAGAAGGCCTTCCCGCCCGTATCAGTCTCGACGCTTTTTCCGAGCGAACCTTCTCCGGGCATGTCAGGCGCATTGCCCCCTATGTGCTGGACATCGAGAAACAGGCGCGCACCGTCGAGATCGAGGCCGAGATCGACGATCCCGACAAGGGCGAATTGCTGCCCGGCTACAGCGCCGACGTCGAAATTCTGCTCGCCAGCGAGGATGACGCCGTGCGCGTGCCGACTTCGGTGATTGTGGATGGGAATCAGGTCTACGTCTACGACGAGACGCTCGGCCGGCTCGAGCTTCGCGAGATCGAAGCCGGGATCTCGAACTGGGAATACACCGCGATTACTCGGGGCCTACGCGCTGGCGAGCACGTAGTTAGCTTCATCGATCGCGAAGGTGTAGAGGATGGCGCTGCAGCCAGCCTCGAGTAACTCAATAATGCGGCTGGAGAGCCTCTGCCGCGATTTCCAGGTTGGGGACCAGGTCGTGCACGCTTTGGATCACGCCGATCTCGAGATCGCGCCCGGCGAATACATATCCGTCATGGGGCCGTCGGGATCCGGTAAATCCACGCTATTGAATATCTTGGGGCTTTTGGACCGCGCCACCTCAGGAACTTACTGGCTCGACGACGCGGACGTCTCCAGTCTCGACGACAACGCATTGGCCGAACAACGTCAGCAGCATATCGGCTTTATATTTCAGTCTTTTCATCTGATACCTCGATTGAGCGCGCTCGAGAATGTGGAGTTGCCGCTGCTACTGGCGGGGACACCTGTCGCAGCACGCCGGGAACGCGCGCGCGAAGTGCTCGAGTCGGTGGGCCTCGGGTCCCGGCTGGGTCATCGGCCTGATCAACTCTCCGGCGGCGAGCGGCAGCGCGTCGCGATCGGACGCGCGATCGTCATGAAACCCGGTTTACTCCTGGCCGATGAGCCGACCGGTAATCTGGACTCTCGATCCAGCGGCGAGGTCATCGAGATCATCGAACAACTAAATCGGGATGGAATCAGCCTCATGGTCGTTACCCACGACCCGGACATCGGGCGACGAGCTCACCGTCATCTACTGATGCAGGACGGAAAAATCATCAAAGACGACAGTGCAGCAGCGCGATGAAACCATTCGATACCTCAAAACTTGCATTTCAGGCGATCCGGCGTTACCCGCTGCGGACGTCCATGCTGCTGCTGGCGGTCTCGATCGGCGTCACCGCGGTTGTGTTGTTGACGGCGGTCGGCGAAGGCGCACGCCGTTACGTTACGGGCGAATTCGCCGCCCTGGGCACTCATCTATTGGTGGTACTACCCGGTAAAGCGGAGACGGCCGGCGGCGGGGGCACGGGCATGATTATCGGCGAGACCGCCCGAGACCTGACCCTCGATGACGCTATGGCCGTCTAGCGCAGCCCGCGCATCGCGCAGGTGGCGCCCGTAGTCGTCGGCAGCGGCAACGCATCGTGGCGCGAGCGTGAGCGAGAGATCACCGTGCTCGGCACGACGACAGAAATGCTTGAGGTCCAACATTGGACGATGCAGCTCGGCCGTTTCCTGCCGGAGATCGACATGGACGTCGCGACACCCGTGTGCGTGATGGGCAGCGTCGTCCGTACGGAGTTCTTCGGCAGTACGGATCCGCTCGGTCAATGGCTGCGTATCGGCGACACACGCTGCCGTGTGACCGGTGTGTTGGCCCAAGCGGGCATCACCGGACCGTTCAACACCGATGAGTTGGTCATCCTGCCCGTCGCGAGCGCGCAGCAGCTCTTCAACGCGCCCGGTATATTCCGGATCCTGGCCGAAGCCGTCAGCCAGGAAGCCATACAACCGGCGCGGCGGGACATCATCGAGATCATCAAAGCCCGTCACCAGGGCGAGGAAGACATCACCGTCGTTACCCAGGACGCCGTGCTCTCGACGTTCGAATCGATATTCGACATGATCACCATGGGATTGGCCGGCATCGCGGCAATCAGTCTGTTCGTCGCTGGTGTCCTGATCATGAACGTGATGCTCGTTGCCGTCAGTCAACGCACCAGAGAGATCGGGCTGCTGAGGGCGCTGGGCGCGAAACGACGCCATATCGTCATCCTGTTTCTGACCGAAGCCGTCTACCTGTCATTCGTCGGCGCACTGCTGGGGCTACTTATTGGCAACGCCGGGGCGGCGCTAATGAGTGTCGTCTTCCCAATACTCGACTTCGCGGCGCCCACCTGGGCCATGGTGGCAGCCGTGAGCATCGCAGTGGCGAGTGGGCTGCTATTCAGTATTCTACCGGCACGCCGTGCCGCCTACCTCGACCCGGTGCTGGCTCTCACGGGGCGATAACTAATCATGCTCGCTAGAGACATCGTTCTTTTCACGGCCCAATCGGTGCTGGCGCATCGCATGCGCAGTGGTTTGACGGCATTGGGGATCGGTATCGGCGTCATGGCAGTCGTGTCGCTGACATCAATCGGTGTGGGCGTCAATAGGTACATCGTCGAACAGTTCACTCAGTTCGGAACTAACACGATCGGGATACAGCCCGGCAAAGCGAATACGCTCGGGATCTCCGCCGGCGTATTCAACTCGGTCAGACCTCTGAGCCTGCAGGATGCTGAAGCGCTAATGCGAGCCCCGTATGTCTTGCACTCGGTTCCCGCAGTCTCGGGAGCCGCGTCGGTCGAAGCACGTGGGCGCGAACGCACGGTCAATGTTTTTGCCGTGGGCCCGGAGTTCGACCGGGCGTTCAAATTCAATGTGTCACGCGGTAGTTTCCTGCCCGAAGATGATCTGGAGCGCCCGCGCGCCGTCGTCGTTCTGGGGTCACTCGTCTACTCCGAGCTATATGGATCAGCCAATCCACTCAATGACAGAATCCGGGTTGGCGGCGATCGTTACCGCGTAGTCGGCGTCATGGAGTCAAAGGGCGATATGCTCGGAATCGATCTCGATGACACTATCTACATACCCGCCGCGAGCGGTCTCGCGCTGTTCAACCGCGAAGGTCTACACGAGATCGATATTCTCTATGACGACGGCGCATCCGTGGACGAAGTCATTGCCGGCATCGAGCGGATTCTGCTCGCGCGTCATGGCGGCGAGGACTTCACGATCATCAGTCAGCAACAAATGCTCGATGTGCTCGGGTCCATCATCGGCGTACTGACATTCGGCGTCGCCGCGCTCGGCGGAATCTCGCTCCTGGTCGGTGGTGTCGGCATCTTCACGATCATGACGATTGCGGTGCGCGAACGCACGCCGGAGATCGGGCTTCTTCGTGCGGTCGGCGCCGAGCGAAACCGCATCTCGCAGCTATTCCTCGGCGAAGCTGTCCTACTCGCAGGTATGGGCGGATTCGCCGGCCTGGCTGCCGGTCTTAGCATCGTGGCAGTAGTCCGTCTGATTATTCCCGCGATGCCTGCTGACGTCGCGCCCGGCTACGTCGTACTCGCTGAAGCGATTGCGATCGTAATCGGATTGATCGCCGGTGTGCTTCCGGCACACCGTGCTGCAGTGCTGGAGCCGTTGGAAGCGCTACGGACTGAGTGAAGCGCTCTCGGGGCAGAACGCACTATTGAGCTCATCGGCGAGGCGTATACCTGCCTGTATTAAGCGTTTTTGCACGACGTCAGCGGCAATCTCGAGATAGTTTTCGTCGAGCTGCCGTGTCTCGGCGTCGAAAGCGTAGACGACGTCGCGGAGTGCGAGACTCTCCGCCGCCCACTGGCGCGCCGGGCTGGACCGGTGGCCAGCAGCAAGTCGCCGGACAGTTGGCATCGCGTTGCGCAGGAACCGTTCGACCGGCAACGCATCTGCGCCGATCGCTTCCGTGTCCCAGAAACGGTGGAGGGTGATCCGTTTCCGGTCAAGAAAAACTTCGATCGTGTTGCCGCCACGGTCTGTGTCACGTCCCACATGCAGTGGCTGGTGCAAATCCACGACGAAGTGCACCAGGAATCTCAAGGCTTCGCCGCGCCGTTCCCTCGCAAGCCCGGTATCCTCCAGACGCGAGCGAAAGTTCGCAATTGCCCAGAGAATATCTCCCTCCGGCGGAGATCGATAATTCTCGAGCAAGTCCCCGTCGGCGATATTCATATAGTGCCAAGGCCCGGAGTCATTCCAGGGCGGCAGTGTGCGGATCCGATCTGCCCACAAGCCGAGCTCGGTAAGATAATCACCATTACCGAGACGATCGATCTCGACCGTCGCCGCCGCACACAGATACGGCTCTGCAATGAGCGCCGCGATGCGGTGACCATCAGAGCCGAAAGCGTGAGTGTTCGGCGCGGCAGCACACAAAACGACGCACGCGGTATGACGACAGAGATTCAAAGCACTCGACCTAAGTATTGACCCGTATGTTGTCCGCGAAGCCGACGCTCGCCGCAATGGCACTAATCAATCATGGAGTGCCGATACGGAGGTCGTAGCATCCCGCTCGGGACTCTCCCAGCGCAGAGACTCGGATATGAGCTGCATAGTCCGTTCAACCGCACCGCGATTCTCCGCCACGAGCAGGCGAGCGGCCTGCCCCGCAGCCTTGCGCAACGCAGGCTGCTCCAGATACATCGCGACTTTATCCACAAGACCATGCTCATCGTAAACCTGGCTGCCAGCACCGCACTCGATGACCATCGAACTTATTTCCTCGAAGTGAAACATATGTGGGCCGAAGATCACGGGCACACCGACAGCACAGGGTTCCAGTAGATTGTGCCCCCCGATACCGACCAGGCTGCCGCCGACGAACGCGATATCCGCCGCAGCATAGAGGTGCTGGAGTTCGCCCATGGTATCTCCAACCATGATGCCGACCCCAGCCGGCAAGTCGCCGCGATGCTGGCTGCGAAGCGCGACCTCCACACCCGCCCGCCGGCAGAGCCGCGCGACAGAGTTAAATCGCTCGGGATGCCGCGGCACGACGACAAGCAGGAGGTCCGAATAGACCTGTCGGAGCACACGGAAAGCGACGAGAATTCGGCGCTCTTCGCCGCCGTGCGTGCTCGCCGCTAGGAGAATCGGGCGATCAACCCCCCAATGCTGCCGCAAGATTACCGCCGCCGACAAGAGCGTTTCCGGCAACGGGGCATCGAACTTCAGGTTACCGGTAACCTCGAGGCGAGGCCGTGAAACGCCGAGGCTTTTGAGCCGCTGCGCATCGCTATTCGTCTGAGCGCAGATAAGCGTCGCCCGTTCCATCATCGCACGCGCCGTGCGCGGAACGCGCAAGTAACCCCTGAGGGACTCCTGCGACAAGCGTACGTTTACGAGAAACAACGGGACGCGTCGATCCTGGCAGGCCTTGAATAGATTCGGCCAGAACTCAGTTTCCGCGACGACCGCAAACTCCGGCGCGACTCTGTTCATGAAGCGGCGCACTGAACCCGGAAAGTCATAGGGCACGTAAGCATGCCCGACGCGACCACCAAACAGCTCGTGGACCTGCTTCGAGCCCGTCGGCGTCATGGTCGTGACGAGGATACGATGGTTCGGGTAGCGGCTGGTTAGCTCGTTGACCAACTCTGCCGATGAGCGTACCTCCCCGACCGACACGGCATGTATCCAGATGACCCGCTGCCCCTGCATCGAGTCGAGATAACCGAAGCGTTCGGGCCAGCGGAACCAATACGCAGGATAGCGGACTCCGCGCCAGAGCAGATTGAAAAGCACGAACGGCAGTAGACAGTAGACGGCGATTGACCAGATCATCATAGTCCTGGCCCGCGGGTTATGGTTCCGGTCCGTTCATGAACTGAGTCTCTATCGCCTGGCGGGCACTGAAGTAACGCTGGTAATCACCATCGTGAGCTGCCCTCGACCGCACGACGGAATCGAATGCGCCCATAACGCCCAACATCAGCTCCACGCACTCGCGGACGGCGAATTCGTCCGCCTCCGCGGCCGTAATGTAGTCACAGTAGTCGTTCCGGGATACAAAGTCCCGCAGCAACGGGCTCGAGCTGCGGTGCACTAGGAACCGCACCCCACATTCCGCCGCCATACCGAGATCGTTGATGTCGTCGAAGATGCATGCGATCTGAGTCGTCTCCAATTGATAGGTAGCACGGAGCCTATCGATTGCCTCCCCTTTATTCGCGACGCCGCGATAGATGGCATGAAAGTGCTCGCGCTTCGCGAAGCTCTCGGCAGTCGAGTTGTCCACACCAGTGACGATCGCCGTGATCGGCAGAGCGCCGTCGCGCCGCCACAATCCGTAGCGCAGCATGTTGGTTCCCATGGAATCGGCTTCACTGAAGCCACTGCTGGCGCCCTCCCCTTTGGCCCCAAGGTTGAATACGCCGTCCCAGTCGAATACGAGGGCACGAACGGCCTCGAGGCGCTTCGAGAGTTCCGCTGCGTCAGTCAGAAATGTTCCGCCGAGTTCTCTGAACCGGTCTGCCGGTCCAGAATCACTCGAATTGGCATCGTGATTAGAGATGTTCTTGACCAAGAAGTCCGAGTTTTACGAGGTCCTGGATATCGAGCACGCCGGAGGGCCTGTCGCCGTCGACCACGATAATGCTGTCGACCTCGAACTCTTTGAAGAGTTTGACGGCTTCGTCCAACAATGCGCCTTGACCGATCGTTACTGGACTTTCCGAGAAACCGATCTGGGCCAATGTCTCATCCAGAATCTCGCGCCCATTCTCCTGCAAGCTACGGCGCAGATCGCCGTCGGTGAATATTCCGGCAACCTTGCCTTCTCCGTCTACGAGCGTAACGGTGCCCAGACGCGACTCCGTCATCTTGACCATCGCCGTCGTCAGGGTCTCGGTGGACTCGCAGATGGGGTTTTGCGGCCGGACGAGTTCCCCGACCCTCATCGTCATGAGCCGCGTGTGTTCCTGGAATTGCTCGGCACCAACGGTAGTCAGCGAATTATCGCAGAGGTGATTCATAACACCGAACGGCACGGTGCAGACATGCGCTCCGGAAAGTAGCGCCTGCCGTACGTGTTCGGGATGACGGACAGACGAGAACATCACTTTGCTCGAATAGTTGTGCTTATCGATGATCTTTGCACACTGCTCGAATAGCTTCACGGCATCATGGCCCTGGTCCTGCAACCGGCCGGCGAGCGGGCACACGAATGCAGCACCGGCTTCTATCGCCATGTAAGCCTGGTTCAACGTGTAGATCAGGTGGACATTGACGCGATGGCCCTTCGCCGTCAGCCGCTGGCAGGCCGTCACACCCGCGTTCGAGATTGGCACCTTGAAGACTGGCTCTTTTTTCAGAGGCAGTTGGAGAATTCGGTCCGCCTCGGCAAGAATCGCGTCGACCGTATCGCCCAATGCTTCAACCTGTAACTCCGGCACCATACCCGAAAGCCTGACGATTGCACCGTCGATATCGGTTATCCCGTGACGGTGCATGAACGTCGGTGTCGTCGTCAGGCCTTTGACAAAGCCAAACTCGAAAGCTCGTTCGATTTCCTTGAAATCTACTGAGTCTAAATAGAGATCCATTTGCTATCCTACGCTTGATGCTCTCGCCGCTTGCTCTCGAACGAGTGCATGAATGTCCAAGAGGGGGCGCACGAACTCCGCCAGTTGATCCAAGTAATATTGACTTGCAGCATCGCACAGCGCATCGGGCGGGTTCGGGTGCGCTTCGATAAAGATTCCGTCAACACCGGACGCAACTCCGGCCCTGGAGAGAACCGAAAGATACTCTCGGCCACCACCCTCGGGGTCCTTGCTCGGGATTCCGTATTTTCGGATCGTGTGTGTGATATCGAAAACTACCGGATATCCGATCCGATTCAGTAGAAGAAAACTTCTCGGGTCGACGATCAGATCGTTATAACCGAACGTGTAGCCGCGCTCCGTCATCAAGATTCTGTTATTTCCGGATGCTTCGATCTTCTTAACGGGTTTGGCCATGTTATCCGGAGCGATAAACTGACCGTGTTTGAGATTAACGACCGTGCCTGTTTTGGCGGCGGCGACGACGAGCTCGCTCTGCATACAGAGGTAGGCCGGGATCTGAACGACATCGACGACTTCGGCCGCCGTTGCCGCCTGGGTCGGATAATGAATATCCGTAAGCAGCGGTAGCTCGAACTCTTGCTTTATCCTCTCCAGAATCCTGAGGCCCTCATCGAGACCAGGCCCCTGGTAATACTCGAGCGAGCTTCGATTGTCCTTAGAAAAAGAAGACTTGAAAACCAAGGGAAGGTCGAGCTCTTCCGCAATGTCTTTGAGCCGCTCTGCCGTAGCCATCATGAGCGATTCTTCCTCGATTACACACGGGCCACATATCAGAAATAGCTGATCCGAGCCACAATCGATGTCGCCGATCTGTACGTGTCTTTTTGTCATGTAGAGTCTGTGTCACCGACTGCTGGCGGCATTGTGCTTTCAAAGGGTGAGGCTGGCAAGCGCTCGCCGCCGGAGTGCAAGAGGGGAATGAGCAGCTCGTAGTTCCTCTGCGTCGCCCCCTGACTACGCAGCACGACGTCGTGTGCGCGGCCACCCAGATCCTGCCGCCGTTCGTGATTTCCGGCGAGTGCAATCAACGCCGCCTCCAACTCGGTGCCGTCCTGAACTTCGATTCCTGCGTCGGCTCGAAGTAGTTCCTCAACCGTTTCTCTGAAGCTGAAATGATAGGGCCCGAACAGTATCGGTAACCCGAGTATTGCCGGCTCCATCAGATTGTGGCCGCCTTTATTACTGCCGCGATTGAACAGACTGCCGCCCACGAACGCGATATCGGCTACCTCGTAAAGTGTGCGTAGCTCGCCCACCGTATCGACGATAAGAACGCCACGAGACCCCGGCGGCGATTGTTCACCTCGGTCGACCGCGGTTTTCAGGACAGCGGGCTGACCTCGCGCTCGAACGGCTTGTTCGATGCGGTAAGCGTCGCGCGGGTAGCGCGGAACGAGAATCAAAGCACCCGGAGAACCGTGGGCTGTCATGCCCAAGAATGCATCCAACAGCGCCTCATCCTCTTTTTCGTGCACGCTTCCGCCGATCACTACGACATCGCCGTCGCGATAACCGAGCGCCGACCTGATCTCTGCCGCCTGCTCGAGTGGGGTCAGGGGCCGCACCAGATCGTATTTCATATTGCCCGTAACGCAGAGTCGCTCTTCGGGCACACCGAGTCGACGCAGGCGCTCGGCATGTTCCTGGCTCTGAACGGCGAACAAGAGTATACGACGTAACAGTATAGGCAGAAGATGTATTTTCGCATTACGCTCGAAGGACTTCATGGACATCTTGCCATTGATGACCGCGACCGATATCTCGAGTCGTTGTGCAGCGGCAAGAAAATTCGGCCAGAAATCCGACTCCACGATTACGATCAGGCGCGGGGCGAAGAATGACAGGAAATGCGAAACGATAAATGTCAGATCGAACGGGAAGAATATTACGCGGTGCCTGGGATAGGCCCGTCGAGCGGCGGCCAGGCCCGTAGAGGAATACGCCGAGATCACGAGTGGCGTCGTCGGCATATCCCGCTCGATGAGTTTCACGAGCGGCTCGAGTAATGAGATCTCTCCCGCCGACGCGCCGTGCAGCCAGATCGAACCCTCGAGACCCGAACCCAGCCCCCAACCAAAGCGCGCCGGGAGTTCGTGCCAATCGCCGCGCAGGACAAGACGATAGATCAACCACGGCGATGCCAAGATGACTGCAACGAGATAGGCTAAATTGAGCAACAGCCCCATACGAGAATCGCCACTACCCCTGCTGGGCGTGATCAGAGGCCGCTATTCTAATGCTATTCTAGCTTGATGCCGCCGATTGGAACAGAATCATCGAGAAGACGCTGTGAGCGCCGTCACGCTCGGCGGGGACGCCGATCCCGGCGAAGTTCGGGGGCTACAGGCGGATCGCGCTAGGGCACGGTAACGCGAGTCGAGCCGCGGGGGCCGAACAGGACGCGCACGCGATCACCCGACACGAACAGCTCGTCGTGAGCTTGAACGACGGCAATCGTATTGCTGTTATCCAGGCGCACCGTGATCTCGAGTCCGTCCTCGGCCGTGATCTTCTTTTCGATGGCCTCGCCCGCCACCGCACCGGCAATGCCACCGACCGCCTGAGCAACGTCCCTGGTATCCCCCCCGTCGCTCACGGCGCCACCTACGGCGTGCCCTACAGCCGCGCCACCCCAGACGCCGATGTAGGATGTATCACCCTCTATCTCGACGATACGCGTCGCCACGACCTCGCCTTACTCGACGTCGTAAGCCGTACGTGTCTCGTAGCGTGGAAAGCTGCTGCCGGAAGTGCTATAGGTCGCACAGCCACTGACTAGAGCGAGCCCGGCGAAGAACGGAACAAACCTCAAACTCATCGGATTCTCCTTCATACCTGCCACAACGCAGATAGTTGGAGTCGGTTGACAGGCCGGAAGTTCGCCCGAGTACGTAACGGACTACTCCGCATGCACATGAATTCGCAGCGTGCCAACGAGAGGTTCTTTGAGCCCAGCAGCATGCAGGCGGTAGTCTACCGGTAGCGTCTGACCGGAGACGGCTCCGCGTATCCAGACTCGCAGCGGCTCTGGGAACGCGGCAACGGTAGAGCGACAGGGCACCGCTGCCACCGCCGCCTGAACACGGATCATCTTCTCGCCCGTATCAACGGCCGGATAGCCTTCCAGGCGGTCCTCTTCGCAATCCTGCGGCGCACGTACGTACTCGGAGACACCAAAGCCTTCGACGTGCGGGAAGTCGAGCGTCAGGACACTATTGCACAGAGCTACCTGACCGATATTCGATAACACGATGTTGACGTGATGTGTGCGGGTCTCATATTCGTAGTAATCGTCCGCCCAATAATGCTCTTCTTCGGCAGAACGCAGCCGCCGCACGAGCGAGCTCTCACTGATTTTCTCGTAAGGTTGTGTGCCGCCGAACTCACGCGCGTGCACGAGCCGTTCTATCCTCGTCATGGTATTCCCGCCGATGTCATGGGATGCCTGCTTGACCTCCATGAGCTTGCGGAATTTCTCTCCAGCCAGTTTCGACGGAAGCTCATCCAGATTCAAAACCGAGAGCGAGATTTCGTCGACGAGGCCCTTGCCCGCGAAACCCACCTGAAGGGTCGGCTGATGAGCCGGACCAAACAGGTTTTTCTTGAAGAGCTGCTGCAGATCTGCCCGTCGGAGACGTGCGGGCACCTTGGACTTGAGAATCCAACCAGCACCCTCGCGCATCGCGTTGGAGACGCTCTCCTTCAGAAGATACGGCGGCTCGACGCAGTCATTCAAAGCGACGATCGCGACCAGCGCACCGTCGAGCTCGAGCGTCTGCAAATCGATCGCCAGCGCCGGCTCGATGAAGCGGGAGATCTCTGGCGGATACAGTTCCCCGGCCTCTGCGACCTCTTTAGCCAAGAGCCCGGCGAAACTTCGCTCATCGGGACCATTATCGCGTACCCCCAGGATGAGATAGCGCGGCCCGTCGACCAGCGCGTTCGCCAGGCCCAAGATATCGCGGATCAAACTCTGCCGTTCGACCGAACCGTAAGCCCTCTCACGAAAGACCACGGAAGGACCCGCGTGCTCGGAGCGGATCACTTTCTCGAGGCTACTCATATATCTATAAGGCGGACGTCCATTCCCGCGAGTCTACGTGCGTAGCGATCGCGGGTAGCCCGACTGGTTCAAACTTTCGGAAGGTCCCGGGAGCGATGGAGGGCTCCCCACAGAATCGTGCGCTTCTCAGGGAAACACGTGCATCGTCAGCCACTCGGCTACGAGCGCGGGTTTGGTCTCACCTTCGATCTCGATCGTCACTTTCGCCTTTACGAGCAGATGACTCCCACGCTCCCGAGCTTCCGCCAGAACGGCGACGGCTCTAATCCGGTCGTTAACCTTGACGGGCGACGCGAATCGCACCTTGTCGAAACCGTAATTGATCACCATTTTCGACCCGTCCAGCGCCGGGGCGAAGTCCCTGCAGAAACCTACGATAAGCGAGAGTGTCAGCATACCGTGCGCGATCGTGCCCCCCCAACCGGCATCCACGGCGCGCTCCGGATCGACGTGGATAAACTGATGATCCTCCGTTACATCGGCGAAGTGATCGATACGCTCCTGATCGACGACGAACCACTCGGAAGTTCCCAGCTTCTCGCCCGCTAGTTCGAGAAGCTGTTCCTTCGTCCTCGTCTTCGACATACTGTTCTCCACGAAGGGTGCGATGCCCTCGGTGCGAGCACCCCATAAAAAACGATCACCTGTTGCCTTTTTCATGCCCGCGTGGCGCAATCGCTCGAGGAAAGCCCCTTACCTACGCGGGAACAGATGGCCCAAAATATCGCTAGCATACTTGAGATTTCTATGGACGTCGCGGCGCAAGCTGCGGCCCGCCTCACTGTGACGGCCCCGCGCTGAACGCTCGTATGCCCACGCCCCCGCGAATCGGCTTCGTCAGCCTTGGCTGCCCTAAGGCGCTCGTCGACTCCGAGAGAATATTGAGCCGGCTCAAGGCCGAGGGCTATATAACAGCTTCCGACTACGAGGGCGCGGACCTCGTCGTTGTCAACACCTGCGGTTTTCTCGACAGCGCACGGGAGGAGTCTCTCGAAGCGATCGGGGAGGCGTTGGCCGAGAACGGCCGGGTCGTCGTCACGGGCTGCCTGGGTGCAGAGTCGGGCCTGATCCGCGCCGCGCATCCGCAAGTACTGTCCGTAACCGGTCCTCATCAATACAAGGCCGTGATGGAGGCCGTTCACAACGTACTGCCGCCGCCACACGCGCCTTTTCTCGACTTGATCCCGCCTCAGGGAGTCAGGCTGACACCGCGGCACTACGCTTATCTCAAGATCTCGGAGGGCTGCAATCATCGCTGTAGCTTCTGCATTATCCCGCAGCTGCGCGGGGACCTCGTCAGCCGGCCGGCCGCCGACGTGCTGCACGAGGCAGAATCTCTCGTCATCGCCGGCGTGCGAGAGTTGCTCGTGATCTCGCAGGATACGAGCGCCTATGGCGCCGATATCCGTTATCAGGAGTCCACATGGAGTGGCGGCGCACTTCCTGCACGTATTACTGAACTCTGTATCGCGCTAAGTGAATTCGACGTCTGGGTCAGGCTGCACTATGTCTATCCCTATCCGCATGTCGACGAACTACTCCCCCTCATGGCCTCGGGGGACCTACTGCCATACCTGGACGTGCCCTTCCAGCACGCGAGCGACCGAATTCTGAAAGCGATGAACCGCCCCGTTGCAACCGCGAAGACACTGGAACGGATTTGTGCGTGGCGTGCCACGGTGCCGGATCTTACGATACGCTCGACCTTCATCGTGGGCTTCCCCGGAGAGACGGATGCCGATTTCGAACTGCTCCTGCAATGGCTCGAAGAAGCCGAGCTCGATCGCGTCGGTTGCTTTCGCTACGAAGCCGTCGCCGGCGCTCCCGCCAACGATCTGCCGGGGGCCATACCGGAGGAGATCAAGGAAGAGCGCTGGCACCGTTTCATGGCGGCGCAGCAAGCGATTAGCGCGAAACGATTACAACGAAAAGTGGCTCGGCAGATCAGAGTCATTATCGACGAAGTGGCTGACGGCAAAGCAATCGGCCGCTCCGAAGGTGACGCCCCGGAGATCGATGGCAAAGTATTGGTCAGCGGTGATGGATTCAACGTAGGCGATATCGTCACCGTGACGGTTCAACAAGCCGGCCCGTACGACCTCTGGGCGAGACCAGTAGCCTGACGTGGCTTTCAGACACTCTATAATCGCACCATGACAGATCTCATCAGACCATTCGCAGCATTGCACCCCGAAGCTGAGCATGCGGCTGCCGTCGTCGCGCCCCCCTATGATGTCGTCAGCACGGCAGAAGCTCGCGAACTGGTCGCAGGGCGCCCGAATAGTTTCCTGCATATCTCGCGGCCCGAGATCGACCTGCCGTCGGAAACGAACCCGTACGCGGACGAGGTGTATGCGACAGGTGCCGAGAATTTCGAACGTCTCTCTGCGCTCGGACTTCTAACCCGGGATCCGGCACCGAGCTTCTATGTCTATCGGATGCGCATGGGTGAGCATGAACAAACCGGCCTGGCGGTTACGGCTTCTGTCGCGGCCTATGATGCCAATCGCGTGCGGAAACATGAACGCACACGACCGGACAAGGAGACAGACCGTGTACGGAACATCGCAAGTCTGAACGCACAGACGGGCCCCGTACTAAGCGTCTATCGTGCGAACGATGCCATCAAGACCCTGCTGAATCAGATTAAAACAGCGGCCCCTATCATCGACGTAGTCGGGCAATACGATGTCACGCATACGCTATGGCGGGTCGATCAGGTGAAAGTGGTCGAAGCACTCTCTAACGCATTCGACGCGATGGATGCCATCTACATCGCCGACGGCCACCATCGATCCGCGGCAGCCTCGCGCGTTGCGGCGGAGCGAGCTACGGGAGGCGGTGACGCTCGGCTTACGAACGCCGATTTCTTTCTCACCGTGGCCTTCCCTCACGACGAGATGAATATTCTCGACTACAACCGCGTCATCGAGGATCTGAACGGCCTCTCGCCGAATGAACTCCTCGCTCGCCTGAGCGAGGGATTCGACGTCGAGATTTGCGAAACGTCGGTCAGACCGGGTAGGCCGGGCAGCTACGGCATGTACGTCGACACTCAATGGTACCTCCTGACGATCCATCCGGAGCTCATTCCCGAAGATGGTCCGGTCGGCCGGCTGGATGTGAGCCTCTTACAGGATCAGATCCTTGCACCGATTCTCGGAGTCGGCGATCCGCGTCTCGACCCGCGAGTCGGATTCGTAGGCGGTATCCGTGGCCTCGATACGTTAAGACAACGCGTTGACGGCGGGGACGCGGCGATCGCGTTTTCGCTATACCCGACGAGCATAGAACAACTCATGGACGTCGCGGATGCCGAGCAGCTAATGCCTCCCAAGTCGACGTGGTTCGAACCCAAACTAGCCGACGGACTGTTAACCCACGTACTGGATTGAGCTGACCAAGGAGTCGAACGAATGGCCCTCAATGCAAAAAATTATCCGGCCCTAACGACCATTGCGCTGCTACTACTCGGTCTCCCGGGCCTCGCCACCTCACAGTCCGATTCCATCCGGGTAACGCTGCTCGGAACCGGCGCACCGCTACCCGATCCGGCGCGCTTCGGCGCCGCGACCCTCATCGAGGCGGGCTCGCAGAAACTGCTCTTCGACGCCGGTCGCGGCGTAACGATTCGGTTGAATCAAATCGCGCGTTCGATGCGCGAGATATCGGCGGTATTCATCACGCATTTTCACTCGGACCATCTGATGGGTCTCGCGGATCTCTGGCTGACTTCGTGGCTGCCGCCGAACTTCGGTCAACGGACCGTACCGCTGCGCGTCATCGGGCCAACGGGAACCAGCAACATTACCTCAGGCCTCGCGAGTGCCTATGCCGCCGATATCGCGATTAGAATCGTAGACGAACGCCGCCCGGCGGAGGCCGCGCATTTCGATGTTTCCGAGTACTCGGCCACTGGAGTCGTCTACGAAGCCGACGGCGTCACGGTCACCGCGTTCGAAGTCGACCACGGCGAGGTCATCAAACCGGCATACGGCTATCGGATCGACGACGCGCGCCCGTAACGCGCGCGTCCCGGTCACGAAGCGCCCATTTCCCGTAGCGAGTATGATGGCATGATGAGATTGATCGTCGCATCGCTGCTGATCCTATCA
>PVBE011559267.1_pt1 | contig 49857 bp, 92 predicted proteins | sample 1631181 | NCBI WGS metagenome assembly PVBE01 (sample SAMN08397723, study PRJNA350692) | Marine metagenome, whole genome shotgun sequencing project. | isolation source: water | place: Pacific Ocean | collected 2012-04
AATAAATATATTATAACCCAATATAAACTTGACAATAAATATGTTTATAAAGTAATATAGGAAAGAATTATGTCAGATAACAACGTACAAAAGCCGGATGAAACAGGTAAAATTAAAATGGAAGGTCACATTTTAATTAAGGATAAAAATACTGGAGAAGTATTAGTAGACCAAAAAAACGCAATTCATTTTGGTAATATGGCTTATGTGATAGCTTCAGCTTTAAGTTATCATACGTTAAATGACTCAGGAATTTATTGGATGGGCTTTGGTAATGGCGGATCTGATATTTTATCAACTGGTAGTATTAAGTACAAAAGTACAAACACAACTACTACAAAAGATAATTCATCAGATTTATATAACAGAACATATACAAAAGCTGTAGCTAAACCATCAGGTACAAGCACAACAGCAACAACAGATCCAAACAATAATATAGAAATTTTGCCATCAACTGGAGCATACACAGATCTAAAAGTAAAATGTACTTTAGATTTTGGTGAGCCAACGTTGCAAGATGCTAGTGATTCAGCTACAACAGACTCAAATTTTGTGTTTGATGAGCTAGGTTTATTTGCTTACTATCAAGATGCTACAAGTGGTACGTTAGATAATGATAAAGCTTTATTATTATCACACGTTATATTCCACCCAGTACAGAAAAGTACAAATAGACAAATAGAAATAGTGTACACCGTAAGGGTACAAATGCAATAATGCAAACAAGGAAAACAGTAATTTTTATGCTACATAACACCGGTTTTAACGAAACTACGCATAAATAGAAATAGGAGCAACTTTAAATGTCTTATACAATTAATAATACAAGAGGAACAGTTGTTACCACAGTCACACCGGGTACTACTCAGGTTGTAGGTGGCATAACACTGATCGGAAAAAATTACACAGGTTACGGTGAGCTAATCGCTGAAGACTTTGTGAAACTATTAGAAAACCAAGCGAATAGCGCCGCACCATCAACACCTATAGCAGGTCAATTATGGTATGATACAGGTGAATCTGTATTAAAAGCTTATGACGGTACAGCTTGGGATAGATTAAATGTAACTACAGGAACATCCGCACCAAGTTCTGCAACAGCAGGTACTTTATGGTTAGACACTACATCAGATAAAATTTTAAAAATTTATGATGGAGCGGCTTGGCAGGCGACTGCAATGGCTTCGGCTAGTGCAAGAACAACTTCAGTAACTTTAAAAGTTGGTCCAAATGCTTGGGCAACATCGGCTAGAAGAAATGGCTATACAGCTGGTACTAACGTATCAGGTGATACAGACGTTGAAGTAACTGCGATAATTGGAAAAACAGGCGCAGGAGTAGATGAAGTTCTTGCTGTATATTCTCCAGGATCTTTTGATATAAGTTCAGGACAAACAGCGGCAACTACAAACGGAACACTACAATATGATATTAGACAAAACTTTTCTACAACAGACGGTAGTGCGAGTGGTTCATTACAAGCAGGATTAAACATTAGAGATGGTTATTTAGATCCATCAGCAACGGCACCGTTGGCTGATAAGGCAGATGCAATTAGAGACGCAGGAAGTCCTGCCACATCTTATGACTCAGACAAGATTATGATATTAACTAAAACTGGCACACAAGCACACGCAGGTAAATTAGAACCAACTGCAAATGCTTCAGTTGATTTAGGATCGACAACAAAACAATATGCAAATGTATATGGTTTAGCTTTTAAGGCAAAATACGCCGACATAGCTGAAAGATTTGCAACTGATGTTTTTGTTGATCCAGGTACAATTGTTGCGTTAGGTGGTGCCGAAGAAATTACTAAAACTGCCGAACGGGCAGATGAAAACGTATTTGGCGTTATTTCCGAACATCCAGCATTTAGAATGAATGATGGTGACGAAAGTGATGCTACTCACCCATTTGTTGCTTTTTCTGGAAGGGTTCCTTGCAAAGTTAAAGGACCAGTAGCAAAAGGTGATAGATTGGTATCCAGTGATATTCCAGGTGTTGCTGTGAAAGCCGATCCAAATGACAACTGGAAAGCTACCTTTGGTAGAGCTCTAGTTGACAAAACAACCGAAGAGGTTGACAAAATAACTATTGCAATAGGAGTGAAATAAAATGGCTTATCAACAAGGTGATACAATTACAGCGGCAGACTATAACACGTTTGCATCTAACGTTAATGCAGTGATTGGTACCGGCTCGGGAGCAAAAGGATACGGCTTATCAGAGATAACAACTTTGAGTGCTGGAGCAACGATAACAGCGGCTCAATGGAATTCTTTACTTTCAGGTCTACAAAAAGCGGCCAATCACCAAGGAACAACACTAACTAATGCATCAAATACAGTAACAACAGGTGGAAACATTTTACCTTTATCAAATTTAGCGGCAGACATTACGTTGATCGACACTAATGCGGACACGGCTGATGCTTCTAATTTGTCAACGGCACAAGCTGGTACTTCATCTTCAAGAACAACATCTTGGAGTGGAACTATCACGCACACATTCACTTGTGATTTTGGTTCGCAAAATGCGGCTAGATACTTTTTCAACTCAGGTGGAAAAATCCACGTTGTAGTTGCTAGAAGTGGTGGTTCATCAACTGACCAAAATACGGCTTGGACTAACTTAGGTACAGGTTTAGGAACTGTAACAATGAATGCAACAGACACTACAAAATCAGGCGGAACTTATGGTACTAACACAGCAGTTGGTTATAGAGATTTAACAACTTCATACCAAACAATTATGTCAGCACCAATTGGTTCAGGCGACTATACAGCAAATGATATTTTAATGCAGGCTAAAACAGACGGTTCTGGATTATTAACATTTACAGTAGGTTTAAATGATGATCACGCGGCGGCAACTGGTACTTACACTGGTGGCGGTTTAGGAACTGCACCAAATGAAGGTACAGGTTGGACTGGTGCTGATTCAGTAGATGGAACAATTTCAAGTACTGTTACTTTTGACAAAGCGGATAATGCCTCTTACGTACAAGTGGCTTCTCCAACTTTTGCCAATACAGCAACACTATAAATTGAATAAAATTATATAATTTTAGTTGACTTTTAAAGCCCTCTAGTGTACTATAAACACACTGGAGGGTTTTTTTATGACCGATCAAAGACTTGAAAAAGCATTAGAATTTGCCAACTATAGATCAACGTTGGCTAACCAAAAAGAAAAACTTAAAGATAGATGTGAAGCACAATTAAATTATGCTTACAATGGTGGTATATTTCATATTAATGAAACACTAATAGCATTTATTGATTCTTTTTGTAGACAAGACAAAAAATCAATGGTAATGCTAGATTCAAATAAAACACCAATTGACATAGAAGATTTACAAGACTTCTATAATCAAATTACAACTAGGTGGTTTGAATCAGTTAATGAATATCACAGACAACATAGCGATCTAGCAAATAAAAGAAAAGTACATAAACTAGTAGACTAATTATGTCCAGAGGTATTCTATTCTACGCACATAATAATCGTACCATCGATTACGGAAAGATAGCTTTAGCAAATAGCTGTCTAATCAAAAAACATATGAAGAATAATTCTGTAACTATTGTTACAGATGAAGGCACAGCTAATTGGTTATACAAAGCATACGATAAAGATTTTGTTGATAGCAAAATAGATAATATTATGGTGGAAAGAAGAAGAAACACACCAAACAAAAAAAGATATTACGATACTAGATATTCAAAACAAGTTGAAACATTTTACAATATTAACAGACATAACTCTTTTAATTACTCTCCATATGATGAAACATTAATATTAGATGTTGATTATATGATTTGTAATAATCAATTTGATATGTGTTGGGATTTAGATTACGACATACAGATTAATAGACATTCAAAAGATATATTTTCAACTAGAAAATTTGAAGAGTTTTCAAGAATTGGTGAACAATCAATTAACTTTTACTGGGCAACAGCAGTATTTTTTAGAAGAACTAAAGAAGCTGAAATGTTATTTGATACAGTTAATCACGTACAACAAAATTATCAATATTATAAATTACTTTATCATTTTGATGCTCCAACATTTAGAAATGATTTTGCATTTAGTATAGCTATACATTTATTAAATGGAATGGCAAACAATAATTTTGTTAAACCATTACCAGTTCCATTTTTACAACACTCACACGGCTTTGATGATTTTATAGATGTTGAAGGAACTAAATTTAAATTTTTACTAGAGAAACCAAATAATCCAGGAGACTATTTGGTATGCCAAACGCAAGACACAAACATACACGTTATGAATAAGTTTGCGTTAAACAGACTATCAGACAAAATTATTAAGGAGAATAGCTAATGACATTTAATGAATATCAAGAATTTGTTGCATCTATAAAAAGATATCCAACAGAATATAAAATGTTATATCCAACATTAGGACTATGTGGAGAAGCAGGTGAAGTAGCAGAAAAAGTAAAAAAGCATATTAGAGATGGTGCTAAAGAAAACTTTAAAGAAACTATAACAAAAGAATTAGGAGATGTACTTTGGTATCTTTCAGCACTAGCTGGTGACTTAGATATTACATTACAAGAAGTTGCTGATACAAATAAACAAAAGCTTGAAGATAGATTACAAAGAAATAAACTACACGGAGATGGTGATAATAGATAATGAGTAAAGGATACCTAGTAATAGCACAAAATAGTAATTACGATTATGTTCGTATGGCGTATGCTCTTGCTTTAAGTATTACTAACACACAAAGATCTGTTAGACGTATTAGTATTGCTGTTGACAAAGATACTATTATTCCTGACAAATATAAAACTGTTTTTGATCAAGTAATACAAATGCCTTTTAATGATGATGCACAATTGGCTGATTGGAAAATTAATAACAAATGGAAATACTATTATATGACACCATATGATCATACAGTTATATTAGATACTGATATGTTATTATTAAGTGATGTCGGACATTGGTGGGACTACTTTGCAAATAGAGATTTAACATCACCATCACAAGTTAAAACTTATAGAAATGAAATAGCTAATAATAATTCAAATAGGCAAACATTCATAGCAAATGATTTACCAAATGTATATACAGCATTTTTTCATTTTAATAAAAACAGTGATTTAGCAGAAGAGTATTTTAAATTAGTTGAACATATTTTTAGAAACTACGATACGTTTAAAGAAGACTTTTTAGTACCACCAAGACAAACATTTTTAAGTGCTGATGTAGTTTATGCTTTAGCTGGAAAAATATTAGGTATTGGAGATCAAATATGTAATAAACATTTAGAATATCCTACGTTTGTACATATGAAATCAAATGTACAAGGTTGGGGACAAGGCTATTCTAAAAATTGGACTAAACATATTGGTGCATATTTTTCAAAAGATTGTGATTTAAAAATTGGAAACTACAAACAAACTTTGCCATTTCATTATCAAGATAAAGAGTTTCTTACAGATGAAATAATAGTTAAATTAGAAAAGAAAATTGGATTATGATAGACGAAAAAAGATACGTTAGATTTGATTTAGAGACTAGAAACATACTTGGAATTGATAGAAATCAGCCTGATTTAACTAAAACATATTTTGAAATAGATTATAAAGATGTAGCAGATTTTATTACAAATAAGAAAAATCCAATACATTATTACATAGATAAGGATGTAAAACAAAGTAAATATTCAATAAAGTTAAAGAAAACAGATATTGCTGTAAAGCTTATAGATGATAGGTTATATAAGATACCTAAGCTTGAAGCAGGAGATGTAATTGTGGAAAATAATATAAAAGAACAAGCAATAACTATTAAATTTGATGACTCTTTTAGAGCTTATATGATGAAAAAATATAAACTAACAGACACTACTAAAGTTGAAGATGTTAATATTGATGGACAAGAATTTTTAGATTTTATTTTATGTTATGACAGTGATCCACATAATTTAATTGAGTATGCACGTATTCCGGTTTTATACTTGCTAATGAACAATAGAGCGGTTGTACAATATAATACTAAACATATAGACCATTGTGTTTATACAAAAAGAATATATTCTGACTATTGCTATAAGGAAATAAACAATGAGTAAAATAATTGACGTAACAGATATTGATATCTTTTATATTAGTTTTGACGAACCTAATATGGAAGAAAACTGGGCTGACTTAAAAACAAAATGTCCTTGGGCAAAAAGAGTACACGGTGTACTTGGTTCAGATGCGGCTCACAAAGAATGTGCCAGACAAGCTGATACAGATAGATTTATTTCAGTTGACGGTGATAATATTGTTGATCCAAAATTCTTTGATCAAGTAATTGACTTTAGACAAGCTGATGTTGATTTAGCAAACTCTGTAATTAGTTGGTGTGGTATTAATAGCATTAATGGTTTAATATATGGTAATGGTGGAATTAAATGTTGGCCAGTGCAATATGTTTTAGATATGAAAACACACGAAATTGCTGAAGACGAAAGATCAAAAGTAGACTTCTGTTGGGACTTAAATTATATTCAATTCAATGAAGCATTTAGTTTTGTAATGAATAATGCAACACCTTATCAGGCTTATAGAGCAGGATTTAGAGAAGGTGTTAAAATGTCATTAGATAGAGGAATAAAAGTTGATCCAGATAACTTTGAAGCAAGTTTACACGATAAAAATTATCATAGACTATTAGTATGGAGCAACATAGGTAGAGATGTGGAAAACGGACTATGGGCTTTATATGGAACAAGATTAGGTTGCTACTTAACAAATTTAGATCCAAAATTTGATTTTGTTAATGTTGCACATTTTGATTGGCACACAAAATACTTTACAGAAGAGATTATGCCAAAGTTTGTAGGTGAAGATGAATATTGTGTTAAGTCAAAATACAACTGGAGTAAAGCAAAACTTGAAAGTGAAACAAGATTTTTAGGGGAACAGTTACGTAAAAAATTAAATATGCCTGTTTCAGAAATAGATGAAACTGGTTCAAAATTCTTTAAAAAGGTTTATTGGAATCCACCTAGACAAGGTAATTTAGTTACGCAAAAAGATTCCGAAGGAAGGATAACTTACAAAACTATATGAAAAAATTATTAGAGATATTAGGTGAATTAATTTTTTGGATGCTGTGGATACCTGTTTGTATAATATTAATTACTATGGTATTAGTTACAGCATATTTAAATATGGTATGGCAAATTATTGTAAGTTTCTTTAAAAGAAAAAATGACAGATGAAGTTATTAAAATCAAGCAGACTAGAGATAAGCTTAATGCTGTATCGCCATCTTTCTGTTTAGCTAAATGGTATCAATCAACGATACATTTACAATATGGACATACTCATAGTTGTCATCACCCTAGAACACACCAAGTACCAGTTGCAGAATTAAAATCAAATCCTAGTGCTTTACATAATACTGAATATAAAAAATCACAAAGAGAATTAATGTTAAAAGGTGTACGTCCACCTGAATGTCAATATTGTTGGAACGTAGAAGATTTAGGTCCAGAACATTATAGTGATAGAAGTTCTAAATCAAATGAAGAATGGGCAAAACCTTTCTTAAAAGAAACTTCACAAATGGTTGGTGTAGAAAATGTTAATCCAACTTATGTTGAAGTTAGTTTTTCAAACGTATGCAACTTAAAATGTTCTTATTGTTCGCCTGCATTTAGCAGTTCGTGGATGGAAGAAATTCAATCACAAGGTGCGTATCCAACTAGTGATAATTTTAATAATTTACATTGGCTTCGTAAAGAAGGCAAACTACCGATTCCTCATCGTGAACATAATCCTTATGTTGACGCATTCTGGAAATGGTTTCCTGACCTGTATAAAACCCTCCAGGTTTTTAGAATTACAGGCGGGGAACCTCTTTTAACTAAAGATACATTTAAAGTATTAGACTATGTTAATAATAATCCTAGACCAGAATTAGAGTTAAGTATTAATTCAAATGGCTGTGTACCAGATAAGTTATTTGATCAGTACATTGAAAAAATGAAACGTATTACATTAGATAACAAAATTGGTTTAACAAGGCTTTACACATCAGTTGATACATTTGGAGAACAAGCAGAATACATAAGAGATGGTTTAGATTTCAATCAATGGTATGATAATATGTGTCGTGTTTTAACTGAACTACCAAAAACAAAAATAACAATTATGTGTACAACTGGTTTGTTAAGTATGCCAAGAATACATAAATTATTAGATATGATACATCCTCTTAAAAGAGAGTTTTATTCAGACGAACGTAAAGTACCAATTACAATTGACACAGCTATTTTAAGACACCCAGCTTATTTGAGTGCATCAATATTACCTAAAAAATATGGATCATTATTAGATCCTGCTGTGGCAGTTATGGAGAATAATGCTGAAACATATAACAACCCATATAAAGGGTTTTTTGATTTTGAACTAGCCAAATTAATGCGGTTTAAGTCGTATGCAGAGGCGGATCCAAACGAAGCTGAGCAAATCAACTTAAATATAACTAGAAATGATTTTGTAAGATATATTAACGAATATGATAAAAGAAGAAACAAATCGTTTAAAAAAGTTTTTCCAGAATTGGAAGAATTCTATGAAAGTTGTTTATGAGAATTATAATGTTTTGGATTGTAGTAATATGGATAGCAGTTTATTTAGGAATTTACGTATGGTAAGAATTATAGGAATTTTATTGCTAGTAGGATTGTTATCAGGGTGTGGTGTGATTGAAGGTACGTTCTTAAGTACAAGTACAACAGCCGCGGCAGGTAGTAGTTACTCAACATACAAATCTATTACAATGGCAAAGACTGGTATTGATACAGGACTAGCATTGTCAGGACAAAAAACTACAACAGATATGTTTATATCAAGTGTAACTGGAAAAGATTGTGATATAATACGAAAAATAAAAAACAAAGAAATAAATTTTGTTTGTAAAGAAATAGTAACCCACCCACCGATAGGAAAAAGATAATGTATAAACCTTTACCAGTCGGATTAACAATTAAGCAATCAAAACATCACGGATTAGGATTGTTTGCTACACAAGATTTTGACAAAGAAGTTGTTCTTGGAATAGTACACATAGACGATAAAAACTTTCCACACGGAGCAATTAGAACTGCATTAGGAGCCTTTTACAATCATTCCGATACACCTAATTGTATGAACTTAAAAGGATTTTGGCATCAAATACCAGTACGTTATTTGTGTACAATAAAAAAAATTAAAGCAGGAGAAGAACTAACAGCCAAGTATACAATGTATGCTGATTTTAATAAGGATGGAAATTAATATGAATATAAACTTTAAAAAAACAATAGATGAGAAAGCAAATTGCGAGATACATTTTATATCTAAACAAGATGACAAATTTATCTTATCAGCATCTGCAAAGAAAGTAGATGAGTTAACAGATGGAGCAATTACTAATACAATTACTAACAATGAATTCAAAGGAAAATTTGGTTCAAGCTTTTTCGTTACTACAAATAAACTAAACAGCAACGAAGCATTAATTGTTTGTTTAGGTGATTTGAAGAAATTAATTTTAAATCCTAATTCATTTTCAGAAACAAGAGACGCAAAAAAAGTTACAGACTTAGGTGGAAAAATATATAGCATATTACAAGACAGAGGAACAAAAGGTTTAGTGTCAATATATGCTGATACTATGGGTGTTAATTTAGCTTTTGGAATGTTATTAAAAACATATAATTTTAACAAATATTACACAGGAAAAAAGATTCCTGAATATACAGATTTTGATTTGTTAATACAAGACGATTCCGAAGCATCAAAAGAATTTACAAAAAAAATTGCAATGGCACAAAGTATTTGGTTTACTAAAGATTTAATTTCAGAACCATCTAATGTTTTATATCCAGAAGCTTATGCTAATAGAGTTGCGTCAATGGGTGTTGACACAGGACTGGAAGTTAAAATATATGGCGAAAAGGAATTAAAAAAAATGGGTGCTGAAGCATTATTGGCAGTAGGTCAAGGTAGTGCTAGAGAATCTAAGATGGTTGTAATGGAATGGATGAACGGTCCAAAAGATGAAAAACCAATTGCTTTAGTTGGCAAAGGTGTATGTTTTGACACAGGTGGTTATTCAATTAAACCATCAAGAGGATTAAAAGATATGAAATACGATATGGGTGGATCAGCAGTAGTTGTTGGTACAATGATGTCGTTAGCTACACGTAAAGAAAAAGTAAATGCAGTAGGTGTAATTGGACTAGTTGAAAATATGGTATCAAGCACAGCATACAAACCAGGTGATGTAATTAATTCTATGAGTGGACAAACTATTGAAATTGATAACACAGATGCAGAAGGAAGAGTAGTACTTGCAGACTGTTTATGGTACACGCAAGACACATACAAACCAAAAGCGATGGTTAATTTAGCAACACTAACTGGTGCAATATCAATTGCATTAGGAGATAAAATTGCTGGACTATTTTCAAACAATGATGAATTAAGTAAACAATTATTAGAAGCTGGTGAAACAACAGGTGAAGATTTATGGCGTATGCCTTGTGATCCAGTTGGTGAACGTTACGATGAATATGTTGATTCTACTATTGCTGATATGCATAATGTTGGTAAGGGTGGAGAAGCAAGTTCAACAACAGCGGCACAATTTTTACAAAGATTTGTTAACGATACACCGTGGGCACATTTAGATATAGCTGGTGTCACTTGGAATGACAAAGGTTCAATGACAGCATCAGGTGGTGCTACCGGTTGGGGTGTACAGTTGTTAAGTGAATGGATACACAATGAAAAGTTATAAAGTAGAAATAAAAGCAGGTGATTATATTGAAGTAGGACGTTTTAGAAACGTTGTTGCTAAAGTAAAATCAATTGAACTTGATGAACACAATCAGCCAGTAATAGTTACTAGCAAAGGTTCAAGAAAATTATTTAATTGTAGATTTAGTAAACTAGAAAAGAAAGCTAAAGATTACTTAACAAAAAAATATAAAAAGAAAACTAGAACTCCTCACGCAATAGAAAAAACATAATGATAGATAAAAAGCCAAACGAATCTTATCAAGAGTGGCGAGATAGAGTTATTGATAAAATATCTCCAAGCTTCTGTGGTGCTAAATGGTACAACTCAACTATATGGTTGAATAGTGGATCAACAGCAAGTTGCCACCACCCGCCAGCACATAAAATTCCTTTAGAAGAAGTACAAAAAAACTTTAAAGCAATTCACAATACAAGTTATAAAAAAATGGTACGTAAACAAATGCTTACAGGAGAAAGACCAAAAGAGTGTGATTATTGTTGGAAAGTTGAAGACTTAGGTAAAGATTATGTATCAGATAGAACTTATAAAAGTGTAATATACAAAGAAAAAGATTTAGATTTATGTAAAACAAAATACAGCTATACAGAAGATGTTCCGTTGAAAACATTAGAGATTGCCTTTGATGCCAACTGTAATTTTTCTTGTTCATATTGTAATGCTAGTTTCTCAACACAATGGCAAAACGATATTAAAAAGAATGGTGCTTACCAAAATTTAGTTAGTGATGGTGCTAGAGCATTTCAACAAGATGGTTCGTGGGCAATGAAGTATGGAAAGAAAAATGAGGGGAATCCTTATATAGAAGCTTTCTTTAAATGGTGGGAAGTTGAATTAAAAGATACATTAGAAGAATTAAGAGTAACAGGTGGCGAAGCAACTATGTCACAAGACTTTTGGAGATTAATTGATTGGTGGAATAATAATCCAGATTGTGATGTTAGATTTGCTGTTAATACTAACCTAGGAGCTAAACCGGAGCTTATGCAAAGATTAGTTGACGCAACACATTCATTTAAATATTTTGACTTATATACATCAAATGAAGCATATGGTGTACAAGCTGAATATATAAGAGATGGATTATTATGGGACACTTGGTTAGGTAATATTCATAAATTTTTACAAGAAGGTAATGTACGTGAGTTTCATATGATGATGACTATCAATGCATTGTGCTTATTTTCATTACCTGAGTTTATGGATGAAATGGTTAACTTAAAAGAACAATATGGAAAACATTTTCCTACAATGAGTTTTAACATATTACGTTTCCCAAGTTTTCAAAGTATTGTAACATTACCAACACACATTAGAAATGAAAGAGCAGATGCATTGGAAAAATGGATTGCTGATAATAAAGATAACCCACTTGTTCACGATATGGAAATTGATGGTATTAAAAGATTAATTGAATATACTAGAGTAGTTACAACAGGACACGCATATACGTCAAGTGAAGTTACAAGGCATAGAGACTTTAAAACTTTTTATACACAGTATGATACTAGAAGAAATAAAAATTTTATTGAAACTTTTAAGCATAAAGAATTACAAAAATGGTTTGTTAGTATACCTGATACACAAATTAAACAAGTTGGATTGTTTGATGGTGATGCTACTAAAGGAGCAATACATAAAGATGAATTAGAACAAAGAGCTAAAAAAGAAGGATGGGTAATGAAACCACAAGGTGCTAATCCAGGAAGCCAAGAATACGTAGATAGTAATGACAAAATTTAATAAAAAAATAAAAATATATTTGTTTAAAAATACACAAATGGTTGATGTATCAATACTTGTTACTAAAGATATAGTAAATGGATATAAGCTAGTTGTAGAAGATTTTGAAAATATATTAGACCACTGGCGTAGTGGAGTTGGCATTAATCGTGATGGAACTCATTGGTACGTACAATATAAAAAACGTGGGCCTAGACCTGAACGTGAGCCTACACCTTACGTAAGAATTAGTATAACAATAAACGGTATGACTTTCCATCATAGAGTATCAGAACAAGAAATGCTTGAATTAGAAAAAGAATACAAAAATCAAAAAATGAATAAAATGTACTGGGACGAATAATGGCAGGCTATAATTATAGAAAAATAATTGCTGGTGGTTGTTCATTTACATATAACAATGAAATGACTTGGGCAGGAAAGTTAGCTGAACATTGTAACGTTGTTAACGTAGGTTCGTGTGCGGCTGGTAATGATTATATTGCAAGATCTATAATCAATGAAGCTGACAAACATACTAACCCAATACTAATTTGCCAATGGTCTGGAATACATAGAAAAAGTTATTACATAGATAGTAGACATCCGTTACATTCAGAATTTAAAAAAGCAGAGTGGCCTGACTGGGCAGGAGACTATACAGATATAGATTCAGATGCAGTTAAGAAGCCTGACTTTTGGATTAAAACAGGTGGCAATAATATTAGCCATAAAGGATCGTCAGATATTATACATAAGCATTTTGTTGAACCTTACGCAAAACATTTTTATTCAAACGAACAAGCCCTTGTAGAATCTCTTGAAAATATACTGAAAGTACAGTATTATTGTAAAAGTAAAGGAATAAAAAATATTATGTTTTGGTGGAAACCTGAATTAGAAAATTACCAACTAGGAAGATTTAGTGGACCAATAGCTTCACAAATTACAAATGAACATACAATATGGTTGCCTAGTCTTGGTAAGTGGTGTGTAGAAAACACTAGCTTAACGCAAGAAGAATTAGATCAAGGATTTCATCCAACTAAAGAACAACACGACAAATATGCTGAAGAGGTAATAATACCAAATGTTAGTTAAACAAGTTTACATAGGACACTACGAACCAATGGAATCTATATCTCGTTTTGTAAGAGATGTTGAGTATCTAAAAGAGCTACCAGCATACGGAGGAGATACAAAGTTTTGGTTTGAGGTTGCTTTTGTTGGAAGCGACATTGATGACTTTTGGGAAATGCCAAAAGCAAAAGAAATGTTACCTTACTTAAAAATGAAACAGGCTCGTTTAGCAATTTGTTATATGAGAGAATTTCCTTTTGCAAATAACGAATGGGTTCAAATGCAAAGTAAGATAGGAGCCGTTGCTGTAAGCAATCACGGAATAGACCCATCACAAATATTTTATTTTTATGGTAATGATCCTTCGCATTTAGAAGGTTTACATAAACAAAGTGTTAACGTAATCGAAGTTCCTTATTTTGAAGTTGACTTTGTTCATAGATACTTAAACAAAGAGATTCAATTATGTACACCGCAAGAAGCGGCATATAAAAATCCTCAAAGACAATATTTAGATATGAATGGAAAACCTCACAAGTATATGAGATTAAGACACGTTGTACATTTATGGAATAAAAGATTAATTGATAAAGGAATTATTAATTTGTTAAGAGGTACAGGAGATCACGAGCTTTGGAACAAAGACAAATATTATGATTTAGTTAGTGATATTATAAATGAAAAAGATTGGGAAAAGTTTTGGAAGTGGTGGCCTAATTCACACGATGCTGATGAAAACATAAATGAAAAAGTTTTCTTTGGTAAACACCACCCAGGCTATCCATATGATAAAAAATTGTTTATGGATACATTTATGAGTTTAGTAAGTGAAACACATAGCGGACATTGTGAACCATATCCACATAAAGGTGATGGAACTTGTAATCCACAATTCTTTTTAAGTGAGAAACTTGTTAAAGCAATTGGTAATTGTCATCCATTTATAATATTATCAACACCAAATTATTTAAAAAAATTAAAAGAATATGGATACGGAACATTTGCTCCACATATAGATGAAAGCTATGATGAAGAGCTTGATTGTGAATTAAGAATGGTTAAAGCTTTAGACCAAATAGAAAAAATATGTAAAGATGGATTGCCTGTAAGCACATTAGAAATAGCAATTCAAAATCAATATAATTTAGTTAATAGATATTTTAAATTTATTGATGCATTAACACAGATTGTAGAGGCAGAATGACAACAGTATTAACAGGAGGAGATTCATTTACAGCTCATATTATGGAAGATAATATTGCTTGGCCTAATCATATTAACAAAGGTAGAGATCCTTGGAAAGAGTGTAAAGTAATTAATGTTTCAGAGATGGCAAGTGATAACGTATTAATAGCAAGAAATGTTGTAAGAGGTTTACAAAAACAACGAGAAAATATTCATAGTGAAGGTATTACTCACGTTATTGTTGGCTGGAGTGATCCTAATAGATTTAGTTTATATGTAAACCAAGAACATCCTCTTTATATGGACATTTACGAAGTAATGAAAAACGAAGCTGGATTTACAAACCAAATATTAACTGGCAAATGGCATTGTTCTACTAAAGGTAGCTTTATTAAACCAGGTGGTGGATATGATGTTTGGAAAACTAAAAGTGATATAGTTAACAAAATGGTTAAAGAGTATATTAAAAACTACCATACTAGAGAAGAACAAATGATGCGTACATTGGAAAGTATCCTGTTTCTTCAACAATATTGTAAGGCCTGTGATATTGAATTATTGAATTTTAAAGCTTGGGATACGGACCTATTTCGTACAGAATATCCAATGACAAAACATCTTGAAAAGCTGATTGACAAAGACACTTGGTGGTTCTATAATAAGAAGTGTGGAATGAAAGAATGGTGTATTGATAAAGGTTTTGATGATATGCCCGGTGGACATCCGGCAACAGAAGCCCAATATATGTTTACACTATCAATCATTGAACCGTGGTTATTTGATTTAGAAGATTAGAACAGGACAATTTATGTTAAGAGAAATCCAAGATGATGAACTACAATTATTAGATGACGATCCAGTTAGGCCTAGTATATCTGTAGATGAAAAACTAGGAAATGGTAACGTACTAGTACTTGAAAACGATGGAATGGTTGATGCTGTAATTTGTATGATGTTTACAAATGAGATTCCAACTACAGAAAAGAAATTACAAACACTTACTAAAAAAAGAATTAAAGATGGAGACAAAGGATCAATAGCTATGTTCTATACACTATGGAGTTATAAAAAAGGTTCTGGAAGAGCAATAGTTTTAGCGGCACAAGATTGGTTAAAAGAAAATAATCCTGAGATAAAAAGATATATAACCTTATCTCCATTAACAGAAGTTGCAAGAAGATTTCACTCACGTAATGGTGCAGAAGAATTACAAGTTAACCGAACTACACAGAACTTTGAATACAAATAATGTCTTTTATTATTGAAAACCCGTACTACAGAGCAACGCCAAGTCAAAATATGCCTGACTTGTTTTGCGATAATCCATTACCAAATCTTGATGAATTTATTAATAGTGATGAAAAGAAATTAACTATTTTTGAGCCTTGGGAAGCAGATATTCCTGGACCTGTTATGAAGTCAGGTGAAACAGTTGTTGACTGTATGACTAGGCAATTAGAAAATATACATCCATATGATATTACATTTATTACACCTAATCTAAATTGTAAAGGCGTACCGTTTGCTGGAAAAGTTTTACATTATCCTTATCATTTTTTAGATATACAACAAAGACAAGAAAAATTAAATGGTATGACATTTATGAGATCTAAACATTTCTGTTCATTTAATGGTGCCATAAAACATAAAAGAATTAAGTTTATTAAGTTTTGTGAAGAACATAATTTAATAGAAAATAACTATGTAAGTTTAATTGGCACATATGATCACGGATTTCAAACTGATGAAAAAGTAAATCTTTATACATTAGATAAAACAGTTGACGAAGTAAAAGCTGACGATAAAAGTGTTCCATTAGATATTATGAAAGATAGTTTTTTAAATGTTATTAACGAAACACACGAAGACAAACACGTTTTCTTTACAGAAAAAACGTGGAAGCCAATACTAAACTTTCAAGTATTTTTATATTATGGAGTAAGTGATCCTGTTAGGTATTATGAGGAATTAAGAAAAATGGGATTCCAATTATATGATGAATTAATTAATTATGATAACGATCCATTAGATGAACTATTAAAGTTTACACAATTAAGTATAGAAGAAATATGTAAAAAATTATCTCCGTCTAAACTAATGAACAATAGAAGATTAGCGGAGTCTATAAACTGTGGAAAGATTAAAAACAAATTACTATATGGTTAATAAAATATTAATTCTTAAAGTATTAATAATAGCAGTACCAACTTATGCTATTGCTATTCTTACTGAAGCAATGGTTTATACTATGCCAATGTTAGCAATTACAACTGTTATTGCAACTAGTATCTTTAACGAAAAGAAAATTGAAAAAAGACTTGATGAGGGCTTCAAAGAAGACCACGATGGTTAAGATATATAAACATCCAAAATATTTTTACGAACTAGAATCTGTAACAAGATTTATAGATGTAGAATATGTTGATAACATTAACAAGGCAGACTTTGTTGCTATTGCTAGTTCACATAACGAACCTGTGTTTGAAGATACTAAAGGAAGTACTATTCCTATTTTATATTCTTATATAAGAGAACATCCATATGAACACGATGAATATTTAAAAACACAGTTTGATAGTTTAAGTCCAACACAAGATATAATAATTTTTTCATTAAGTTCATTTGAAAAATTTGCACCAGGCAGAAAAAATGTAATTATAGATCAGTTTGAATTAGATGCATATCATAGACTATTTGTTAATAAAGAATGTAATACTGTGGACAAACATATAGGTACTCTTAGATATTTGTTCTTAGGTGGTAAAGCAAACAAATACAATAGAAAGAACTTATACGATTTATTAATGGGTGCTGGAATATTAGGAGAAGGTTATTCATCTTTATTTGGTATTACAAAAACATTAGATAATATACAAGTAGAAGGAAATCATTATCTTGGATATCCATATGATGAACGATTATATCGTATTACTAATTTTAGTTTAATAGCAGAAACACACTATGATGGAAATCAAGAGTTTCACCCTACTGAAAAAATATATAGAGCTATTGCTAATAAACACCCTTTTATTATAGCATCAACGCCTTTCTTTTTAGCTAATTTAAGAAAGAAAGGATATAAGACTTTTTCCAATTTAATAGACGAAAATTATGACTTTGAACAAGAGCATAGCAAGAGACTACTTGAGCTTACAATTGCTTTAAAATCCGCCTTAAAACTGGATTATACCCCATTTAATAGCATAGCTGAACATAACTTACAGGTGCTAAAAAACAATGCTAAAAGCACACTAGCAATCATTAATAGTAGCTTAAATAATAACAAAGAATAGAAAAAATCCAATGAAAGTAAAGTTAGTTACATCAGGTTGTTCATTTACACACGCACCAGACAGTTGGGCGAATTGGCTAGAGCAAAGGTATGAATTGTTCAATGTTGCTGAAGGTGGTGGTGGTAATGAAATGAATATTAGAAATTTAATGAAAGCTATTTCTAATTATAAGCCCGATATGGCTATAATGCAAATATCAGGAATAGACAGATTCGAAGTTGCTACTAAAGGAAAGTTAGAGCATACAAGCGATCACGTTGTAGCAAAAGAAAATTATACTTGGTTAAAAAGTGCAGGTAACTTAGACTGGGTTAATGACGCAGACTCAAATATATCAAAGCCAATAAAATCATATATGAAATACAATTTCCATAATGTTACACAGGCATTAAGAACGTTATGCTCTATTGTTGCTTTACAAAACTATTGTAAAATACATAACGTTAGATTACAATTATTTTGTTGGCAAAAGACATTTACTGATGAATTTCACGCAGGTGTAATTAGCGGAAGAGAAGAACTAGAGTTTTGGTATAATCAAATTGATTGGAAGCAATTCTGGTTTCACGGAGAGTACGGCGGACTAGCCGAATGGGGAATAGCAAATGGTCATACAGGAAATTTATTAGAAGATCATATTAATAAAGAGCCACAAGGTTGGGCTATGTTAGATGGCGTTAAAACTATGATAGGCCACCCATCAACTGAATGTCATAAAGCATTTGCTGACAAAGTTGTAGAGCATTGGATACAAAATGACGAAGATTAATTTATTATATCAAACGTGGATTGATGACAAACCTTGGCCTAATAGTATTCCAACCTGGAAAAGAAACAAAGAACATTTTAATAATTGGGGTAGTGTAAAATATGAATACCTAGAAGAAATGTTAGATTATTCAGGAATAGAATATACAAGAAATACTCCAGAAGCTTTAGCAACAAGCAACGAAACTTTTTGGTTTCATATACAACCAGAATGGATTGATTTAAGTTTCTTTTATGAAAATGTTTTCCATTTTATTGATGAAGATATACTAAATCAAATTAAATGCAATGACCAAATTAAAATATTAATATGGTTTCCAACAGAAGGTTTTAATTTAGATATGCCAAAGTTTATAGAAAATGTACTTTGGACAATTGGAGACAAAGGTATACCTGATGATAAAGTTTATCTTGTATTTGGTGATTTACGTATAGAAGAAAACTTTAAAACATATCTTAAAAAACATAGAATAGATTCAGCAATTAAAACATTTGGCTTAAACATTTTTGAACTAAATTATCGTTTAGAAACAGATCGTATGTATTTTTCTAGAGATAGAATGAAAGAAATTAAAGTAGCAGATGAGTTAGTTCATCCAGACAATGTTGATAAAGATAAAATTAGAACAATGAAATTTGTTTGCCGTAATGCAAATCCTCGTAGACATAGAATTTGGATTATGAGTCAGTTATATAAGTGGGGATATCTAAAAGATGGATATACAAGTTTCTTAAATCGATACTTTACACCTGACGTACAAAGTGTTGGATTAAGAGATGCAGAACAATTTACTAAAGGTAATCCACAAGAAGCATTAAAAGATATGCAAAAGTTTATAGCGGAAAGCACACCAATTATATTAGATAACACAGCTGATGACATAGGTGAACAATTAAATCAAAGAAGAATGAACGTTAAGCATTATGCAAATACTTACTTTTCAATTATTAATGAAACTGTTTGTGAATCAACACCGGGTGATCCGTTATTCATAACAGAGAAAGTATATCAACCAATATTACAATTACATCCTTTTATAGTTGTAGGTTCACGTGGTACGTTAGAACATCTACGTGATTGTGGTTATAAAACATTTGAACCAATGTTTGATAGTAAGTATGATTGGATTGAAAACTCTGCTGAAAGAATTGATAGTGCTTGTAAACAAATTCATTTGATGTGTGGTATGAGTACAGCAGACTTACACCGTATGTATTTTGAAATATATGATAAGTTATTATATAACAGAGAGCTGTTTTTAAAACTTAACAAGCAAGAATATTTAAAGGAATTTACAAAATGGCTAGAACAGTAGATATATTATTAGGCTCTGACCACAGAGGATTAAAATTAAAAGAATACGTAATGGATTGGATTATGGGTGATGACGAACACGATGGTCCAATACCTATTGCTGTAATGTATGATGTTGGAACACACGAAGATAAAAGATGTGACTATCCAGATATAGTAAAAAAGTTTGCTGACAATTTTGATATCTATTCATTTGGTATTTTAATTTGTGGATCTGGGTTTGGAGTTTCAATTGCGGCAAATCGATTTGATGGAATAAGAGCTGTTGTTTGTAGAACTGTACAAGAAGCTATAATGTCTAGGAAACATAATGACGCAAACGTTTTATGTTTAGGTTCAGATTATACTATGCAACTTCCAGCATTTGATATTATTAAAGCATTTGTAGAAACTGAATTTGAAAAGGGTCGTCATCAAAAACGAGTAAATATGTTAAAGAGAATAAACAAATGAATAAAGAATTGCACATAGTTGATTTAGATTGTACGAGCGAAGTTCTTGACGAACTGAATGCTCTAAACTATTGGATACGTACTAACCAAGATAAAAAAGAAACACACCATATTATAATTAAACGAGTATGGGAAGGTGAAATACATTTCGAAGCAAAAGAAAACTTTTTACCATATGTACGTGAAGCTCTAGAAGGTTGGCCTGAAGATAATGCTAGTTTAGTAATGGCTGATGTTAATTTAAAAGAAAATGTAAAGAAATGGTTTGCAGGAACTGAACGTAAAGAATTTCCTGTAAACATAGTATCAGCACCTTTTGAATTGTTAAGAAGAACTGTAGATAATAAATCTAATAAAACTATTGTACAACCCAAAGCATACGATAGAAAAATTAAAAAATTTGTTTGTTTAAATGGAGCGGCAAAAGTACACAGAGCAAAATTAGTATCTGATTTATATCATAATGGTATGAGTCAGTTTGGTGATATATCTTGGATTAATAGATATGGTAGTAAAGTACATCCACAATTTTTTACTTCTACTTGGAAGGGAACAGAACTTAAACTAGACTTTACAGGTACAGAAATTGACGAAGGACAAAATCAAGAAGTACTTCCACCACATTATCATTACGCAGGATTTGAAATAGTAAATGAAAGTATCGTAAGTGATACTAGTTTGTTTATAACAGAAAAAACTTGGAAACCAATTTTGTATAATAAGATTTTTATCGTTCACGGTTGTAAAGACACAATGAAGTTTTTAATAGATAACGGCTTCAAACCTTACACAGAACTCTATAATCACGAAGCATTTGATCAATTGCCTTACAATGAAAGATATAGTGCTATGTGGAATGAAATAGAAACTCTTATGCAAAAAACACCCGAAGAGTGGACAGCAATATATCAGCAAGAGGATATAAAAGCAAAACTGTCACACAATCGAAACGTGTTTGAAAGTATGCTTATTCCAAGTTGGAAAAGCGAAATCAATGTTGGATAAAGACAAATTACTTAAATCAAAAACTTTTTGTATGCTACCGTGGACGCATTTACATACGTGGCCTGATGGTAGAGTACTCACTTGTTGTATGAGTGATAGTAATGATGCTATGGGTAATTTAAAAGAAATATCATTAGAACAAGCTTGGAACTCTCCACAACAAAAACAATTACGTAAAGACTTACTAGATGGAAAACCTAGTAAAATTTGTAAACGTTGTTACGAACAAGAAAGACATAGTATCAATACAACAAGAACTTGGTCAAATAACAAACTAGCAAATCACTGGGATGTTGTTGAATCAACTAAAGAAGATGGTACTGTTGACAAAGTTAATTTACCATACATTGATTTTAGATTTTCAAACTTATGTAATTTTAAATGTAGAACTTGCGGGCCTGATTTATCATCAGCTTGGTACGAAGACCAAACTAAACTGTTTAGTAAACCAGACCAACCTAAAATTATTAGACCATATAAAGATGAAAAAAGATTTTGGGAAGTTGTTGAACCTTACATAGATGGTTTAGAAGAAGTGTACTTTGCAGGTGGCGAACCACTTATTATGGAAGAGCATTATAGAATATTAAAAAGACTTGTTGAAAAGAAAATGTTTCACGTAAGACTAAAATATAATACTAACTTTAGCCAAGTAATCTTTAAAGGAATGGACGTGTTTAAAGAATGGGATAAGTTTGAAAAAGTAGAAATTGGTGCTAGTTTAGATGCAACACACAAACGTGGTGAGTATCTTCGTGCTGGACAAAGCTGGGAACAAGTTGAAGAAAATAGAAAGAATGTATTTGAGAAATGTCCAAGAGCATTCTTTTTTGTTGCAAGTTGTGTTGATTTGTTTAATAGCTTTCACGTATCAGATTTTCATATTGATTGGATTAAGAAAGGCTGGGTTGGAGAACATAGTTTATTAAATCCTTTACAGACGCCAGAGCATTTAAGAATACAAGTATTGCCTGCAGAGATGAAAGATCGTCTTGCAGAGAAATGGAACAATGCTCAAACGTGGATGAAAGAAAATACAAATGCTAATCATACAAGATATGAATCATTAATAAGTTATTTGTATGAAGAAGACTATTCTCATTTAATAAAAGACTGGTATGAGATTACAGAAAGACTAGATAAGATAAGAAATGAGAATTGGCGAGATATATTTCCAGAATTACTAGATCTTGAAAAAATAGCTAAATCATAGAAAAAAAGATTTGTTTTAAGCGTCATACAATGGGGTTAAAGCGACCGAGTGGGGTGTTAGTACCCCCGGGATTTTGTGGATAACCCACGTCAAACGTGTATAGACATTTTTTTGGATTTCCTTTATAATAAGATATTATTAATAACTATTCAGGAGATTATTATGAATTACATAACAGAACGATTGAAAGAAAGATCGTCTCAAGGTGGACTAGGATTAGTTGTCGTGGGATTAGTGATCTTATTTTTAGGCGGCTGGGTAACTTATGCGGCTTATGGCGCCATAGCATACGGTGGTTATCAAATATTAACTAAAGGATAAACATATGGGGGATTAATTTCCCCCGTATTTTATTATGCAGAGAATTTATACCTACGCAGGAATATTAGCAGTAGCTCTTATAGTGTCTTCAGCTTTATATGGGATAATTACATATATATTTTAAGGAAACATTATGAGCAGAAAGATAAAAATAAAAATTACTGATGATAAAGAATTCAATGAAGAAAAAGAAGGCTTAGGCTTTAAAAAAATCTTCAAAGCTGTGGCCGGTGGTGCACCAAAAGGTACACAATTTCTAAGAGTAGAATATACTAATAGAAAAGGTACAGATGTGAATCGTTGGGTTAAAGTTCCTAAACAGAATTAATCATCATATATATTATTAAACAATTAACAAGGAGATCATTATGACCAATTTTGTCGATAGAATAATAAAAGACTTACAAGCGGTAACAGAATTTTTAGTAGGTAAGGCTCCAACAGTTAAAGCCCTTAATGAAAAAGCTGAGAGTAAATCTAAAAAAATTAAAGCTAAAAAATAATCTTACAAAAGCTGGGGTATTAGTACCTCAGCTAATATTTTATTTCCTTTATCATCAAAGTGATATCCAGAATCAATAGCATATTGCTTGAAGTCTATTTCTTTTTCTACAATTATCTTATTGGGTAGATTTGTAAATGATTTACAAAACTCATCATCTAACCAGAATAAATTTACAATCTTTTTACTTTTATCTTTAGCATAGTAATTACAATACTCAACTGCTTCGCAATATTTTTCAAAGTTAATAGGGTGATGTCTTTCTTGGTTATACCAATATGAAACCCTATCAATTACTTGTTGTTTTGTTAATGTACTCTTACGTTCTATTTCGTGAAAGATATGTTGTACTAATTCAGATTGTTCATCAGCAATTATTTGTTCTGCCATACCTATTGTTAAATGATAATAACTTTGTGTGTTATCCCATAACTGCAAATAGTTTTCGTATATATCGTGGTTCCTAGCTATTTTTTGGTACTTCCATTGATCAGAAGCAAACGATAATAGGCCTCTATCCGGCGTAGTATGTTGTATTACAAACATATCAGCATCGTACGTTTCGTTAATATATTTCATAGTACTTGGGTATGTAACCCAACTAGACCCAGAACGACCCGCATTAATTACTTTGTTTACGACCTTGTATTTGTTTAACAAGTCGTGTACAATATACGGATAAGTATGAGTATATGGAATATTATAACCTTGTGTCCAACTACAACCGATAAAAGCGACTTTTAACATATGGATAATAACTTACCTTCAAATTTTTGTATTCTACCTTGGACTGGTTTAGAAGTCCAACCTAACGGCACAGTAAAACCGTGCTGTATGTATAAGGATACACTAAAAAAGGAAAATGGTCAAGAATATAAAATCCAACGTGAAGAATTCCAAGAAATATGGAATAGTGATGAACTAGCTACTATACGTAAAAGGTTCTTATCTGGTACCCAACCACGTGGTTGTCATAGATGTTGGATGGAGGAAATGTCTGGAAAAGTATCAAAAAGAGTACGTGATAATAACAAATATAAGCATTTAATTAATGATAAAATCATACGGGAAGATTCTGCTCCAAGGTATTTAGATTTAAAACTTGGAAATATATGTAATCTTAAATGTAGAATTTGTTCTCCACAATATTCATCTAAATGGATAACAGAACAACAAAGATATGATATAATAGATAAAGATGTTAAGTTCTATGAAAGATTAGACTGGCCAGAAAAGTCAGAAGTATTTTGGAAAAATGTTGAGTCATTAATTCCTGTACTAGAGCATTTAGATTTTACCGGTGGTGAACCTTTTATGATAAAAGAACATCTTGATCTTTTACGTAAAATTATTAAGCAAGGACACGCACACAGAATTAGTTTACACTATAACACAAATGGAACACAATTGCCATTAGATGCTTTAGATAATATATTTCCACATTTTAAATATGTTGATGTGCATTTTAGTATTGATGGCACAGGTAAGCAATTTGAATATCAAAGACACCCAGCTAAATGGGACAAAGTATTAAAAAATTTAGAAGTATGGAAAACATATGAATCAGATAAACTAGATTTATGTATATGTCATACTGTTAATATATTCAATGTTTTTTATTTGCCAGAATTTATAGACTGGGTAGAAGACTTTGGAATGAAGTTGTATCTTAATACTTTACACGAACCATTACATTATAACATATCAGCTTTGCCTACTTTTTTAAAAAGTGTTGTAAAAGATAGATTACTAGATTATGATTATAAAGGATTTGATCAAGTAATTCAGTTTATGGAAAATAGCGACAACAGTCACAAAATAAAAGAATTCAAAAAACATATATACAGAATGGATTTAGTTAGAGTAGAATCGTTTGATAAAACGTTTTCTGAAATAGCCGAACTAATGAACATACTAACTATCAAGTAATGACTGATTTATCTACACACAAGGACCTTGCATTTAAAATCTTCAATGATAATAAATGGTTTTTTAAAAAAACAATTAAAGTAAAACAAGATACTATAACAGGTAAAAACTATGATTCAATACTAGGTGGTTGGTCCGCTGGAGGAACATTTACTTCATTTAGACTGCCCGGAGAATTTCCTAATGCATTATCTAGAGTTTATCAATGTATACTAGATTGCCATAATCACCCTTACCAAACAACAAGAAAACCTCTTACTAGTAGAATAGAAGTAAGAGAACAAGAAAGAAGATTTTGTTCAGAAGAAACCAATACTGTAACGTTTGATATATTATTCCCAAACAATGCAACATTAGATTATGGTAGACTACTAGTAATGCAATTAAAAAATACTTCAATGGATGTAGTAGATAATTTAGATAGTAATCCTACATTATGCCTTATACTAGAAAAAGCTGGGCTATTTGCAAGATTTAATGATGTAGCTATGAAAAACGAATTTACTGTAAAAGAACTTATTCCATTTGCTCCAAAAAATACAACAAGAAACAATGGATATAAACATTGGATTTCTATTGGTATAACTTACAAAAAGCTAAAAAATAAAGTAAAATTTAAGGTTAATGCTGGAGACAAAGTAAATAATATAGAACTACATCATACAGTTACAAACAATGAATTACATAAGGATAATTTAAAATTTGGACTAGTACACTTACGAAACAAACAAGCTGAAACTATTTCAAATGTAACAGCTTGGTACAAAAATATCAGATGCTTGACGAGGAACTAATATGATAAAATGGATTAAAAATCTTTGGATCGAAATTAAAATGCATTTTGCTTATAAGAAAAAAATCAAAGAACTAAAAAAGCGAGATCCTTTCATTTACAAATAATTGTCGTTTGAAGTTAATTTTTAGCTTGAATTATAAATAGGTATGAACTTCAAGTAGAACACCCTATTATTTCGGCTAATGGCACAGTCGTTTTGATAAACGTTAACAGAAACAGTAGAAGACTACTTTGAAATTTTTTGTTAACTTATTAAAACGAAAGCGACGACCAATGGCAAGAAAGATTAGAAAGATGATTGTTAGACTTAGAATGTGGTATGCTGATGTACGTGGACATCACGGAATGCGTTGGGATTATGAACCAAGCAAACACTATATGGGCTACAAAAGTTCTAAACTAAACAAAGACAAATAGCTGTTCTCTGAAGTCTATGAAGGGCTTTATGGCAAGGCAAGATAAGACCCACAGGGGCAGACGTAAAAGAGGCAGTAAAAAAAGAAGAGCTAGAAGAAAAGCTAGAAAAAAGAAAAGATAAAATAAGTGTCTTGGACTTTAAACAAACGTAAGATGTGGTACAAGCTTACCGGTCAACCGGTGTGGAAACATACGTCTTGTATTAATAAAAAATCAGAACTTCCATTATTTTTAGAACCAAGTTGGGTAGTAGGTTGGCAATGTCCTGTATGTAAAATAAAAACAGATCAAGAAGATTTCTTTCAAAGAAAACCTATTAAAGATTATATACTTGCTGAATTAGATCCAGAAAACTTTGGTTAATAATTTAATTGTAATTGCTTAATTGTTGATAATACTCTAGGTCCCCAACTAGGATCAGTTGCGTATATAGGTGATAGCAAATAAACTAATGCATCATAATTAATATCATCTGTTATCCATTGATGAGTTAATTGTTCTCTAAAGTCTTTATATCTTCTATCTTCAGATAATAAATCCATAAACCCATATACACCATCGCATATAGATTCAAATTTTACTAATTTAATTTTATCATTATCTTTTGGTACCATATAATCAACTGCATCGGGTCCTGCATAAATTCCAAAGAAGTTATAACCTTCTGTTGCAAATCTACTAGTACCCCAACCGCTTTCGTGTCCGGCAACTGCTACAACTAATGGTACAGGAATTCTTACTTCAGGTTTGGCAAAGTAAGCATTGTATTCTACTGCACACTCTTTAATAAGATGAACAAACTGATCTTTTGTTTCGTAACTAACTGGTTGAGAAATTAAATTACAAGCTATTAATAGTGTGGCGCAAATATGTTTTATCACAGGGGCTCCTTTTTATATATTGGTATAGGCTTCATCTTATGTAAATTTTGTTGTCTAATGTTTTTATAGTTTTGTAATAGTTCAGTATCACTTCCTGTAGGAATAGCATCCATTTCATCTAATGTCATTGCTCTTTCCATTTGGTCATAAGTTAAACCACCTAACTGGTCTTGGTCTGTTCTACCATCTTCCCATAAACCATCTGTTGGTGGAGCATCTATAATCTCTTGTAGTATATCAAGTTCCTTTGCTAACTTATAAACTTCTGACTTATATAAATCTGCTATAGGTGATATGTCTACTCCGCCATCTCCGTACTTTGTATAAAAGCCTACTCCAAAGTCTTCAATTTTATTTCCAGTACCTACAACGATACCTTTTTTAGAACCTGATACTTGATGTAATGCTACCATACGTAATCTTGATTTAGAATTAGCAAAAGCTAGTTCGTTATCAAAAGGACTACCAATACTATTTCTAAAATTATTATAAACTGTATCTAAAGGAATAATACAATGAGATACATTTGGAAATTGTTTAACTAACCATCCACCTTGCTTTAAACTTAAATCATTTTGACTATCAATTTGTCTTATTGGCATTGTTAAAGCATATACAGGCATTTCTGTCATAGCACACAAAGTACTAACAACTGAACTATCTATTCCTCCGGATATACCTACAACTAAACTTTCTCTATTGTTTTCTTTAGCATAGCTTTTAATCCATCGTGTTATATATTTAGAAACCATACATTCCTTTATGCCATTGTTTATAATTTAACATTTCAAGTTCTACTGCATCTACTTTAGCATATTTGTACAAAAAGTCAACTGATTCCAATAGCTTAGGATAAGTTTTTTCCCACCAATATAGGGTACATTCCATATTATCTCTAGTTACTGTTACTTTGTAATATACTGCACTCATTTCTTTTTCTTGTTCTTTTTAATTATTGGATTGGATATTTGCCCACTCCAATCAATATATCCTGATTGTATTGCATCCCAGGTTTCAATATCTGTATCGTCCCACATTAGATCTTGCTGTACGGCCGCAATTAATCTTTCAACGTTGGCTTGTAACTTTATGTGATTTATGTCTAGGTTGTCTATGTTTAAACCTAGTGGAGTCTGATAAGTTCCTTTTAGCTTCTGCCAGAACTTATTCTTGCGACTGTTCTTTCGTCTCTTCGGCTTTGGTTTCTTTATCATCTTTTTCTATGTCTGTTGGTGGTTTCATAGGCATTCCAGAACCATCAAACCATCTGCCATCTGTTGTCATATGACATTTGGTATAAAAGCTAGTGCCATCTTCTTTTTTTATAATTTTACGTTTGTCGTAAATTTTACCTTGATATTCAGAACCATCTGCTTGTATCAATCTTTGCGTATAACTTGCTCCATACATTCTATCATAGTAAAACCAAGAATCCTCTGTACCATCTTCATCTATTTCTTTGTGCTTTTTTACTTTGTCATAGTGCTTGGGGAAGTCGTACATATCCAAAGCTGACGTCCACATAATATTGCTTGTGGGTATATGCTTGGGTACATTAAGATCTTTATGCGTACTGGTAATGCCGCTGAGCTTGTCTAACAGTTTTTTAGTTTTCTCTGTTGCCATTTATTCTGTGTATACAAATTCAAGTCCAGCCATATTAGAAGTCCATACACCTTCTTTAATTTTACCAAAGCTATTTGCTTTTCTAAAGCTTAATCTAATATTGCCTTCTTTAGTAACCATAACAATTTCTTGCTGTCTTCTAGATACAATATCGGCTTCCATTGTTTTATTTTTATCTGTGCAAGTAACCCAAACTGTTTCGGTAGGCTGATTATCGGGGTCGTTAAAATTAATTCCCATAATAGTAATATAACATATTTTGTACAAAAGTCAAGCTATTATACGCCAATTTGTGTATGCGTCCTAATTTTTTTTATGTATGTGTATGTGTTATTTTTAGATGTATGTGTATGTGCTATTAAGGTTTGTATGCGATTTTTTATTTTAGAGATGTGTATGCGTTTAAAAATTTTGACGTATGTGTTTTTTATTATTTGCTGTATGTGTATGCCGCGATATATTTTTACTAATATGTGTATGTGTTATATTTTAATAGAGATGTATTAGTATTAATTTTTATGTGTACGAACGATTTTTAAGGTTATTAACTACCACTTAATAGTACGGTCAAGCCTTTCGCTTTCAGCTCTAGGAATGTGCCACCGTTCTAACAGTAGCTAAAGGTGTTTTACCCTGTTTACTGTGGAGATATGTATAGAGGGTATATATACTTTATATGACGCTTTATCTTATAATCTTTGGTTTAATAATCGTTCTACGTATGAGTGCAACACCATATAAATCTGAAGAAGAACGTTTTGCTGATCCTTGGAATTGGGTATAAGTACTTTTCACAACTTATGATATACATCCTTTTCTTATTGGTTACTATTGCCTTGTTCGCTGTTATAGTGTTAGGTAACAGTTAATAAATTGGATAACCCTTATAAGCATTCGCTTCGCTCAAGTGTTGACTAGCCCGAGACACACCTTACAATATCCTTATGCTCTAGGGTTCTTATTATATCTAAAGGATCATACGTTAGGTACATTCATAATACCGCCTTTAAACGTGCATATCCTTCGTTATAAGCGTCATAACCACATTCGCTAGTATCAAAGTGCTTCTAATGTATTAAAGTACGTTTTAACTGCATATAACTACGTTATGTTAGTTTTGCATACCTAACCATATCAGCTATGCATATTAGTCCGTCGCCTATACAGTAGTCCATAAAATTTTAGTGCGTAATTTTTTTAGCAACCAAGTTTCCTCGCCCACATTTGTTTTCCTAGTCTAAACCAAAGCAATTGCTTTAGTTTAAAAAGCATTCGCTTTTACCTCTATTGCATATAGCCCTTTTTATCCCGCCGCCTATGTAATAGCCCACTTTTTCTAATAGCAATCGTTAACCCCATTCACAGGTTTCCAACCCCAAACGCATATACACGGTCGAGGTCGAAAATATTTTTTTTTCTTTTTTATTTTGAAAAGTTTATAGACAAGTGATGCATATTAGAGCACCTGCTATAGCTAGTAGGGTAAACACTAGGACAATAGTACCTATATAAGATATGAAGTACCACAGCCCTAGTGATAAGATCTTTTTAATCAATCTAACAAGACCATATATTCTTTAGAGTAGTATTCTCTAAACCAATCAAGGCCTTCTCTAACCTTACACCATAACGGATGTCCACCATCGTCTATACCTTGTGCTAGATACTCTGCACCTTTAAGACAATCGTATACTGCTACTGCGTCTGGCTGTAACTCTATTGACTCTCCGCTATACGGATTCTTTATAGTCTCAGGATCTTCTAATACTATACAGTCAAATGGTAATGGATTACCCTGTGGGCTTATCTCGCCTTTTAACATTTCTTTTTGCATAATTGCTCCTCTGTTCATATACTTAATATAGCACGAATTGGATATACGTCAACCGATAATACCCATAAAAAAAGGGTGCTTTTTAGGGCACCCTTTAATGGTTGCAAGTTATGGTTGTTTATAAAACCGGTTGTGCTACTACATTAACCTGTATAGTATCACCTGTATTATAGTGCTTTTGGCTAGTAGCCTTACCACTGAAGCCGTCCGCTTTCCACGATACGACATAATACTTTAAAACTTTTTGTAGGCTTGTAGTGTAGGTTGTTTCACAAACTCTTACCTGCTTGTATCCAACAATCTTCTTGTTGCCCATTTGTGAACCAATAACTGCACCTGTACCAATTGCTATATCATTACCCTTACCGCCACCTATTTTACTTCCTAGGTATCCTCCGATAATTGCACCAACAATATTCGCACCTTGATCTTGTCCGTATATAGGTACTTCCTTTACCGTACAAGTTTCGTTAGGTGTATGAACATTATCAGTTTCATATACAGCCTCTACGCCTACAACAGTCCCTCTTAAGGTTTTGTATTCATCAGCTTTAGCTATGCCTGTTATAAGCATAAACGCCAATGCTACTATTGTGATTGATATATAGTCTTTTATAGACATTTTATCTCCTCTGTTGTTTGTTTGCATATAGTTAATATTAACATAAGTTTCCATTTCGTCAACCTCTATTATTACTTGTCTTTCTTAAGTAATTTCTCTAGTTTCTTCTCAGTTTTAGCAAAAGCCATATAGTCTACAAACACTACCATATCTTCTCTAGTTTCTGGTATTGCTGACTTAAGGTTAGCTGAAGTATAAAGCCCGAACTTCATCTTACAAATGTTTCTATCGCTTCTGTGGCCTTTATAGCTACTCCAGTTAGTAGGGCCATTGTATTCATACACTAGCTCACCGTCTAACCAAATATGTAATTTACCGTCTGGTTTCTTAGAGTTCTTAAAGTTAAGTCTGACGTTAGTCCATTCGTTCTTACCGTTTAGTTCATTAACATCATCTTTCATATACTTAAGAATTGTGTCTGATGGCCAAGCACTACCTTTTCTCCATACGCCATCTTTATCTTGGAATGACTTAAAGTTATGAGATAATACAAGTCTACCATCTTTCCACTTAATCATCCAGGTAATGTTATCACCGTGTAATGGGTGACATTGACCTACTGTGAATCTTCTAGATCCATTATTGAATAAGATATTCTTTGCAGGTAGGATAGCATAGTTTAACCATCTATCTGTACCTTCATTCCAAGTGTAATCTTTTGTTATGAACTCTACTCTACTTGCACCACTGTCTTGTTTGCAATCGCTAAATCCATAATTCAATTTACATTTAGATGAGTCAACCGTAATAGAATAAAACTCTTTTCCATTATAAGCAAACTCTTCTGCACCTTTGATTATTGCCATTCCACCATTACTATATTCTGATGCCATTGACATCTTAAATGTAAGACCTGGGAAAGGAATCTTCTTAGGTTTAAATTCTACATCGTGTCCAACAATTTGTTCTACATTGTTTTCGTATCTTTCTTTATCACTAATGTCTCCGTGATATATGTCAGCCCATTTCTTATGTTTCATCATATGCGAACCATACCAGTCTGACTGTTCTGTTCCATCTACTTTAGAACCTGCTCTAGCCTGAGTTTGAATTGATAATATTATCATCAATATCATTGTTGCTATTGTAAGTCTTGTTGTAAATTTTTCCATATAGTTTATCTCTCTTTATACAATTATAATACAGGATCTTTGGATTCTGTCAAGTCCTTAATTCGCTTATATAATGCATACTTTTCTTTAACTTCTTCTGCAACCTGTAGTTTAAGACATTTAATTTCAGCCTTTAATTCGGCTACTTCTTTAACTGCTGTTTCTCTTTGTTGTTGTGTTCTCATATTCCCCCGTTTCCTATTTCATCTCTACAATCATTGCATACTATCATATAACCTTCATCTTCTATAGAATGGTCTGTTGATAAAGGAATCTCTTTATTACATAGTATACAATTCTCTATATTCATATTCATAAAATCTATTCTCATTATTTCATAAATGTGTGATTACCTATAATCACTTTTAGTTCTTGAGTATTAGCCCAATTAGGAAATACCAAGTGATGGTTATAGTAGTATAGGCTACCGTCTGTATTATCGTTGACGTGATTAGTCATAACCGCTAGTGCAATTACTATACTGTCAAACCAAGCTCTAGCATTCTCTTCTATCGTTCTACCATCTGAGTAGTTCGCCCAGATAATATCTTTCTTACCATCGCAATACCAACTAAATTGACATCTATGTTTTCTTGGATAGTAAATTCTATCTTCATCGTTTAATGTTTCATCTTGTTTAGTCTTCCAAGATTCTCTGTGTGGTCCTTGGTGTACTACTTTACAAACCGTATTAGGGAATCGCTTATCATTAACTCTGTTAATAGTCACAAAGCCAACTGCTGTCTTACCTAACATACTTTCAGCTCTTGCTTCAAAGTAAATGTTCTGTGCCATACATCTAATTTGATCTATGCTCGGAAGATCATATAAGTCTTTCCAATCGTGTATAGTAGTATCAAAAATTAATTGTGCTTGTTCTGTAAATATAACTTCATCGTATTTGTCTTTGGCTTCAGCTATTCCTACTATCTTCCAAGCCATTAAGTAAATTAAAAAAAAGTATATTACAAGCTTCTTCATTTACGCCTCGTTCCTATTTCTAAATAAAATTAATGCACCAGTAATAAAAAATACTAATCCTATACTTGCATACATCAACATATCAGTAATTGTATTGCCGGGCATACACTTACCATCACAGTCGCCACCAGCGCCTGCCATCATTATTAATCCAATACATAACATCATTATTGCTAATGTATTAAAAATGTTTTTACTTATTTTTTGCATATATAACCTCTCTCTTTATATAATAATAGCATAATAGGGGATATTGTCAACCCCCTATTTTATGCCAGTTTTGTTAGTTAATCTGCCCTACTTTCAGCATAGGCAGTCATTCCTAGTGCTTCAAAATACGAAGAAACGGCGTTCATAGCCTCTTCTTTTATATCCATTGATTGAGTTCCTCTGTACTGATGATCACCCATAAAGTCGTAATATGAAATTCTCCATCCGCCACCATAACCATTGCTACCAATGTTATTCTTTTTACACCAAGAAACAAAAGGTCCTCTTGCTGGGTGTATTGAAATGTTCGCGAATCCACAGTACATTGGCTCACCGTGTTTAGCTGTATATTCGTCTACAGCATATCTTGCCTTAAGACACGCATTACCAAATATTTCTGCTGGATTCATCTTGCTTGTTGTGAATTGTTTAACTTCTTTTGACATAGTTTGCCTCCCTTTATTGTATTATAATACTATGGATTTGTAATACGTCAACCTCTTATTTCCATAGTAAAAGGGCGGGTTTTAAGGCCCGCCCTAGTGTCAAGACCTAGGTAAGAGAGGTTGCAAGTGAATAACCTAAGTCTCTATTCAGCTTATCGCTGAACTTCTTTTCATACAAGTGACTCTCGCTAACTTCTGCCAATTATCTGACATCTTCGCCAGGTCAGCTATTTTAGTGATCATCCTTAATGAAATCTCGTTTAAATGGTCTTTGTGTTCCCACATAAAGTCCATCAATTTCTTTTCCTTTTCTTTAGAGAACATATAGTCTGCTAACATTTCTCCATCTGCAAGGACTTGTTTACATCTTAACATTCTATCTCTAATTGTATCCATTGTAAGATCCAAGTAGTGACATCTAGACATAATTGCATTTAAGTGATCTTGTAATTTTTTAGATCTAACATAATCAAATTTAATGTTAGTGATCATTATTACTGATCCTCTAAACTCAAATCTATCTGGCACACCTTCGTTAGCAAGTACTCTAGATTCAGTGTTCCAACTGATATATCTTTTCTTGCTTGAGTCTAGTGCGGCCTTTAAGATGTTAAGTGCTACATCATCAAATAAAATACTATCACAATCATCAAGTACAAGTATGTTTCCCATACTTGAGAATTTAAATAGTTTTTGGTATAAACCAATTGCAGACATAGCCCCTCGTACAACTTCGAACTTAGGTTTTTCATCTGCTATCTTATTAAAGATGTCAGCTTTGTTTAATTGTGCTTCAACACCATATGACTTACCAACACCTGGAGGTCCCGATACAATCATTGCACGGACAACTCCTTCTTGCGTTGCTTCTACCATTTCAGTTAAGATATCAAATCTTTCTCTGATTCTTTCAATTGCTTGTTCATCAGTTTCAGTTTTCTTCTTAACAACTTTCTTCTTTGTTAAAGGTTGCTCGACAGCTATGTATTCTGCGTGAGCTGGATCTTTAACTTTCACTCTAATTGGTCTAGTAGGATACTCTCCTTCACTTGCCGTTTTCCCATCTACCAAATAAAAGCCTCCGCCTGTCTTATAAGGCTCGAAGTCTTTTATTAAATTAAAAGTGATGTCTTGAACAGGTTGATTATCGAAAATCCCCGTTCTTATTTTTATTGCGTTTTTGTTTTGCATTTGCACCTTCTCTTTTGATTTAACTTATAATAACATAGTTCTTCTATTTGTCAACCTACTATTATTGTACCCATTCTCCTGTGCCTTTTTTACAATAATAAGCACCTACTGGAGTGTTGTTAAATGTTATTGCCGTGTCTGTTTTTTGTACTACAGACTCTAAAGCTTTACTACAACTGGCCTGTTTCAATGCAAGGCTTACTGGCACCTTAGCTAACTCGCCATTTACTAATTGCATTATGATTAGGAAGACTTGCATTAGCCACCCCAACCAAATACATTACCAAATAGAATTAATATAAGCATACCTGGCACAACTATTGATAGTGGCCAAAAATGTAAGAACTCTTTTAATAATTCTTTCTTTTCTTTTTTTGTCAGTTTAGTCATATTATAATTTAAACCTATTCATCCAATGGCCGAAATTATCTGGCTCTCTACCTTTGCTTTTAGTATGCCCTAAATAATTGTGGCCTTCATTTACTACTTGCGGTCTACCGTCACCTATGTTTAATACCCAACCTGCAGGGCCGACCATTACAGCCTTACCTTTACAGACTTGGCCTTGTTGATTCTTATACCAAACCTTATCGCCTTTTTGTATTTCATCAAACAACTCATCTTCCCAAGCTTCATCTCTTAATGGAAATGTTTCTATCATAGTGGTACCGGCCATCCGTCTTTACCATATAACGGTTTAAATGTTTTTGGATCTACACGAACGATCGTTGCGTAGCTGTGTCCATTTGCTTCGACGTTTGCTTTTTTCTTTAACGCATCTTTCAAAGCCGTATAATGTCCTGCACTCTTATTTGTTCTTAGAAGTCTAACTTCATACATCTTATCTGGATTGCTGAATATTTCTGCGTCTGTTTTAAGACAAACAAGTTTATCTGTTATCATTATTGACCTAACACTTTCTTTAAATCATCTAACGGTTTAACTTCAGGCTCGTCTTCTGTTGCATAATAGTCTAGTTCTACTAAACCATCTTCTTCTGCATACTCTTCATCTTCGTAAACAACTTTACCTAGCATTTCAGTTTTTTCACTGTCGCTATAGTTCGCATCTACAATATAAGTTTCAACACCTTCGTTCTCGTCAGTAATGTCTCTACCTAAATTGCTGTAGTTAATTCCACCACCTTCTAAAAATTTGTTATCAGCTTCGTCTTCATTACTTGCTAACACATCTTGTTCTATAACTAAATTGTAATAAGTTCTTTTTCTATAAACTTTTTTACCTAAGTCTTCTTTACTAAAATAAACATCTGTTTTTGACATATTTGCTACCTCTTTCTATTATTAATATTAACACACATCTTAATTCTGTCAACCTATTGTTTTGCTTTATTAAGCAACCAACCCTTCTATATAACTTTGATCTACAACACGACCTACATCTTTACCACCTAGGTATTTGTTGATGTGTTTTGTTGTTGTACTAGAGAACCAATCCTTAGTTCTAAAAGCACCTTGATCATCATAACCTGCAACTGGTGTTTGATATGAAAACATAATTGAAGTTGAACCTACTCTAAGTTCTGTCTTGTTAGATCCTATGTTCACTAAATTTAATTTACCGTTTGAATATAAATTACTCATAAGTTTCTTCCTCTCTATGTGTTGCGAAGTCGTGCAAGTCTCTAGCTAATGCCGCCGCCTGGCCTCTTGTTAATTGTACAGCATCGAAGAAGATGCCTTTTGCTTTGTTGTCTTTTGTTGCTGGAACTGTGATTTGAATACAAGTTCCTTTGTTGTCTCCACCCCAGAACCTTGTTAGGTCTACTGATGGTGCGTGTGATTTAATGTTTGTTGACATATTGTACCTCTCTTTATAGTATTAATATATAGGATAATCCAGATCTGTCAACCAGTTAGAAACCACTATATGTTGTGCCTGTTTAAAACTCTGTCAATACATCTTGTATCGACATATCCTTTATGTGCTTATGCTTGAAATCATAATCGACATTCTCAATGATCTCTCCGGGGTCAGCTGTTTCATCTATGTGCAAACCCACTACGACTTCTATATAACGTAATCCCTTAGGAGCTCCGCTACCTTTTTTGCTAGGTACATATTCATCGAACATCTTATCTAACTCCTTCTTTACTGCTGTCATATCTATTTTCTTTTTAGTCATTTTCGCACCATACTTTCGGGTCTGAGTATTCATTAAGCTCTGCGTGACTGCTAACTGCTACTCTAGGATGGTTCTTACCTACATCGACATTCAAACTATAATTTGCGTTGCAGGCCTTATCTATTGCTTCATCTTCATCTTTAGCATCTACATCGACCCATACCGTATATTCTAAACCTATACTATATTTCGTATAAGGTGACTTAAGATACTTCTCTTCTTCTTCTTGACTCCATACCATTATTCTATCTCCATCACATTGTAATATGGACCGCTATACATTTGTTTCTTAACTATTGCGTCAGCTTTGTCCTGTGCTTCATCTTCATCCTCAGCTTCAATAATAAACGACTCTAAATGTTCTGCTTCTTCTCTTGCAGAATCTAAGTCTACATTTATTTTAAATTTCATAATCTAGTTCCTCCGTTTCTATATGATCTCTATACTCCCAATCGTCGTTATCTTCACCTTCCCAATTATCGTATGCCTTATCATAAGCTTCTTCTCTATTTTTGGCTTCTACAATAAAAGTCTTTTGCACATCATAACTTAATACAATTCTATATGCTGGCATTGTTTTCCTTTCGCTTTGCGTGGTCTCTAATAGCTATTGGATCCTCCTCATAAGGTTCCCACGGAAGCTCTCCATCTGCGTAAAGCTGAAACCATTTATCTTCTGCACCGTCTAGCCATTCATCTCTTTGTTCTTGTAATTTATATTTGTGAAAGCCTCTAAAGCCTCCTTCAAGAATATATGTTAAGGTATCGCTTGATGCTTCGTTGCGTATCTCATCTCTAATTGTAGCATACTCAACTTGTAGTAATCTTTCTGCTAATACATAGTGAGTAAGGAAGTGACCATCTCGATCGACAATCACTTCATAATCTTTACTACAATCTTTTCTATCTTTAGGTAGATTGTTAGGCACAATGTACCTCGCCATCTCTTTGAGCTTTATACTCTTCTCTTTGTTCTAAAATGTTATAGTGATCATCTAATGCTTTACCTAAAGCCGTATTCTCAAAATAAGAATCTTTTTCTTCTGATAAATTACATTCATTTACAGAACCATCTGCATACTCACCCGCAAAGTCCATTCCGGGTTCAAAGTAATAAGCCGTTATTGAAATGTCTTTATGTTTTTCTAATACTGCATCATAGGCCGGTATTGGTGGTGCCCAAGCACTATCAAAACCGAAAGTCACCGTTTCGTCATCTACTCTGCTAATAGAATTTTCGTAAACATCTATATCCCATTTTGTTCCCCAGTTAGCAACTCTCCAATCGTACCAACAATCTGCTCCAAACTCTAATTTCATTGCTTTCGCTTTTTTTGTTTTAGATTTAGGATTAGGACTTGTTGTGTCTTTTAACTCTTTAGGCATTGGTAAAAAGTAGTTTAGCAACTTTCCTTTTACTGCATTCTTGACAACTGCGTCAATCTTCTTTTTAGGTCCGCTTATTGTTATATTATTATTGCACCAATTTGGCATATTTCAACTCCTCTGTTATACTATTCAGTATAACATATTTTTGGGTTAAGTCAACCAACTTTAGCTATATTTTATGGAGTGTTTAGTGGGGTTTAGTGATGAACTAAACCCCTAAGGATTTAATTTATAAGAGTCTGAATCCCTAAATAGACTCGCAATAGTTATTTGGATTTTAAGTGGTAATAACTCCGCACCGGATAAGAACCCCACTACATCTAGTACCAACCAATTATACACGAAGTCTCATCAGCGACCGATATACATAACTCTTGATACCAATTCTGTTAACGCAACTGCTACTGTATAAAGCCTCCAGCAATTGCAAGTAGAAGAAAGATTAAGACTACACCTCCCCATCTACCTAAGAGATACCAAAGATATAATGTTATAGCCTTTTTGATTAAAGGTATTTCTTGTATTTCTCCGTTATCTCCTATAATTTTATTACTCATAGTATAGCATCCTTTTCAAATCTGTCAACCACGACCTACAACTATACTGTGTACAATTATGCATTCCTTACAATTGTAAAGCTTACAACTGTTGTACGTGTAGTACTGTAGCTCTATATTAAAAAAGCTACAGGACCTAAGTAACTTAACTTAACGATAAAGATATAAGTTGTTAACATTAAGCTACCTCTTTTTCTTTTCTTGATTTAGGTATACGCACTTCTTCCCTAGTATCGGGATTGTAACAACGCACACCATTAGTTTGAAAGTAGTATACATATAGATAACATCCGTTACTACCGTTAGTAACATCAATTAAGTCTGCAAATGTTTTACTGTTAATGGGTGCCACATCATCCCAAGCTTCGTCTGATCCTCCTCTTGGATCATCCCAGCTACTTCTTTTTGCGTAGTACTTCACAACTGCTGTATCCCAATCTATGTAACTGATGTCGCCACCTGCTACTAGTTTAACAGCCTTGTCGTAAGTAGGAATGTGTTGCTGTAATGTAATCCCTAATCCCTCAGGGTAACCGTCGTAATGATGATAGACTGAATCCCAGCTACCGTCCGGTTGTTGTACTGCTATTCTTGATCTTGTAGACATATTTTCTCTCTCTGTAAAAGTTAATATAATTTAAATGTAACACAAGTTTTGTTTTTGTCAACCTGTTAATTCCATTCGTCCCAATTGTAAATGCCTTCGACTCCTCCGCCGTAGCCATCTTCTTCTTTGTACTCTTCGTCGTCTTCGATCTCATCAAGGCTTTCCACCTCGTCTTGATCTAACACATCCTCGGACTCGTCCTCGAGTATTGTGTCATCTTCAAAGTCGATATAATCTTCCGGTAATGGTTCATACTCGTACTTTTGCTTTTTTGGTTTAGGCATCAGCCTCTCCTTTGTTAAAGTTAAAGTTTAATTGATTCTTGCTCCAATTATAATAGTGAGCCTTAGAAGAATAATTGTCTCTTAAATAAGAATCACAATTTTGAAACAAGACTTCTGTATCGTTAAGTTCTACTAACTCGTCCCACACATTATTAGGTAAGTCTAACACACGACTTATATGTTTGTGTAAGTCTAGTAATTCCTTTTGCTGTTTAGTTAAGTCTCTCATTTATATTTCCTTGCAATAAAATCTTTCTCTTCTACTTTGTATCCGTGTAGTTTAACATACTTGATCATTTTGTCAACCGCATACAATCTATCAGTTCGACAAGGTAAACCCGTATCATTTAAATTACACTCTAGGCCGGCGATTATGTCCGGCCCAAGTTCTATTAATTTTTCTACTTGCTTATCTGTTAAAATTCCTTTTGGCATTAAGCTACCTTCTTTAGTAATGAAGCTGAAACATTCCATCTTCCACCGAACGGTGAATTAGTTTCTTCAACTATAATGTTTTTGATTTTAACTCTTTTAACTACACCTTGTACAGTTCTACCACGTCTACCTTCGAACTCTACTTTATCTCCTACAACAAAATTTCTTGTTGCTTGGGCATTCATATAAGTTCTATGCTGATGTAATGCATTTGATATAGTTCTCAATTCATTAGTGTCAGTAATTTGTAGTATACTGTTGATGATTGAGTCTGTTGCTAGTTTTGGCATATAGTCCTCTCTGTTGGTTATTGTTTTAAATTAACACACATCTGTTATTTGTCAACCTCTTAAATTCCACAAGATGTAGTGCCTGTATATAAAACAAACACTACATCTAGTATCTTTATATTAAATAGTTTCCGCCTGCTCCTATTCTATATTCTATATCCCCTACTAACATTTCTAATTCTTCTGCTCGTGCTACATTCTTCTCGTTAGCACTTTCTTCTTTTAATGCTAGTACAAGTGCTTCGCATTGTTCTAGTATAGTCATTAGTCCTTTTTGTTTAACTTACTAAAGCAACTGCTATAGCAAAAATTACTGTAGCTAACATTGTAATCTTAAAAAGCTTTAGTAAGTATTTGTTTCCTTCATTCATAATTTATTAAGCAACTTCTTTCTTATGTAAAAACTTAACTAGCTCGTCATTACACTTAATCCAAAAGTCCCCGTCCATTTCCACGTCAAAGTTCACACTTTCTTCGTTTTGCATACCTTGTTCGCTATAGCTAAAGTCCAAGTAATTGCTTAACTTAACAAAGCTATTGTCAAAGTTACATTCGTCTTGCAAGTACTTTTCTAAATTTTTAACAAAGCCGTCGTCCGTATAAATTAAACCGTCGCTATGTTTACTAGTGTTCCTATTAATTAATGCACTAGCGTCGTCAACGCCGTCGTTCCACGTTCCGTCTTTGCCACTACCATCGTAATGTGCATAACCCGTAAGTCCACCACTCCAGTAAATGTCGTCTTTACTTAAACTTGCCCAATCCTTTTTGTCGTACATTTGTCTACTGTGTTGTGCCTGTAAACTTAATCCACTTACTTTAACTCCTTTAACAGCTCCTCTACTCCATATGCTACTGCCGTCCGTCCATATTCTACAGTCAACATTTATATTAAAAGTAATTTGCTCGTCGTCTTTGTCGTAGTCAAAGTTAACATTTGCGTTTTGTAAAAACTTAACGCCTGCTTCTATCTCTTCTTTAGTGTACTTTTGCTTTTGCATATAGTCCTCTCTATAATATTATACAAGCTGTTAGCAACGCACCAATAATAGCAAGTAGTAAAAAATATACTAATATACTAATATAAAAACTTGCGTAATAACTTGTAATTAATTTAATTAATTTATTAACCATATTTTACTTTAACATAGTATTGCTACTTGTCAATCCCCTAATTGCAATTAAATTTAACAACATCTAGTATCGTCCGCTAACTTGCCCCACAATATGTTGTGTGTTCTTTGTTTCATTATTTCAGCAAACTCTTCCTTTGTTTTGTCCTCAAACAAGCACGTCCCTTCTATCCTAAACACTCTACCATTGTCCCAAGCATCCGTATTCCATTTGTACTTCATAAAGTTCTGTTGCCAAGTTCCTGCAAACAACTTAACCAAATCTTTTCTTATTAAGTTAAATTGTTTTTTAGTTCCTAAACAATTAAAACTAATCTTCCTTTTGCCCTCACTAGTAAACATACTACTGTTCCCACTCGTGCCAAATGTGTATCTCGTATGCACTTTTGCTCTATGCTTTCTTATTACTTGTCTTACTGCATTACTAAATTGTTTTGTATACATTATCATAACTGCTCCTTTTATATTACTATACAGCTAAAGCTAAAAAACGCAACTGCGTTATGCTGACGCACAAAAAAGACTATATGTAGTATCGAGGCCCTCCACTTTGGGTATATATGTTGTGGTTTGATCTAGGTTGACAAATCTCTATTCTGCTGTATATTAATACTATAACGAGAGGAACATATGACAGACATATACAAAGCAATAGACGTAATGTTAGATCAAGCTAAAGCAGACTATCGTGGCTGGAACACTAAAGCAAATGGTGACGTACCAGAAGTAAACGAGAATATGATTAAAGAGTTCGATGAAGGTTTTGAAGTAAAGGATTCTCCAAGACAGAAGTTCATCAAAATCATAAGACACGATAGAGGTGGAAGCAGATCAGTTTGGGGCTTCGTTAACAAGAACGACTTCAAACATTTTAAAAGAGGAGACATACTTAAAGCATCAAGTTGGAATGCACCAGCACTAAACCAGCCAAGAGGTAATGTGTTCGTACCAGGTTACACCGTTAAGTGGACTGGTCCATTATACCTTAACTAGAATACTTGGCTTAGGGGGCCGGGCCTAGACAGACTGAAACAAACAAAACAGGCCCCCAGTTCTAATAAAATCAATGGTTTAAGTCGCAAAGTACAAAGGTAGTACAAAGGTAGTACATTAAAACCCCTCTCCCACTTAAGGCCAATAGCGAGCCCTTTTGGTTTTTACCCCCTACAAGCTGTCGTGAACCTTTTAAAACCCCGGACCGTTTATAAATACTTGTATGAAAGTACTTGATATTATCACAGACAACATAGGACCAGCCCCAGCCAAAGTATGCAAGTCTGGTAAGCCCGATTCAGAGTTACCTGCAAGTTGGTTAGCTAGTTGTAGATCAAAAGGTATGCGTAGACGAGACTCTGATAAAGAACATAAAATAGATGGTAAAAGAAAGACTGTCGGCCATAAAACAGTCAAAGGTAAGAAGTACGGTGGCCCACTCCCTGATTACTCCGAATAATCAAAGATCTTAATAGCGAGCCCTTGTAGTAAGAGCCCGCCAAATACCGTCGTGAATGGTTATGCTACTTGAGTTGTAGCTTCACTAACTGGTGCATTAAGTACTTGCTCTTTCGTAGCAGGTGTATCTAAAGCTATCCAGTTCACACCACTCATATCAACACCAGCTTTTAATAGAACCTTAGTTCTAGATACTGTGTCGTTTGTAAACAAATGTCTTTGCTTTCCGCTAGGCATTGTTACTGTTGCGTGGAATTTATATAACGTTTCTTTCGTTGCCATATTGCCCTCCTTCGGCTATATTGGTTAATTAATACTATACTAACATACTTTCCAGATCTGTCAACCACTTTTATCCTGATCATCACCTGCAACTCAGTATGCAATAGCGAGCCCTACGCTAGATCCCAGGCCAAACGCTGTAATGAGGGGTTGCCAAACCAGCGACTAATGGCCCCGATACTACATATAGTTCCCAACTAATCAATTGTGTTCCAAATGTGTTCCCAATGTGTTCGGCGTATATAGTACCATAGACTATATGTTGTGGTTGACGGTACATAAGAACACCGGGCGTCGACCAACATAGGAAGCATATTGTAGGTCTGATACCTAGCAAAACAGCACAAGGGCTAGAAGCCTGCCGTGCTGATCGGCTCTCGGACCAATATAGATCAATATGATATATGGTGGTGAAAGGTAGAAGAATACTTTGCCACAGAACCCCACACCGGTCCGTAGCCTGAAAGGCGTGGCAGTATGGAACCACCTTGGAAATGATGGGAAAAATGGGGTATGGTTGAACCTTAGAGAACCTTAAATTTAAGGTCTTTTCGCGTCTGTAGATATCGTATGGTAGGTTTTATGATCTTTCGAATATACTTTTATGACCTTTTTTCTAGGTGACGAGAGATGTACCTTAACCTTTTGACCACCCACATTTTAGCTATGCTGATTAATTCTCTTTATCGTTCTTTACTGCTTTTTAGAAGCTACTTTACCCTTGTTAGGACCACGTTTGATCACGTAGTTTTGTGTACCGTGTCCACCTATGTTTACTTCATTACGTAGTGTTCTATGTAAAGCTTTTTCTTTTTTCTTTTTATCTAGTTCTTTACTGTGTGCTTCTAAACCTTTTGTATCTCTCATAATTATTACCTCTTTGTTACATCCAAATTAATGTACTATGATACCAACCCAATAGCAAGGCGATCACTATTGCTAATATAAAAAATGCTACTAGTCCTTTAAACAATTCCCATCCTTTGTCTTGCTTTGGTTTATACATTACTTTACCTCTCTTGGTAAGAGTATTTAATGGTTTTGTTACAGAATATTACAGCGACCGCCTTATTATCTTTATTTTCTTTTGGCCATTGCTTTATCAAATTTAGCACCGCTGTAAGCCCAACCTATAGTACCTATTAATACTACAATTGCCATACTAACTGCTAATGTCACTCTATCTGCGTTTTCGCTTTCGGATACTACTGCGATATATTCGCCTAATTGTATTGATCCGTAAGCTATCATCAATATTGATGCTACAAATAAGAGCGACTTTGTCCAATGTTTTATAAATGATTTAAACATTATTTGCTCCTATTGTTAATTATTATATGTAATATAACAGAGATTTAGTATCTGTCAACCACTTAATGGCACAATAATATATAAAGATCTTTCCGGAAATTAAGTCAAAAAAAAGCCCCCGTCTATATGAGCATCAAGCTCTGCGGGGGTAGACAAAATACTTTTTAGTCTGTTTTTATATAGGTCGCTAATGAAAGATTTTTATAAGCCTTTTTAAACTGTTACCGTCGCTTACTTTCGGACCAAATGTAGCCTTTTTAAATGACTGTGCATCGCTACTTCTCGCACTCGAGTATATGTAATTATACCTAATACTGGTTATTAAAAGCTAAACTAAATGAACTTTTTAAGGAATTTTTGAACGGTATCTAGTACTGGTAATTCCTTAAAATGCTCCTTACAAAGCCCATACCAATACTGGCCACTTTCACGTAATAATTCATTCTTTTTACGAAGCTTCTCTAACTTCTTTTCTAAACGGTTAAATGCTTTATCATCTATTGTTTTACCAATAAGTCTATCTAAATCATCCAAGACTTTATCGATATCTGGACACGTAATATCCGGAACTTTTGGGGCATTTTTCTTCCACGAACTGAATCTAGTTTTAGCCATTGAAACCTCTCTCACAAGTTATTTAGAGCTAGATCACAAGGATTTAACGTGCCTTTTAACAAATTAATTTATGAAGATTAATCGGTTATATTATTGAATAATAGAAAGTTATTATTCTGATGTTGGTTCTGATGCTGGTGCTTCTGCTTCAGCCGGTGCTTCTCCACCGATCTGTTTTACGTTTACAGCTTTCTCTTTACCTCTATTCTCACCCATATCAAAAGACAATTCTTCGCCTTCTTGTAAGCTTTCAATACCTGAAGCTTGTAGGTCAGAAATATGTAAAAAGACATCTTTACCTTCTGTAGTAGTGATAAAGCCGTAACCTTTTTTAGCATTAAACCATTTTAGTTTACCTGTGCTCATATTTTTCCGATTAATTTATGTTGATTATTGTGCATTAATTATTCTATTCTTGATCTTCCTCTGGGCCACATTCATCACATTTCATACATTCTTTGCACGATTCTTCGCAATGATGTTCGCAACCACATTGACAATCACACTCATCGCATTTTAAACACTCTTGGCATTTCTCTTCGCAATGATGTTCGCAACCGCAATTACATACACATTCGATTAAGTTATTTTCTTCTTGTTGCATTGTTATTATTTATAGTATATGATAAAATAAGGTTAATTACAACCTATATTTTTACCTTCTCATACATAACAGGCTTTGGATTCCTATCATCTTGGAATTGTTTAGGAATATTATTTTTGGCACAACCCATTATCATTACTAATGCAAAGATCATTGTTATTGTCATTTTATTGTTTAGCATATAATATTACTTATAAAACATACGTCATTCTTGCTAGAATTAACGAAAAGATCATTAAAATACAAATGCATAACATCAGCATAAAAATATAGGAAAAGAAAGATCATTACTATGGAAAATGCCGGAAATAGGATGTAAAATAGCTTCATATAAGATCTATATGACGCCAAAATAGAAATTTGCTAGTCCCATTATTAATAATGTAACTAAAATAGAGTTTAAAACCAATAATGCTCTGTCGTGCCATAGATATCCAACCCAGGCCCAACCTAATGTACCAAACAATCCAAACCACATATCGTATTGTGGTAGAGTTCCTACACTTCTAGCCACTGTGGCAAATAGTATAAGAAATACTGAAGCCCACTTAATATACCAAGATAGATCGCCTTTAGGTGTCACTTTCTTTACTACCCTTGATGAGTTTAATCTTTTAATCTTTTCGTCTAGTTTTTCTTTAATTGGTTCTATCGTCATCTTTTTTAATTAATTCATCTATTTGTTCAGCCATCTCTTTAGCCTGGTCTTCTTGGATCTGCTCCCATAATTCCTTATTACCTTTTTCATATTCTTCTCTTGCTTTTTCCATTTCTTCATTATGGTCTATAATAGATTGAAAATGAGCTTTTTCTCTTGCTTTTTCAAATGCTCTCATTATCATTACGTGAATTTCAGCATCTTTTTTAAAATCTTCTCTTTGTGACCATCTACCTGCCTCGTAAGCCACGTAGATCAACCCAACTGCGAGTAATAAGTTTGACCAATCCATTAATTAATTCATTATTATTAATACTATAATAACAGATAAATTTTAAAAGTCAACAAGAAAATAACTATAGACATTTCCACAAATTTGTATTACAATTATAGTATGATATCAACATTTCACTTAACTAATGAATCGTTTGGTAAAAGTAAAGCTATACACTCTCCGGTAGACTTGGATATTAAAAAGGCTTTAACATATAGCTATGGATCTTATGTTGAAAGCACAAATGAAAATACTGGAACATCTTCTGAAAAAAGAAGAGATAAATGGAATAATTGTGCTGACCAAATTAGAAACTTTTTAAGTCCTGTAATAGATACTAGTGAATATAAATGGGCATACCCAACTAATGGTATTCACGAAAGTATCGATGCGATGTGTAATTGGGTTGAAGAGTATCAAATATTTAAAGGTGAATATAGATACCCAACATTTACAAAGAAACCTGTTAATGTTGCTACAACTACAGAAGATTTAATAGATGGTGTTCCTTTGTATATGAGTAATCCTTTTAGTGCAACAGGATGTTTTGATGAAAGATATGAAGAAGTACTTGATGACGATAAAGATATTCCTGTCTATTTGGATTTAGCATTTGTAGGCACAACAGGTCAACATAAGATTCCAGTAAACAAAAAAGTAAAACAAATATTCTGGAGTGTATCTAAACCATATGGGCTTGGATTATTAAGAGCTGGAATAAGGTTTAGTAGAAGAGAAGAACTAATACAAAGAGAATTGCAAGGTGTTGGATATTTTAATCACGCAATAATCGATGTGTTCAAAGCTGTAACATTAAATAGTAGTGTGTTTGATAAAAAAGAAAAGTATAGACAAAAACAAGAAGCTATTTGTTCACAATTTAATTTAATACCTAGCGATTCTTATCTATTAGGTACAACATTTGATTCAGCTTGGGATAGATTTAAAAGAGAGAATGGTGTCAATAGAGTTTGTCTTACATCAGCATATGAATCTATGCAAACTGAAGAAGAGATGGAGATACCAGTATGGCCAATAATGCGTTAGATAATTATTCAAAAAGTTTAGCAAGTTATTTGTTTAAAAAAATAGAAAGCTATCAATCTAGTGATTGGGTTAAAAGATATATTCCTAGACTATCAGGTAGTGGATTATATATTAATGAACGTAAAATAGAACAATGGATAAAGGAGCATAATGACAAGTAAAGAATGGACAACAGAGTTTATTAAAAAACATACAGCAAAAGGTTCTCATAGATGGGCATTTTGGTGTGAAGGAATTGTAATAGGTTTAATAATAGGAATGTTATTATGACAAGTAAAAAGAATATGTCAGCTAACAGAAAGCCTAGAAGAATTCATAGGAACAAAGGTGGCAGAAAAAAGGGTGGTGCTTTAGAACAATTAAAAAGAATAACAAAAGAAAACAAAGATAAATTTAGTAGCTTCAGCTGGAAGAATTGGCTACATCCATAATGAAAAACTTAATATGTACTATGAAGAATGTTAAATACAAGCAAAAGAAATATAAAAAATTAAAAGATAGAGTAATAAAAATTAGTGCACCAGTTGTTATTGTGCCTGATCCAAAAGATAGGCCTACACCTGTATTAACAGATAGATACTTTATGGAAGAGGTTTGGAAATATCTTGGAGACAATAAAGTAAAAATAATTGATCACTGGTTAGAAGATGGGAAGATGGCTTTAGTGTTTGAAACAAAAGAAGAAGCAATAATATTTAAATTAAAGTTTCCAAATTATACATCTTGGAGAGAAAATGCGACTACAGTAGGAGTAGGATATCAAGATCCTGATAAAGGACCACACCCATCGGATATGTTATTTCCAGGAAGGAATTGCTAATGACAAACGAAGAAATACAAAAAATTATAGAGGAAAACCAATGATGCAATATATAATACCAGGTTTCGCCATATTTTATGTTCTAACGGTATGTCTGTTAGGAGTTGGTACGGCTTTGGATAATAAAAGAGTATTATTTTATTCTAAGATAACTGGAACGATAGCGATTTTTTGTTATGTTCCATTCATTTTAGGTTTGTTGAAT
>PVBE010857989.1_pt1 | contig 49849 bp, 56 predicted proteins | sample 1631181 | NCBI WGS metagenome assembly PVBE01 (sample SAMN08397723, study PRJNA350692) | Marine metagenome, whole genome shotgun sequencing project. | isolation source: water | place: Pacific Ocean | collected 2012-04
CCGGGCGACAACATCTCGATGGAGGTTCAGCTGATCGCGCCGATCGCCATGGACGAGGGGCTGCGGTTCGCAATCCGCGAGGGCGGGCGCACCGTCGGCGCCGGCGTCGTCGCATCCATCATCGAATAGGACAGGCGATCGGACGGGCACGGGACATGGAAAATCAGAACATCAGAATTCGCTTGAAAGCGTTCGATCACCGCGTGCTCGACCAGTCCGCGAGCGAGATCGTCAACACGGCGAGGCGAACCGGAGCGCAGATTCGAGGCCCGATCCCCTTGCCGACGCGGATCGAGCGGTTCACCGTGCTCCGCTCGCCGCACATCGACAAGAAGTCCCGCGAGCAGTTCGAGATCCGGACCCACAAGCGGCTCCTCGACATCCTCGATCCCACGCCCCAGACCGTGGACGCCTTGATGAAGCTGGATCTCGCGGCCGGCGTCGATGTCGAGATCAAGCTCTAGGATCCGGAGAGATTTATGCCTCGTGCCGGCCTGATCGCCCAAAAGATGGGAATGACCCGTGTGTTCACGGATGACGGGGCGCACGTGCCCGTGACCGTGTTGAAGATCGACGACTGCCGAGTCGTGGCTCAACGGCGCGCCGAGGTGCACGGCTACGACGCGATTCAGCTCGGTTTCGGCACGGCCAAGGTGAAGAACCTGACCAAGGCCGTTCGCGGCCACTATGCGAAGGCGGGTGTGGAGCCGAAGCGCATATTGGCCGAGATTCGGGTTTCTCCCGATTGGCTTCTAGACGTGGGCACGCAAGTGCCGCTCCGCCAGTTCGTGCAGGGCCAGTTCGTGGACGTGACCGGCACGTCCATCGGCAAGGGGTTCGCGGGCGGCATGAAACGCCACGGGTTTGCGGGTTTGCGAGCATCGCACGGGGTCTCGGTCAGCCACCGTGCGCTCGGCTCCACCGGCAACAGCCAGGATCCGGGCCGCGTGTTCAAGGGAAAGAAGATGCCGGGTCAGATGGGGCGCGTGCGGGTCACGACCCAAAACCTCGAGGTCGTGGCGCTTGACGATGCGCGCGGCCTCATCGTGATCAAGGGCGCGGTGCCGGGCAGCAAGGGCAGCTACGTCGTGGTGCGCGATGCAGGCAAGAAGACCTTGCCCGAGGGCGCAGCCCTGACGCCCGACGCTATCGATGCCAACGCCCGGATCGCCGAAGAGGGCGCGCCACCGGACGAGCGGCCGGCCGGTCCGGATATCGACGCCGAAATCGTGGCCGAGACTCCAGCCGAATCGGCCGCGGGCGAGGCCGCGACCGCCGATGCGGCCGAGCGCGGCGAAGAGAAGACGGATACGTAACGCGCCATGAAACATGACGTCATCGATCTCGACAACAAGAAGGCGGGCGCCATCGAACTCGACGACGCCGTGTTCGCCGTGCCGGTGCGCGGCGACATCCTTTCGCGCGCGGTCGATTGGCAATTGGCCAAGCGGCGGAGTGGAAACCACAAGGTGAAGCAGCGTTCGGAAGTCAGTGGCGGCGGACACAAGCCGTTCCGCCAGAAGGGCACGGGACGGGCGCGCCAAGGAACCAGCCGTGCGCCGCAAATGCGCGGCGGCGGCGTGGTGTTCGGGCCGGCGCCCCGGGACCATTCCATCGGGCTTCCGAAAAAGGTGCGGAAACTCGCCTTGAAGACGGCCCTTTCGGCGAAGCTCTCGGAAGGGAAGCTCGTGGTGCTTGAATCGGCCGAACTGAAAAGCGCGAAAACCGCGGAGCTCGCCAAGCGGATCGACAAACTCGGGTGGCGCTCGGCCCTCGTGATCTGCGGCGATGCGGTGGACCAATCGTTCGCCCGCGCCGCCAGCAACATTGCGAACCTCGACGTGCTGCCGGGCGTGGGCGCCAACGTTTACGACATCCTGCGGCGCGACGTGCTCGCGCTCACGCGCGATGCCGTTGACCACCTGGTGGAGCGCTTGCGATGAGATGGCGCCCCAAAAAGGCTCGGCCAATGGGAGGCGACCGTTTTTACCGGTTCATCTTGGCGCCGGTGATCACGGAGAAAGCGACGTTGTTGTCAGAGCACAACCAAGTCAGCTTTCGCGTGCCGCTCGACGCCAGAAAACCCGACATCAAGGCGGCCGTCGAAGAGATCTTCAAGGTCAAGGTCACGGCGGTCAACACGCTGACGACCAAGGGCAAGACGAAGCTGTTCCGGGGACGCCCGGGCAAGCTCGCGGACACCAAGAAGGCCATCGTCACGCTTGCCGAAGGCCAATCGATCGACGTGACCACGGGAATCTGAGCCATGGCGATGAAGTCGTATAAGCCGACCACGCCCGGGCGCCGGGGCCTCGTGCTCGTCGATCGCTCAGGCCTTTGGAAGGGAAAGCCCGTCAAGTCCCTGACCGAGGGGTTGCGGAAGAAAGGCGGGCGCAACAATACCGGCCGCATCACGGCGCGGCGTCGCGGCGGCGGACACAAGCGGCGCTATCGCATGGTCGACTTCAGGCGCACCAAGCGCGACATGGAAGCCATGATCGAGCGGCTCGAGTACGATCCGAACCGCTCCGCCTTCATCGCCCTTATCCGCTACGAGGACGGCGAGCTGTCCTATATCCTCGCGCCCCAGCGGATCCGCCTGGGCGACAAGGTCATCGCCGGTGAAAACGTCGATATCCGACCCGGAAACGCCGCCCCGCTCAGGAACATCCCACTCGGAACCATCGTCCACAATGTGGAGATGAAGCCCGGCGGTGGCGGGCAGATCGCGCGCTCTGCCGGCAACTACGTGCAGCTGATCGGCAAGGACCAGGGGTACGCCCAGCTCAAACTTTCGTCGGGCGAGCTGCGCATGGTTCGGGGCGAGTGCATGGCGACGGTCGGCGCGGTATCCAATCCCGACCAGGCGAACATCAAACTGGGCAAGGCGGGACGCAAGCGCTGGCTTGGCAAGCGCCCGTCGGTGCGTGGCGTCGCCATGAACCCCATCGACCACCCGCACGGCGGCGGCGAGGGGCGGACGTCTGGCGGGCGCCATCCGGTGACACCCTGGGGCGTGCCGACAAAGGGCAAGAGAACCCGCAGCAACAAGAAGACGGACGCGTTGATCATGCGCCGTCGCCACCGCAAAAAGTAAAGGGAGCAAGGTTGTGGCGCGCTCGGTGTGGAAAGGCCCGTTCGTTGACGGCTATCTCATGAAGAAGGCGGAAAAGGCCCGTGCGTCCGGACGCAACGAAGTCATCCGGAGCTGGTCGCGGAGATCGACCGTTTTGCCGCAGTTCGTCGGCCTCACCTTCGGGGTATACAACGGCAGGAAGTTCATTCCCGTTTTGGTGACCGAGGACATGATCGGGCACAAGTTCGGCGAATTCTCGCCGACGCGGACTTTTTTCGGCCATGCCGCCGACAAACGCGCGAGGAGAGCCTAAGCGATGGGCAAGCCTTCGGCCGAACGCCGACTCGCGGACAACGAGGCGCTGGCGCGGGTCAAGCGCCTGCGGACCAGTCCGCAAAAGCTGAACCTCATCGCCGCCTCGATCCGGGGCAAGCGGTGCGAGACGGCGCTCGCCGAACTCACGTTCTCGCGTCGTCGCATCGCCGGCTCGGTTAAGAAGGTTCTGGAAGCGGCCATCGCCAACGCCGAGAACAACCACCAGCTCGACATCGACAAGCTTTACGTGGCCGAGGCGACGGTCGGGCGGGACCTCGTCATGAAGCGCTGGCGGGCGCGGGCCCGGGGGCGCGTTTCGCGGATCGAAAAGCCGTTTAGCAACCTCAGATTGGTGGTTCGCGAACGCATGGAGAGCGACTGATGGGCCAAAAAATCAACCCGATCGGATTTCGCCTGGGCATCAACAGGACTTGGGATTCGCGGTGGTATGCGGACAAGGACTATGCGGAGCTGCTGCACAGCGATTTGGAGATCCGCAAGGTTCTGCGTGCGCGATTGGCGCAGGCCGGCGTGTCCCGGATCATCATCGAGCGCCCGGCGAAGAAGGCGCGGGTGACCATCCACACGGCGCGGCCGGGCGTGGTGATCGGCAAGAAAGGTGTGGATATCGAGAAGCTGCGGGTCCTGCTTGCCAAGATTACGGGTTCGGATGTCCACCTCAACATCATGGAGATCCGCAAGCCCGAAATCGACGCCCAGCTCGTTGCCGAAAACATCGCCCAGCAGCTCGAACGCCGCGTCCACTTCCGCCGCGCCATGAAACGCGCGGTCCAGTCCGCCATGCGCCTCGGTGCGCTCGGAATCCGCATTAATTGCGGAGGCCGTCTGGGCGGCGCCGAGATCGCGCGAATGGAGTGGTATCGCGAGGGCCGGGTGCCGCTGCACACCCTTCGCGCGGACGTGGACTACGGCGCGATGACGGCGCGCACCACTTACGGGACCTGCGGCGTGAAGGTCTGGGTGTTCAAGGGTGAGATCATGGCCCACGATCCGATGGCGGTCGACAAGCGCGCCATCGAGCAGCAACCGGCGCGCTAAGCGCGCGCCCGCGACGCGTCACGACGGAAAGACAATTCGATGCTGAGCCCGAAGAGAACCAAGTACCGCAAGGCGCACAAGGGCCGGATTCACGGCGTGGCGAGGTCCGGCACCGCGCTCAATTTTGGCGCGTTCGGACTCAAGGCCGCGTCGCCGGGGCGGGTGACCGCGCGCCAGATCGAGGCCGCGCGGCGGGCGTTGACGCGCCACATGAAGCGGTTGGGCCGGGTGTGGATCCGGATCTTTCCCGACGTCCCGGTCTCGACCAAGCCGGCCGAGGTTCGCCAGGGCAAGGGCAAAGGCAGTCCGGAGTTCTGGGCGTGCCGCGTAAAACCGGGCCGGATCATGTTTGAAGTGGACGGGGTGCCTTCGCAAACCGCGCGCCGTGCGTTCGAGCTGGCGGCGGCCAAACTGCCCGTTCAAACGCGCTTCGTTTCGCGGTTCGGGGAGGGGTGAGGGCGATGCAAGCGACGGACGTGCGCACCAAGTCCGACGACGAGCTGAAGGATCAGCTCGTCGATCTCGGCAAGGAAGCGTTCAACTTGCGCTTCCAAAGGGCGAGCGGGCAGCTTGAGAACACGGCGCGTTTCCGCCAAGTGCGGCGCGAGGTCGCGCGGATCAAGACAATCATTGGCGAGCGGCGGAAAGCCGCTTCTTGACGGGACAACGAGGATGCCAAAACGCGTAATGCACGGAACGGTTGTCAGCGACAAGATGGACAAGACCGTCGTCGTTGAGGTGACGCGCCAAGTCATGGCGCCCGTGTACGGCAAGATCATTCGTCGCAGGAAGAAGTACGCCGCCCATGACGAGGGCAACGCCTGCAAGATCGGGAACAAGGTGAGCATCCGCGAATGCCGGCCCCTGTCCAAGAGAAAGTGCTGGGAAATCCTGGCCGAGACTGGCTGATTTGGATGTCGGGAATGAGTGAAGAGAGCATCAACGCATGATCCAGTCCGAGACCAATCTGCTCGTCGCCGACAACTCAGGCGCCCGGCGCGTCCAGTGCATCAAGGTGCTCGGCGGGTCGCGGCGCAGGTTCGCCTCCGTCGGCGACGTCATCGTCGTCACCGTCAAGGAGGCGATCCCGCGCGGGCGCGTGAAGAAGGGGGAGCTGGCGCGTGCCGTCGTCGTGCGCACGGCCAAGGAGATTCGCCGGCCCGACGGCTCGGCGATCCGTTTCGACAAGAACGCTGCGGTGCTGATCAACAATCAAGGTGAGCCGATCGGCACGCGCATTTTTGGTCCCGTGACCCGTGAGCTGCGCGCGAAACGCTATATGAAAATCGTATCGCTGGCGCCCGAGGTGCTGTGATGGCGAACGCGCCGAATATCAAGAAGGGCGACGAGGTGATCGTCATCACCGGCAAGGACAAGGGCAAGCGCGGCGAGGTCCTGCGCATGATGCGCAAGGAAATGCGCGCCATCGTCCAAGGGGTCAACGTGGCCAAAAAGCACGTGCGGGCGAGCGCCACCGCGACGGGCGGAATCGTCGAGAAGGAGCTTTCGATCCACATCTCCAATCTGGCCCACGTGGACCCCAAGACCCAGCAGCCGACCCGGATCGGCTACCGCTTCCTCGAGGACGGCCGCAAAGTGCGCTTCGCCAAGCGGTCCTCGGAAATCATCGACGCTTAGGCGGGATTGGCCATGGCACGCCTTCAGGAGCAATATGAACAGGTGGTCAAGCCCGCGTTGGTCGAGGAGTTTGGCTACACGAACCCCATGAAGTTGCCGAAGCTCGAGAAGATCGTCCTCAACATGGGGGTCGGCGAAGCCTCTCTGGATCGCAAGAAGATCGAGACCGCGATCGAGGATTTGACGTTGATTTCCGGACAGAAACCGGTGATCACGCGGGCCAAGCGTTCGATCGCGGGCTTCAAGATCCGGGCCGGAATGGTCGTCGGCTGCAAGGTGACCCTGCGCCGCGGTCGGATGTACGAGTTCCTGGACCGCCTCGTCAACGTTGCTCTGCCGAGAGTTCGTGATTTCCGGGGAATCTCGGGGGCAAGCTTTGACGGCCGCGGCAACTTCGCCATGGGACTACGCGAGCAGATCGTGTTCCCCGAGATCGATTACGACAAGATGGACCAGATCAGAGGCTTGAACGTCGTCATCACCACGACCGCCACGACGGACGCGGAAGCGAAGTCGTTGTTGAAGGGCTTCAACATGCCCTTCGCAAATTGAACGAGTTACGGAGTCTCTAGGGTATGGCAAAAAAGAGCGCCATCGAACGCAATCGCAAGAGAATGCGGCTGGTGCGCCGTTACGCAGAGAAGCGGGCGCGCCTGAAGACGGAGGCGACGGACGGCGTTCTGTCGCCCGAGGACCGCTTCAACGCGCGCTTGCGTCTCGCGAAGTTACCGCGCAACTCGTCGCCGGTCCGGGTCCGGCTGCGCTGTGAGCTGACGGGCCGTCCCCACGGGAATTACCGCAAGTTCCGCCTGTCGCGCATCGCGCTTCGGGAATTGGGTTCGGTCGGGCAGATTCCCGGAATGGTCAAGTCGAGCTGGTAGGGAGGGGCATGTCATGTCGATGAGCGATCCCCTGAGCGACATGCTGACCCGTATCCGCAACGGACAGCGCGCACACAAGGAGACGGTGGTGGCGCCGGCGTCGCGGCTTCACAGCAATGTGCTCGACGTCTTGAAGCGCGAGGGGTATATCCGCGGTTTTTCCCAGTATGAGGTTCGGTCGGGGATCAACGAGGTCCGGATCGAGCTCAAGTACTTCGAGGGCGATCCCGTGATACGAGAGATCGATCGGGTCTCGAAGCCGGGGCGCCGCGTCTATTCCAAGATCAAGGATCTTGAGCGGGTCTACAGCGGGCTCGGTATCTCGATTCTTTCGACGCCCCGGGGCGTTATTTCGGACGCCGAAGCGCGCGAATCGAACGTCGGCGGCGAAGTGCTCTGCCGGGTGTTCTAGGCCGCAAGCGAAGGAACGAACCATGTCCCGCGTCGGACAAAGCCCCATTCCGATCCCGGACGGCGTCGAAGTGAACGTCGCCGACGATCGGTGCACGGCCAAGGGAGCACTTGGCGAGCGTAGCTTTACGTTCGCCGAGGACGTCACCGTCGCCGTAGAAGAGGGGCGGATCGTGATCAGTCCGCGCGACGATTCGTTGCGCGCCCGCAAGCTCTGGGGCACGACGCGCAGCCTCATCGACAGCCTCGTGACCGGGGTCGCCCAAGGGTTCGCGCGCCACCTTCACATCAACGGCGTCGGCTATCGCGCCCGGATGGAGGGCGAGGAGCTGGTCTTGCAGCTCGGCTACAGCCACGAGATCCGCTATTCCGCCCTGGACGGCGTCACGATCCAGTGTCCTGAGCCGAACCGCATCGCCGTGAACGGCCCGGACAAGCAGCGCGTTGGCCAAGTCGCGGCCGAGATTCGCGCGTTCCGACCACCGGAACCGTACAAGGGCAAGGGGATCAAGTACGCCGACGAGGAAGTCCTGCGCAAGGAAGGCAAGAAGAAATAGACCATGGCGAACGCATCGGACTTGTTGCGTCGGCGCATTCGTCGCCGCCGGCGAACGCGAAGCGGCCTGAAGACGCGCAGCGGGGGCACGCCGCGGTTGTCCGTGTTCCGCTCGGGCAAGCATATCTATGCCCAGGTCATCGACGACGTCCGGGGCTTGACGCTTGCCGCGGCCTCGACGCTGGACGGGGACCTGCGTGGCAAGCTGCGCACCGGCGCCGACAAGGACGCGGCCGGGACGGTCGGCAAGATCATTGCCGAACGCGCGCGTGCCGCGGGCGTCGAGTCCGTGGTGTTCGATCGTGGCGCGTACCGTTACCACGGACGGGTCAAGGCGCTGGCCGAGGCGGCACGCGAAAGCGGACTCAAGTTTTGATGGAGACGCGCTGATGGCTAGAGGACCCAGGGAATCGTCGCGTGGGCGCGGCCCGCGCGAGGAATCGGAGTTCAACGACAAGCTCGTGAGCATCAACCGCGTCGCCAAGGTCGTGAAAGGCGGTCGGCGCTTTTCATTCGCCGCCCTTGTCGTGGTGGGTGACGGTCACGGTCGGGTCGGGTACGGCAACGGTAAGGCGCGGGAAGTTCCTGAGGCCATTCGAAAGGCCACCGAACAGGCCAAACGCGGCATGATTCGCGTGTCGCTGCGCGACGGCAGGACGCTGCACCACGATGCCGAGGGGCGCTTCGGCGCTGGCCGGGTCGTAATGCGCGCGGCGCCGCCCGGTACCGGCATTATCGCCGGTGGTCCCATGCGCGCCGTGTTCGAAACCATGGGGGTGCAGGACGTGGTCGCGAAGTCTCTCGGTTCGTCCAACCCGTACAACATGGTAAAGGCGACGTTCGCCGCGTTGGCCTACTGCGTTTCGCCCAAATCGATCGCCGCCAAGCGCGGCAAGAAAGTGGGCGACATCGTCGCCCGCCGCGGCGAGACCGCAATCCAGGAATGACGGGACAAGGGCCATGACCGAGGCGGTGAAGACGATCCAGGTGACACAGGTAAAAAGCGCCATCGGCCGTAGAGGTGACCAACGAGCCACCCTGATCGGACTCGGGCTTAACAAGTTACACCGGACGCGGGAACTCGAGGATACGCCCTCCGTCCGAGGCATGATCAACAAGGTCAGCCACCTCATCCACGTCGAGGAGACGACCTGACGCGCGTCCCCGGCGGACAAGCGCGGGGGTCAAGGCCGGAAGGGGCCGCCAGATGCAGCTCAACGAGATTCGCGACAAACAAGACGCGCGGGCCAAGCGAAAGCGAGTCGGTCGCGGCATAGGCTCGGGCAAGGGGAAGACCAGCGGGCGCGGCCAGAAGGGCCAGAAGTCGCGCAGCGGCGTCTCCCTCTTGGGCTTCGAGGGGGGCCAGATGCCGCTCTACCGGCGGTTGCCCAAGCGCGGCTTCACCAACCGCTTTCGCAAGCAGTTCGCGGAGCTGAACCTCGGCCGCCTGCAGCAGGCTATTGACGCCGGAAAGCTCGATGCCGGTGCGGCGCTCAACGCCGAGTCGCTTCGCGCCGCCGGCGTGGTCGGCAAGAGCCGCGACGGGGTCAGCCTGCTCGCGAAAGGCGAGATTAAAAGCGCGTTGACCGTCGAGGTGGCGCGCGCCTCGGCGGCTGCAGTGGCGGCGATTGAAAAAGCCGGTGGCAAGGTCGCACTGACGATGCCGGTCCGAGAGCCTCGGCCGAAAGAGGCCGGATCTCGAAAGGCGGCAAAGAAAGCGACAAAGAAGGCGACGGCCGAGAAGGAGGCGGACGAGGAGAACGAAGCCGCCACCGATACCGGTCCGGGCGACTCTCCGGATTCGGCCGAAAGCGAGAACTAGGGTATGGCCTCCGTCGCCGAACAGCTCGCCGCGAACGTGAATTTGGGAGCGTTCGCCAAGGCCACGGAACTGAAGAATCGGATCTGGTTCACGCTCGGCGCACTCGTCGTGTACCGGCTGGGAACCTACATCCCGATCCCCGGCATCGATCCCGTGATCCTTAGTGACATCTTCCAGCGCCAGGCGGGCGGCATTCTCGGCATGTTCGATATGTTTGCGGGCGGCGCGCTGAGTCGCATGACCATTTTCGCGCTCAACATCATGCCGTACATCTCTGCCTCCATCATCATGCAGCTCTTGACGGCGGTTAACCCGAAGCTCGAGGCGTTGAAGAAGGAAGGTGAATCGGGGCGCAAGAAGATCAACCAATACACGCGTTATGGAACGGTCGTGATCACCGCGCTGCAGGCCTATGGGATTGCGGTCGGGCTCGAGGGAGTGGCGTCGTCGGTGGGATCCGCGGTGATCGATCCCGGTTACTTCTTCCGCTTCACGACCGTCATCACGCTGGTTGGCGGCACCATATTCCTCATGTGGCTCGGCGAGCAGATCACCGCCCGAGGCGTCGGAAACGGGATCTCGCTCATCATCTTTTCGGGCATCGTCGCCAATCTGCCAAGCGCGCTTGCGAGCACGCTCGAGCTGGGGCGGACCGGCGCGCTGTCGGCGGGCCTCATCATTGCGCTCGTGGTCATGGCGGTGGGTGTCGTCTTCTTCATCGTCTTCATCGAACGGTCCCAGCGCCGGATCGTCGTGCAGTATCCCAAGCGCCAGGTGGGCGGCAAGATGTTCGGCGGCGAAAGCTCCCATCTGCCGCTGAAGCTCAACACCTCGGGCGTGATCCCGCCGATCTTCGCCAGCGCGATCCTGCTCATGCCGATTACGGTGATGGGGTTTTCGGCGGGCCAGGGGCCCGGGTGGCTGAGCACCGTCGCCGCCTATCTCGGTCGCGGCCAGCCGGCCTATATGGCCATTTACATCGGCCTCATCGTCTTCTTCGCGTTCTTTTACACCGCGATCGTGTTCAACCCCGTGGACACCGCCGACAATCTCAAGAAATACGGCGGATTCGTTCCCGGAATACGGCCGGGGAAGAATACGGCCGATTATCTCGACTACGTGCTCACCCGTCTGACCGTGATAGGTGCCGGATATCTGGCGGTCGTCTGTCTGCTCCCCGAGATCCTGATCTCCCGTTTCTCGGTGCCCTTCTATTTCGGCGGTACGAGCCTTCTGATCGTCGTCACGGTGACCTTGGATACGGTGGCACAGATCCAATCCCATCTGCTGGCCCACCAATACGAGGGTCTGGTCCGCAAATCGAAACTCAGGGGTCGGCGCGGATGAACTTGGTTCTTCTGGGCCCTCCCGGGTCCGGCAAGGGAACGCAGGCGAAGCGACTGCAAGCGTCGCATCACATCCTTCAGCTTTCGACCGGCGACATGCTGCGCGCCGAGGTGGCTTCGGGAACCGAACGGGGCCTGCGGACGAAGGAGACGATCGAAGGGGGACACCTCGTCGCGGACGCGATTATCATCGAGATGATTTCGGATCGGATTCGCGGCGAAGACGCGCGACGCGGATTCATCCTCGACGGGTTCCCGCGCACGATCCCGCAGGCCCGTGCTCTCGACGAAATGCTCGTGCGCGAGGAGATGCACCTTGACCGGGTGGTCGTGATCGACCTGGACGACGACGCGATCGTCGAACGAATCGTCGGGCGGTTCACCTGCGAAAGTTGCGGGGCCGGTTACCATGACACGTTCAAGAAGCCTAAGATCGAAGGGGCCTGCGACGCGTGCGGGGGCACCCGATTCAGCCGCCGCGCCGACGACCTTCCGCAAACGGTTCGCGCGCGTATCGAGGAATACCACGCGCTGACCGAACCAATCATCGCCCATTACGAGGCGAAGAGCCTGTTGAACCGCGTGATCGGAATGGCCGATCTGGACGACGTCACCCGACAGTTGGAAGACGTCCTCGCATTTTCGGTTGGTTGACTCGAATCGTGTTGGGCCTATAATCGGCGCCTTCCACCGATTGGCAGCAAACCCCTTGTTTGAATCCAAGGTCTAGGAGAGCTGGCTTTGGCACGTATTGCTGGTGTCAATATTCCGACTCAGAAGCGCACCGAGATTGCGTTGACGTATATCTACGGGATCGGTCGCACCAAGGCGTCCAAGATCTGCCGTGAGGTTGGCATCCCCCGCGAGCGGCGGGTGAGCGAGCTTACGGAGCAAGAGGTCATTGGAATCCGCGAGGCGATCGACCGGGGATACCAAGTGGAAGGCGATCTGCGTCGCGAGGTGGCGATGAACGTCAAGCGCTTGATGGACCTCGGATGCTACCGAGGCTTGCGGCATCGGCGCGGTTTGCCGGTGCACGGCCAGAGAACCCACACCAACGCCCGAACCCGCAAGGGTCCCGCCAGGCCGATCGCCGGCAGGAAAAAGGCCATTAAAGGTTAAGCGGGGCAGTCGGGAAGGGCGATGGCACGAAGTACGACTCAGCGCCCGCGACGGCGCGAACGCAAAAATATCGCATCGGGCGTCGCGCATGTCAGCGCGACGTTCAACAACACCAAGATTACCATCACCGACGCGCAAGGCAACACAATCGCCTGGTCGTCGTCGGGTAGCTTGGGGTTCAAGGGCTCGCGCAAATCGACGCCGTACGCGAGCCAGGTGGCGGCCGAGAGTGCGGGCCGCAAAGCCATGGAGCACGGGATGACGACGTTGGAAGTGCAGATCAAGGGTCCCGGCTCCGGTCGCGAATCCGCGTTGCGGGCATTGCAAGCGGTGGGATTCACCATTACCTCGATCCGCGACGTAACACCGATACCCCATAACGGCTGCCGCGCGCGCAAACGCCGTCGCGTCTAGGCCGGGCCAGGGACGTTTACCCGACGATCTGAGTTTGCCCCGTTCGGGGCACGAAGTCCGGACCCCTTCTTTATCAGGGTCCCCATGTCACGTGATCAACCAGAGGTCGCGCCCGTGATTCACAGAAATTGGCAGGAATTGATCAAACCCACAAAACTGGACGTGGTCCCCGGCATCGACGCCGGACGCCACGCGACGATTGTCGCCGAGCCGCTCGAACGGGGCTTTGGCCTCACCTTGGGCAATGCGCTCCGCCGCATCCTTCTGTCCTCGCTTCAGGGCGCGGCGGTGACGTCGGTGCAGATCGACGGCGTTTTGCACGAGTTCTCGTCCATTCCCGGCGTCCGCGAGGACGTGACCGACGTCATCCTCAACATCAAGTCCCTCGGCCTGCGCATGGGAAGCCAGGAACCGAAGCGCATGACCCTGAAGGTGGAGGGGCCGGGCGAGGTTAAGGCCAGCGCGCTGGAGACCGGCCACGATATCGAGATCATGGATCCCGATCTCGTCATTTGCACACTCGACCAGGATGCGAAGATCTCCATGGAGCTGACGGTGGAGCTCGGGAAAGGTTATGTACCGGCGAGCCAAAGCCGCAGCGAGGACGCGCCCATCGGCCTGATCCCCGTCGATGCCGTGTTTTCACCCGTCCGGCGGGTCTCGTACAAGGTCGACAACACCCGCGTCGGCCAGGTGACGGACTATGACAAGCTGTCGCTCGAATTGACGACCGACGGTTCGGTTACGCCCGAGGACTCGGTCGCGTTGGCGGCCCGGATCCTGCAGGACCAGCTTCAGCTCTTCATCAACTTCGAGGAGCCGCAAGCGGCGCGCGAGCACGAGCGGGGGGAGGATTTGCCTTTCAACCGCCATCTGCTGCGCAAGGTGGACGAGCTCGAGCTATCGGTACGGTCCGCGAACTGCCTGAAGAACGACAACATCATCTACATCGGCGATCTGGTCCAGAAGACCGAGGCCGAAATGCTGCGGACCCCCAATTTCGGACGTAAATCCTTGAACGAAATCAAGGAAGTGCTTACGCAGATGAGTCTGCAACTGGGGATCGAGGTCCTCGACTGGCCGCCCGAGAACATCGAGGAACTGGCTAAGAAACTCGACGAGCCGTATTAACGAAGGCCCGTCTGGGTCGAGTTCGGGGAAAGGGCTTCCAATGCGTCACCGCCTACAGGGACGAAAACTGAACCGGACGTCGAGTCACCGCAAGGCGACTTTGTCGAACTTGGCGGTGGCGCTGCTGACTCACGAGCAGATCAAGACGACATTGCCCAAGGCAAAGGAATTGCGGCGCTTTGCCGACCGAATCATCACCTTGGGCAAGCGCGGGAACCTGCATTCGCGCCGCCGCGCCGCTGCGGTGCTCGGCGACGACCGTATGGTCGCTAAGCTGTTCGACACGCTTGCCGAGCGGTATCGCGAACGCCAGGGCGGCTATACGCGCGTGCTCAAGGCCGGATTCCGCTACGGCGACAGCGCACCCATGGCGATCATCGAACTGGTCGACCGCGACGAGGCAGCCAAGGGCGCCGAAGACAGGGCGCGGACCGAGGCCGAGCCGGAAGGCGAGATGGTCGAGGCCGAATAACCGCGTCTTCGTGGCTCGCGCCGTCTTTCGTGCTGCGCCGCACCTAATTTTCGCGCGATGAAACGGATAGAAAAGACGAGGACCGCGTTCTGGTGGAGCCGGCTTGGCTTCGCGAGCGTCGCGGTCGGGCTTGCGTTGGCCGGCGCGCTGACGCTTTCGGCCAGCGCGGCCGAGCGGCAGGTTCCTGAAGCCCGCGACGCGGTTCGGCTCTCGTTCGCGCCTTTGGTCCGAAAGGCGGCGCCGGCGGTCGTCAACATCTACACGCGCCGGGTCCGACGGACCCGCCAGATCGTACCGCTATTCGACGATCCCTTCTTCCGCCGGTTCTTCGGCGAGGGTTTCGGACTCGACCGCCAGCGCGAACGCGTCCAAAACTCGCTTGGTTCCGGCGTCATCGTTCGCGCCGACGGCCTGATCGTCACCAACAACCACGTGATCGAGGGCGCCGACGAGATCAAGGTGATCCTCAACGACCGGCGCGAGTTCGAGGCAAGCGTCGTGGTGACCGACGAGCGCACCGACCTCGCCGTGCTGAGGGTTCTTGATGGGGACGACGAGTTTCCGTTCATGCAGTTCGAGAATTCCGATGAGCTCGAGGTGGGCGATCTGGTGCTCGCCATCGGCAATCCGTTCGGCGTCGGCCAGACGGTGACGAGCGGGATCGTTTCGGCCCTGGCGCGGACGCAAATCGGCGTTTCTGACCTGAGCTTCTTCATCCAGACCGACGCCGCAATCAATCCGGGCAATTCGGGCGGCGCGCTCGTCAGCATGGACGGCAATCTGGTCGGCATCAACACGGCCATTTTCTCCCAGAGCGGGGGCTCGCACGGTATCGGGTTCGCGACGCCGTCGAACATGGTGCGCGCCATCCTGGTCGGCCTGACCGACGACGGCCGTCTGGTCCGGCCCTGGTTAGGCGCCTGGGGCCAGCGAGTGTCTCCGGAGATCGCGGGCTCGCTCGCCATGGAGCGGCCGATGGGGGTGCTGATCAACGAGGTCTACGCGGGCGGGCCGGCGGCGCGGGCGGATCTGCGCGTCGGCGACGTGGTGCTGGCAATCTCGGGCCACGAGGTGGACGATCCGACGGCGCTCAGGTTCCGGATTGCGACCCTGCCGGTGGGCGAGGCGGTGAAACTCCGAATCTTGCGCCAAGCGCACGAGATGACGTTTTCTCTTGCGTTGGCGCCGCCGCCCGAGGACCCGCCCCGCGACGTGACCGAGATTGGCGGGCGAAATCCGTTCTCGGGCGCCACGGTGGCGAACATGTCGCCTGCGTTGGCCGACGAGATGGGTCTCGACCGTTTCAAGGCGGGAGCGACGGTGCTTGGCGTACGCGCGGGCAGCGCGGCCGCGCGCCTAGGCCTGCAACCGGGCGACGTGGTCGTCTCTGTCAACGACGAGGATCCGCGTTCGGTGGATGGCCTTGAGGCGGTGCTCGCGCGCACCGCCGAGCGCTGGCGAATCGCGATCGAACGCGACGGTCGGGTCCATCGCCTGGTCGTCGAGCTGTGAGGACGTTGTTCGAAGGCGAAGCACCGCGCCCGCTCGCCGACAAGCTGCGGCCCGCGTCTCTCGCCGACGTGGTCGGACAGGATCACCTCTTGTCTCCCGAGGGCGCGATCGGGCGCATGGTGTCCTCGGGGCGCATGGCCTCGATTATCCTTTGGGGACCTCCCGGTTCCGGCAAGACCACCATCGCGCGGCTTCTTGCGGATGTCACCGAGCTTCACTTCGAGCCGCTTTCGGCCGTCTTTTCCGGCGTTGCGGATTTGCGGAAGGTCTTTGACCAGGCGCGCGAGCGCCGCGCGATGGGCCGCGGCACCCTCCTGTTCATCGACGAGATCCATCGCTTCAACCGCGCCCAGCAGGACAGTTTCCTCGCCTACGTCGAAGACGGAACCGTGACCCTGGTCGGCGCGACCACCGAGAATCCGTCGTTCGAGCTCACGGGCGCGCTTCTGTCGCGCTGCCAGGTGCTGGTGCTCAACCGTTTGAGCGACGAGGCAATCGAAGAGTTGCTGCAGCGCGCGGAGAATGAAGTGGCGAGGTCCGTTCCCCTCGACGACGACGCGCGGATCGCGCTTCGCGCCATGGCGGACGGTGACGGGCGGTACGTCCTGAACATGGCCGAGGCGCTGTTCGAACTCGACGGCGATGCGCGCCTCGACACGGCGGCGCTGGCCGAGGTGGTGCAGCGGCGCGTCCCCCTTTACGACAAGCATCAGGAAGGTCACTTCAATCTCATCAGCGCGCTCCACAAGTCGCTCCGGGGCTCCGATACCGACGCTGCGCTCTACTGGTTCGCGCGCATGATCGTCGGTGGCGAGGACCCGCGTTATATCGCCCGACGCCTGGTTCGTTTCGCGGTCGAGGACGTCGGCCTCGCGGATCCGGACGCGGTGGTCCAGGCACTTGCCGCTTGGGAGACGTACGAGCGCCTGGGTTCGCCCGAGGGCGAGCTGGCGTTGGTCCAGTGCATCGTGTTCCTGGGTTCAGCGCCAAAGTCGAACGCCGCCTACAAGGCGGCCGGTGCCGCGGTGCACGCGGCGCGCGAGACGGGTTCGCTGATGCCGCCCAAGCACATCCTCAATGCGCCGACGCGGCTGATGAAGGACCTCGGATACGGTGAAGGTTACGTCTACGACCACGACACCGAGCAGGGCTTTTCCGGCCAGGATTATTTTCCCGAGGGAATGCCGCGGCGCCGGTTCTACGAACCGGGCGAGCGCGGCTTCGAACGCGAGATCGCGAAACGGCTCGCTTTTTGGGATCGGTTGCGCGGCGAGAAGGCCGTCGATTGACGTCTTTGCGGGACACGCCCGAAGAGGGGGCCGCGCCCGGCGCTAGCACCGTTCGCATTGCGCCCGGTGACGCGGACGTGCGCCTCGACCGCTGGCTGCGCCGCCACTTTCCCGAGGCCCCTTACGCCCTGGTCCAGAAGTGGCTGCGCACGGGCCAAGTCCGCCTCAACGGCGGCCGCGCGCGCGCCGGCGCGCGCCTTCAACGGGGCGATCTGGTCCGCCTTCCGCACGTGGCCGCGGCGTCGCCCGCGGTCCGTCCAAAGCCGGCGCCGCGGGTGTCCGCTTCGGATGCCGAATCGCTTCGTGCCTTGGTGCTTCACCGTGACGACCAGTTGCTGGCGATCAACAAGCCGCCGGGTCTGGCCGTCCAGGGCGGGACCGGCACTCGGCGCCACCTGGACGCCATGCTGGACGCGCTTCGTTACGGGGCGGTCGATCGGCCCAGGCTCGTCCACCGCCTCGACAAGGATACCTCAGGCGTTCTCGTGTTCGCGCGAAACCCGGCCGCCGCCGCGTCGTTGGCCGCCGTCTTCCGGGCCCGCGACGTGCGCAAGCTCTATTGGGCGGTGGTTGCCGGCGTACCCTCGCCAGCCGCGGGCCGGATCGATCTCGATCTCGCGAAAAGGCCGGGGCGAAAGGGCGAGCGAACCCATGTGGTGGAGGCCGGCGGCCGGCACGCGAGCACGCTGTACCGGGTCATCGACCGAGCCGGGAAAAAGGCCGCCTGGGTCGCGTTCGAGCCGCTTACGGGGCGCACGCATCAAGTCCGCGCCCATGCAGCCGCATTGGGCACGCCCATGCTGGGCGACGGCAAGTACGGCGGCCGCCGGGCCTTCCTCGAAGCCGACGGGATATCCCGCATGCTCCACCTCCACGCCCGCGCGATCCGCATTCCCCATCCCGCGGGCGGGACGCTCGCGGTCGTGGCACCCTTGCCCGAACATATGCGCCAGACGATGCGCGCCCTCGGGTTCGATGCCCGCGGCGCCGATGATGCATTTACGGGCGATGCGGAAGCGCCGCGGCGAACGCCGGGTGGCGAGCGTTAGGGCCGGAGGCGTGATGACCGCCCAGGCCGGATCCATACGGCGCTTCTACGACGCGGTCGCCGTCGAAGCCCTCGGAGGGGGATTCGTCGTCACCCTGGACGGTCGCCAGGCACGCTCGCCCCAGGGCGCGCCGTTGGTGATTCCGACGCGTTCCTTGGCCGAGGCCGTCGCCGACGAGTGGCGGTCCCAGACCCAGACCATCGATCTCGGATCCATGCGCCTAACCCGCCTCGCGCACGAGGCCCTGGACGGCACGGACGTTGGGCGCGACACGATCGTCGAGGCGATCCTTGGATTCGCCCGGACGGATCTTCTCTGCTATCGCGTCAGCGAGCCGCCGGCGCTCGCAGAACGCCAGGTGGCGGCGTGGCAGCCGTTGTTGGACTGGGCGTCCGAAGCTTGCGGCGCGCGCTTGCGCGTCACGCACGGCGTCATGCCCGTCGAGCAACCCGCGGGCGCCGTGGACGCGCTGCGGGGCACCCTCGAGGCGCGGAGCACGTTCGCGCTGGTCGCCATTGCCAGCGCAGCGCAGGCCGCGGGGTCTCTCGTCGTCGCCCTTGCGCTGGCTTCGGGACGGATCGGCGCCGAAGACGCTTTCGGAATCTCGCAACTGGACGAGAACTTCCAGATGGAACGCTGGGGGACTGATTCCGATGCGCTCGCACGGCGCGAGCGTACACGCGCCGAGATCCACGCGGCGGCCGCCTTCATTTCACACCTCGGGGCCGCGTCTCCCTGACGGCGCGTGCGGCCCCGTCGTCACGGGTTGGCGTGAACGCGCTCGATCGCGAACGATGCGCGGTCGACGGACGGCGTGCGCCCGGTCATCTCGTCGACGACGATCCGCGCGCAGATCGGTCCCGCGGTGTATCCGGCGTCGCCGAATACGGCGTTGAAAAAGCCCGGAAGCCCGGAAACCTCTCCCAAAATCGGGCCCGAGCTGATGCCTGCGTTGACGGCGGCCCAGGTGCGCACCAGCCTGAGATGGCCGAGTTCGGGCACGATTCGCTGTGCGATCCAGAGATTGCCCTCGACGCTGGCTCGCGTGACCGCCGGCAAGCCGGTCGCCGGGTCGATGACCGCGGGCCAACCGCCGCCGATAATCAGGTTTCCATTGGATGCCTGCTTGAACGTAAGCCGCATGCCCGCGTGCTGGACCAGGTGATCGACGAACTGGCAAGCCGGCTCGGTCACGTTCATGTGCAGGACCTCCGGCGCCGCAAGCGGGATATTGACGCCGACCATCGCCGCAATTTCGCCCGCCCCAAGGCCGGTGGCGTTGACGACCCGTTTGCAGTGAATGGAGCCCCGCGTGGTCTCCACCTCGAAGCCGCGATTATCCGGCGAGATCGCGCGGACCACGGTGTGGCGAAGGAAACGGGCGCCCGCGCGTTCGGCGGAGCGCGCGATCGCCGGCGTCGCAAGACCCGGATTGATGCGCCCCTCGATCGGGCAGATCGTGGCGCCGACCACGTGACGGTCGGAAAGATAGGGCGCGATGGCAAAGAGTTCGGCTCCCCGGACCACGTGGGTTTCGAGACCGATGGCGCGCTCGCGCGCCGCTTTGCGCTCCAGCCCTTCGAGTTGGTCGGGGGTCTCGGCAACCATGAGGCCGCCCTCGACGTGGAGCTCGACGTCCGAGTCCAGTTCCCGGGCGAGCTCCTGCCAAGTTCGGACCGCCGCTATGTAGAGGCGGACGTTGCCGTCGATGATTTGCCGCCAACGGAGATCCTCGATCGTCATCTGAAATGACATGATCTGAACGTGAAGGCTTCCGGCGTTGCCGCCCGAAGCCTGGGTGTTCAGATCGTGGCGCTCGGCGAGTACGACCTCGATTCCCTCGCGGGCAAGCTCGTAAGCGAGCGCGCAACCAATGACGCCGCCGCCGACGACCAAGACGTCGGTTTCCATCCCTTTTTCCTACTGGTCGTTCATAGAAACCATTCCTCAGGCGGCGGGAACGCGGTTCGCGACGCGTGTGATGGAAAACGCGCGGATGTCAATCTCGTCACGTTTGCCCTGAACCGCCGAGGCCACCAGGCGCCCCGTCAGGGGCCCCAGGGTGTAGCCGATCCCGGTCGCGGCCATGAAGAACCCCGGCACCGCCGGAACCTCGCCGAGGACGGCCTTGCCGTCGGTGGAGATGTTGACGCCGGTCCAGCATCTGAGCAGGCGGAGATGCCCGAGCCCGGAGACCAGCCGCTGGGCGACCCAAAGGTTCCCCTGAATGCTCGGGCGCAGCACGCGCGGCGGGCCACCGGCCGCGCCCGCGCCGGCGGGCCAACCGCCGCCGACGATCACGTTCCCGTTGGACGCCTGTTTCATGGTCAGGCGGTATGCGGCGTGCTGGACGAGATGATTCATGAACGGCTCCGCTGCTTCGCTGACGTTCATGTGCAATAGCTCGCCGAACACGACGGGAAGTTCGATTCCCGCCATCGCCGCCACCGCAGGCGACCCGGTGCCCGCGGCGTTGACCACCCGTTTGGCGCGGATCGCACCGCGATCCGTTTGGGCGACGAAACCGGAGCTTTCGCGCGTCAGCGCAATGAGCGCGGTGTGACGAAAGAAACGCGCACCGGCGCGCACCGCGCCCCGCAACAGCGCCGGCGTGGCCAGCGTCGGGTTCACCCGGCCTTCGTTCGTGCAGAACTCGCCGCCGATCGCGCGTTCCGACACATAGGGGGCGAGATCGCGCATCTCGTTGCCGCGCACGATGTAGACATCCAGGCCGAGGCGCCGCTCGCGTTCTACCTTCGCTTCGAGGAAGCGCATCTGGTCTTCGCTTTCGGCCAGCATCAGGCCGCCTTCGACGTGGATCTCGACATCGCAATCGAGTTCGGCGCCCAGCTCCTGCCAGAACGCCACCGCGCGGCCCAACAGGCGCGTGCTTTCCTCGTAGTAGGCGGGAAAGTCGCCGTCGGTGCGCTTGGCTTGGTGCGACTGGAACTGAACGTGAAGGCTTCCCGCGTTGGCCCCCGACGCCTGGGTGTTGATATCGCCGCGATCGACGACGACCGCCTCGACGCCATCGCGAGCGAGAAAATAGGCGGTCGAACAGCCGATGATGCCGCCGCCGACCACAAGGACGTCCGTTTCGGCCCTGATTTCGCTCACGTCTTCCAATGCTTCGGTCCACGCCACGAACGCGTTTTCTACGACGGCCGTTCGGAGAAGCGCTCGATGGAGAAACCGCTAATGTCGAACGACGGGTCCCTTCCGCGGACGGCCTCGGCGACAAGCTGCCCGTAGATGGGACCGTTTGTATAGCCCGAGTTCGCGGGTACCGCCATGTAGAAACCGGGCACCCGGGGCACTTTGCCGAGGATCGGATTGGCGTCCTCGACGATGATATTGAAGGCGGTCCACGTTCGCATTAATCGCAAATGGCCAAGCGCCGGAATCAGGTGCGTAGCCACCCATAGGTTCGACTCGGTGGTGGCGCGAAGGACGGTGGCCTCGCCGGTGATCGCGTGAAGGCCCGCCGGCCAGGCACCACCGATGAGGACGTTGCCGGCTTCGGCCTGTTTGAGTGTGAGCCGGCGGCTCGCGTGCTGGAGCAAGTGCCCGACCAACGGCGTCGTCGTCTCGGTCACGTTCATGTGGAGCGGCCGCCGGCTGGTGGGAAGGTGGACTCCGACCATTTCCGTAACCGCATTCGCCCACGCCCCGGCGGCGTTGACCACGCGATGGCAGCGGATCGCGCCCTGACGCGTGGTGGCCGTGAAGCCCCGTGTCTCGGGGCTGAGCGCGACAAGCTCGCATTGTCGTCGGAATCGGGCGCCCAAGCGTTCGGCGGCACGAACCAGCGACGGAGTCGCGATCGCCGGATTGATCTTTCCCTCCTGTGGACAGTACGCGGCGCCGATCACGCGTTCGGAAAGATACGGTGCGACCGCGCGGACCTCGGTTGCCGTGATGACGTCGACTTCGAGGCCTTGCGCGCGTTCGCGCTTCGTCTTCGCCTCGAGGCCGCGCAATTCCGCCTCGGTTTCGGCCACCATGAGCCCGCCACTGATGCGAAGCTCGACGTCGCGGTCGAGTTCCGGCGCGAGTCGCTGCCAAGCCTTGACGCCCTCGGCGAAGACGAAGAGCGAGCGGTCGATGGCGGCGACGTACGCCGGATCGGTCCGGTTCGCGCGCGCCGATTCCATCTGGACGTGCAGACTTCCCGCGTTCGAACCCGAGGCCTGATGATTGAGGTCATGGCGGTCGATGACCACCACGTCGACGCCGTCGCGGGCCAGAAAATAGGCGACGCAACAGCCTAGGATTCCGCCGCCGACGACCAAGACGTCGGTATCGAAGCTCACGTCTGCGCCCGTTTCCCGAATATGCCGCGCGCGTTCCGTGCGCCCGGGGCCGGCCTCACTCGTCCGGCGGCTTCCTGGCGATGGCACTGATGGGGACCGGCTTGATCGGTGGTCTCGGGGCAAAGAACGAGAACTCCTCGATCTCGCTTTCCATACTGCCGGACACCAGATGCGCCATGATGGGGCCGCAGTAGCGTCCTTGGCAGCGGCCCATGCCGGCGCGGGTTTGGCGCTTGACGCCGCCGACGGTCGACGTGCCGCTCTCGAGCGCCTCGTTGATGGCGGCCCGCGACACCGCCTCACACCGGCAGATCAGGGTGTTGTCGGTGGCCAACTCGTCCATCAGGCGCGGCGCCCGATAAAGTCTCCACAAGGCCTCTTGGAACCGCCGGTGGCTCGCGAGCTTGCGACGGCGCATCTCGAGCTCGCTTGCGATCGCCGGCGGAAGCTCGCGGTCCAGGTTGCGCGCAGCCGTGCAACCGGCGATGAACCCTTCCTCGATCGCCGCGCGGGCCCCGCCCAGGCCGCCGGAGTCTCCGGCGACGAAGACGCCCGGAATGCTCGTCTGGCAATCACCGTCCTTTTCGATGACCAGCGTCCCCTTTTCGGCATCGAAACGGTGTTTGCAGCCCAGCGGACGCGAGACGTCCGCCGAAGGCTGAAAACCGTACCCGACGCACACGGCGTCGACCTCGAACTCGCGCCGCGTGCCTTCGATCAATTTGCCGAAACGATCGATCCTCTGGAGCGTGACAGATTCGACCCTGTCTTTGCCGTGGGCCTCGACGACAATGTGACGGTAGAGCACGGGGACGCCCGCGCGTTTTAACCCCCACATGTAGCGCCCGCCGTCGACCATGAGGTCGGGCGATTCGCTGAGCGCCGTCCAAACCGCGGCGATGTCGCCCGGGCCGGGAAACTTCGAGGCTTCCGCCAGCGCCACGACCTCGACGCCGGCGTTCAGAAGCTCATGAGCGACCTGAAGGTTGAGCGGTCCGTTTCCGGCCATGAGCACGCGGCGTCCGGGCGCGACGCGATACGAGCGCAACAAGGTCTGGGCGGCGCCGGTGGTCATGAAGCCCGGAAGCGTCCAGCCGGGGATAGGCAAGCCGCGTTCGTACGCGCCGGTGGCGAGCACGAGCTGTTTGGGCTCGAAGAGCTGCGAGACGCCATCGGCGAGCACGGCGATCTCCTGCGGCCCGAACGCGCCCCATACGAGCGCCTCGCTGAACACCTTGACGCCCGCGGCCCGAACCTGATCGATCAGGTCCCGGCCGGCACGAAACTGCTTGTCCATCCCGCGCTCTTCGGCGAAGGAGTAGACCTTGGACAATTGCTTGTAGAACTGACCGCCGAGCGCCGGCCGCTCGTCGATGAGCATGACCTCGGCGCCTGCCGACGCGGCCGCGTAGGCCGCCGACATGCCGGCCGGCCCGCCGCCGATCACGAGCACGTCGGGCTTGTGTACCGGCATCTCGCCGCTCGGCGGCTCAGCGAGGTACGGCACGTCCGAGCCTGGAATCGCGCCAGGATACTTCTGGGTTTCGACGCGCATGCCGGCGCGCACCCCCGTCATGCAGGCGCGGATGTTCTGCTGGCCGTCGATGCTCACGAGGCACTCGCTGCACACCCCCATTCCGCAAAAGATGCCGCGCTTCGAGCCGTCCTTGGTCTCGCGAAGTCCGAGTTTTCCGGCTGCCGTCAGGCTTGCCGCGACCGTTTCGCCCGCGTAGGCCTTCAACGTCTCGCCGTCGAAGCTGATCTCGACCTCTTCGGCAACCGTCTGGATGCCGTCACCTATCACTCGCATTTGAATATGCTCCCAGGATCGAGGACGTACGTCGTTCGGTGGGAGGGAACGCACTGAATAGCGCGTTCCGCGCGCCGGGACGGGACTCGTCTTATCACGGAAGCGCCGGCGGAAACAAGCGCGAGTCGGGTTTTCGGAATAACGGCCCCGAACGACGTCGCAAAGTTGCGACATACGGTTTGAGCCGTTTACGAGGCGAGGCTGGCAAGACGTACGGGCGCTCGCGCCTCCGGCAGGTTCCAAAGTTCGCCGGGGGCCGGGAAGGATTCCCCGAAAATTCCGCGCCAGTCGCCGAGCGCCGCGTCGCTCGCATTCCGGCGCTCGGCGTCACAGGCCCGCCGCGCCGCGGCAAAGGCCGAACGCGCGGCGCCGAGCCATGCGTCGCCGAGTCCGACGAGGTGGTCGTTCGTTCCCGGAACCGCAAGCGCGCGGCCGTCCTGGTGACAGAGCCAGAAGAAGAAGTCGCGCACCATCCAGTCGTAGAACAAGAGGCCCCGGCGCTGGTAATTCCACGTTGCCACGAACTCAGTCACCAATAGCTCGATCGCGAAGGAGGCGAGGGGTACGTCGCGTGCGCGGCGCCACGCCTTGAGCATCAGGATAAGGTGTGTGGCCTTGCCGTCACCCGCTTCGTCGGCCGCTCGCAGGCGGTTGTATTCGGCCCCGGGGTCGATGGTGCGCCACGTCGCGAGCCCGTCGGCGTCGCACGTGGGGTAGCCGAACCGCCGTCCCTCGGCGGATCCTGATTTCGAGAGGCAGGGCAGGACGTTTACCGCGAGATCGCGCCCGGGACCCCCTTCGGCCAGCACTTCGTCGGTGGTGACCGTGATCCATCCGTCGCCGCGGGCCGCGACGGCGGCGAAACGCGCACCCACGGCGTGCACCAATTGGTCGGCCATCCAGTCTGCGGTCGGCGCTCTCGCGTCCTTCAGGCGCGCGTGCGAGGCGCTCGGAAACACGTACAGCATGTCGACGACGGTCGCGGGCCGGACCGCGGTTCCCTTGCCGTGGCCGCCGGTCACGATGTAGTCGCTTTCGCCGACGTCGGGAAATCCGCCGGCGAGCAGGTTGTCGAGGGGACGGAAGTGCGCCCGCAGGCAAGCCGCGACCTCGGCCGCAGCCACCTGGGCGGCGCGGCTTTCCGTCTCGGTCGGGATCAGGTCTTCGATGAAGCGATCGAAGCGCCGGCTGACGTAGTGCCATTCGGGCGTCATCGCGGGTCGGCCCACGTTGTCAGGACCTCAGGTGGGAAAAAAATGGGTGGTCCCGGAGCGAAGCCCCGGAACGCACCCCAAGTTTCCCAGGGAGGATCTCGGACAAAAAATCATGCTTACGAGCACCCACTGGTGCCGCCGCAGGTCATGCACTTGAGACAGGTTCCATTCAGGACCAGCGTGAAGTTTCCGCATTCGGCGCACGAATCGCCCTCGTAGCCGCGCAGCCTGGCTTCGCGCGAGTTTTCGGAACGGAACAGCGTTGCCGCGCCGGCGCCGTCCGTCGCCGCTGACGCACTGAGCGATTCGAAAGCCTGGACATTCACCGACTGGCCGTTGGCCGCGAGCGAATCCCGCACGGCGTGATCCTGGGCGAGCAGCGTAGCCTGCGGCGCCGTCTCGCGGTTTGCTTGCATGCCGCCCTCGAACACGACGACGTTGTTGCGGACGTAACCGGTCGAGGCGTAGCGCAACACCGTTGCCGCCATCACCTCGTCGCGTTTGGGCACGCCCTCCTCTTGGCCGCCGCCGAGCCCGTCGGCCGCCATGTTGTTGCCCTCGACGTGCGAAAGATCCATGCGGCCCAGATACGAAACCCCGAGTTCGCGGAAGATGTAGTCGAGGATCGACGTCGCCATCTTGATGGAATCGTTTCCTTCCACCAAGCCGGCGGGTTCGAACCGCGTGAAGGTGAACGCTTCGACGAATTCCACGAGCGGAACCCCGTACTGGAGACCGATCGAGATGGCGATCGCGAAGTTGTTCATCAGGCTGCGGAACGCGGCGCCTTCCTTGTGCATGTCGATGAATATCTCGCCAAGCACGCCGTCCTCGTATTCGCCCGTATGCAGATAGACCTTGTGGCCGCCGACGATGGCCTTCTGGGCGTAACCCTTGCGCCGGGCCGGCAGGCGCCGCCTTGTTTTCCGCCGTTCGATGACCCGTTCGATGACCCGTTCGGCAAGCACGCTCGCGCGCTCGGCGTCCGGCATTTCCAATATCTCGTCGGCCAGATCGCCGTCGTCATCTTCCAGCAACGCTCCTTGCAGCGGTTGCGACAGCTTGCACCCGTCGCGATAGAGAGCGTTCGCCTTTAGACCCAGGCGCCAGGACATCATGTACGCGTCCTTGCAGTCCTCGACGGTCGCCGGGTTCGGCATGTTAATGGTCTTGGAGATGGCACCAGAGACATAGGGCTGGGCCGCGGCCATCATGCGGATGTGGCTTTCCCACGACAGCGAGCGGGTGCCGATCCGTCCGCACGGGTTGGCGCAGTCGAAGATCTCGAGGTGCTCGATCTTGAGATGCGGTGCGCCTTCCAGCGTCATCGCGCCGCACACGAAGGTGTTGGCCGCCTCGATTTCGCCGCGCGAGAAACCGAGGGCGGTCGACATGTCGAAGCCGACGTCGTCGAGTTGGGCGCAGGTGAGACCGAGTTGCTCGGTGCAGAACGCTTCGCCCAGCGTCCACTTGTTGAACACGAAGCGAATGTCGAAGGCGTCTCCCAGCGCCGCCTCGACCTTTTCGATGGCGTCAGGCGTGAAACCCTTCTCGGTCAACGCGGCGTGGTCGATTGCCGGCGAGCCCTCGAGGGTCCCGCGCCCAACCGCGTATTCGATGATGTCAGCGACCTCGCTCTCGCTGTATCCCAGGCGCCGGAGCGCCGCCGGCACCATGCGGTTGATGATCTTGAAGTAACCACCGCCCGCGAGCTTCTTGAACTTGACCAGGGCGAAATCGGGCTCGATGCCGGTGGTGTCGCAGTCCATGACGAGGCCGATCGTCCCCGTCGGCGCGATGACCGAGACCTGCGCGTTTCGAAACCCGTTCGCCTCGCCAAGGGATTCGGCCCGGTTCCACGCCTCGCCCGCGGCGCGGACGAGTGCCTGATCCGGACAGGACGGCGTGTCCAGGGGAACCGGAGGAATCGACAGGCCTTCGTAGCCTTCGCTCAGACCGTGGGCTGCGCGGCGGTGGTTGCGGATGACGCGCAGCATGGGTTCGCGGTTCGCGGCGAATCCGGGGAACGCCCCGAGCGAACCGGCCATCTCGGCTGACGCCTCGTAAGCTGCGGCGGTCATGAGCGCGGTGATGGCGCCGCAGGTGGCGCGCCCGGATTCGGAATCGTACGGAATTCCCGATGCCATCAGCAAACCGCCGAGGTTGGCGTAGCCGAGCCCGAGCGTCCGGTATGCGTACGAAAGCTCGGCGATCCGTGCCGACGGGAACTGTGCCATCAACACCGAAATTTCAAGCGTGATCGTCCACAGACGAACGGCGTACTCGAACGCGGGAACGTTGAAGGAATCGTCTTCACGGCGAAACGCGAGAAGATTGAGCGAAGCGAGGTTGCACGCCGTGTCGTCGAGGAACATGTACTCCGAACACGGATTCGAGGCCGTGATGCGGCCGCCCGCAGGACAGGTGTGCCACTCGTTGATGGTGGTGTCGAACTGTAGGCCCGGATCGGCGCAGGCCCAGGCGGCGTAACCGATCTGTTCCCACAACTCCCGCGCCCTGAGTCGTTTTGCGGTCGCCTTGTCTGTGCGCCGGATTAACTCCCAATCGCCGTCGTCTTTCACGGCATCGAGGAAGGCGTTGGAAAGCCGCACACTGTTGTTCGAGTTCTGGCCCGAGACCGTGCGATAGGCTTCGGAATCCCAGTCTGTGTCGAAGACGGGAAAGTCGATGTTGGTATATCCCTGGTGCGCGAACTGAATGATGCGCTGGATATAATTCTCGGGGATCATGGAACCGCGGGCGGCGATGACGGCGGCTCTCAGCGCCTTGTTGCGCCGGGGATCGAAGCGGTGCTCGCACTCGCCGTCCTGGCAGGCGGCGATCACCGCGCTCAGGTGTTTCTTGGTCATGCGCGAGCCCGACACCAGCGCCGCCACCTTCTGCTCCTCGGTGACCTTCCAGTTGATGAAGTCTTCGATGTCGGGATGATCCACGTCGACGACCACCATCTTGGCGGCGCGCCGCGTGGTTCCCCCCGACTTGATGGCGCCGGCCGCGCGGTCTCCGACCTTGAGGAAGCTCATCAGACCCGACGACCGGCCGCCGCCCGAAAGGGGCTCGCTCTCGGAGCGCAGCTGCGAGAAGTTGGTCCCGGTGCCCGAACCGTACTTGAAGATGCGCGCCTCGCGCACCCACAAATCCATGATTCCGCCTTCGTTCACGAGATTGTCGTTGATGCCCTGGATAAAACAGGCATGGGGCTGCGGATGCTCGTAGGCCGACTTCGAGCGCTCCACCGCGCCGGTCCGGAAATCCACGAAATGATGTCCTTGGGCCGGCCCGTCGATGCCGTAGGCCCAGTGGAGCCCGGTGTTGAACCACTGGGGCGAGTTGGGGGCGCCCTTCTGGGTCGCGAGCATGTAACGCGTCTCGTCGTAATAGGCCCGCGCGTCATCCTCGGAATCGAAATAGCCGCCCTTCCAGCCCCAATAGGCCCACGCGCCGGCAAGACGGTCGAAAATCTGCTTGGCGCTGGTCTCGCCGCCGTAGCGCTCGGTCGCGGACCGCTCGGCCAGCGCGTCGTCATCCGGCACGCGCCGCCACAACCAGGACGGAACGTCGTCTTCCGGAACGGGCTTTAGCTCGGCCGGAATGCCTGCTTTTCGGAAGTACTTCTGCGCCAGCACGTCGCAGGCGGTCTGCGACCAGGTTGCCGGAACTTCAATGGATTCGGCGTGGAATACGACCGATCCGTCAGGATTGCGAATCTCGCTCGAAGTGGTGACGAACTCGATTGCCGCGTACGGCGACGCGTCCAAATCCGTGAAATAGCGGTTGATCCGCATTTTCCCCCCAACAAGCTTAGTCGAAGCCAGATAGTCCCTTGCTCAGAGCCATCGGCCTCGTTCTTGGCCCGCGGCCCCACGTCGCATCGTTCCCAGAAACAACATTTCGTGGTCGTGGACGCACAAGACACAATATGTAGCAAAAAATATCTTCGGCGCAACAGATAAAATATCTTCGGCGCAACAGAATTTTGTATTGTTTTGCTTCTTAGATCACAAGATGTTGTATGTCAGGCGGTTGGGCGCCGTCTTTGGGGTCCCGCCTCAACTCCACGGACCCCTGCAACGGCTGGGTCACCGATTCAGTTTTGTATTCTGACGGTCGCTTTCCCTATGCGAAATGTGGAACGTGATGCGTGTTGGTACCCTGGATCGCCCGCACCAACGTTGACGGCGCCGCCCGATTCGACCACGCCATGGGCGAGCGAATCGGACAACCACCTTGAAGACCACGACGCCGCGGACGGAGGGCGTCGCGTCAGCTGCGACGGGGTGCTCGCGCGCCATCTGGTATGGCCGCGGTCGGTGCGGCGGGCGAGAGCGTGTTGGCGGAGGCGTCGAACGACTTTGAGGCTGAACGACCTTGAGAGTGAGATTCCCGCTTCCGATTCCGGGAACCGGGACGTGGTAGTGGGCTGGAGCCGCGACGGACGTCGCATGCGGGTCCGCCACAAGAGGGGCCGCTTTGGTCATCTATCCGAAGAAGAGCGACGCCGATGCGTACCGCGCGGAGACCATGACCATGGGATTCGTGATCTTCGATCCAGATGAAGGGCTGGTGCTTTGCAACCACAACTATCGGGACATTTTCCGAAGATCGCCGAAAACGCGGCGCCGGGCACGACCGTCGTGGTGCTGGTGCGCCGCGCCGCGTGGCGACCGGACAGTTCGCCGGCGCGGTCGCGCTGGACGCGCCAGCCCCAAGCTGCCATAGTTGCCGGCGTTCCTTTCGGTCCCATCGCTCGGCTTCGAGCACGATAACGCAAACTCATGGACATCCGGACGCTCGTCCACACCTGGATCGCTGGCGAACTCGTCGGACGGGACGAGTTCGGGAACCGCTATTACCGCGGCCGGCGCGCTCGCCTGCACGGCCGCGAAAGGCGTTGGGTCTTGTTCAACGGCAAGACGGAGGCGTCGAAGGTGCCGCCGGAATGGCACGCTTGGCTCCATCACACGACCGACGCGCCGCTGACCGAATTCGCCGCCGATTCCCGGCCCTGGCAGAAAGAGCACCTTCCCAATCTCACCGGAACGACGGCCGCCTACCGGCCCGCGGGCCACGACCTCAAGGGCGGTCACCGGGCCCGGGCTACCGGCGACTACGAACCGTGGACGCCGGAGTGAACGCGCGCGGCCGCGAATCGGGGCCCCGATTCGCGCGGCACGCTGACGACCGGGCTGGAACATGACCCGCGAGATCCGGGAAGTCCTTGTCGGCGCGGTGATCGTCGCGTCGCTCGCGTTTCTGTTCCTTCAGTCTTATAAGGCGAGCGAAATCAAGGCCATCGGCGCCAATGTTCTGACCGCGACTTTCAACCGGGTCGACGGCTTGGTGGTCGGCGACGAGGTCCGCCTGGGCGGAATCGGGGTCGGTTCGGTCGAACGGATGACTCTGGTCGACGATTTCCGTGCCCGGATCGCGATGCGGCTCGACGCCGGTGTCCGAATCCCTGAGGATTCGGCTGCGGCGATCCATACCGACGGGTTGTTCGGCAGTAAGTTCGTTGTGCTCGACCCGGGCGGCGAGGAAACCTACTTCCAGAACGACGATAACATCAGTTTCACCCAGGACGCCGTCCTGGTGGACGAACTGCTTGAGTTGATCATCGCCGAAGGTAAGGCCAAGCGCGTACGAAAGGACCGGGGCGAGGCCGACGCGCCGGCGAAGACGGGAGGCTGAGCATGGGCCGCAACCTCGTTGAATCGATAATGGGTGCCGTGGTCTTGTTGGTCGCGGGTCTGTTCGTGTACTTCGCGTACACGACCGCCGAGCTCAAGGCGGTCGCGGGTTACGAGGTGACCGCCGCCTTCTTCAAGGTGGGTGGGCTTAAGAAGGGCAGCGACGTCAGGATCAGCGGCATCAAGGTCGGCACCGTGGTCGATCTCAGCCTCGACGCCGAGACCTACGATGCGCTCGCGATCTTGTCGATCATGCCGACGATCGAGCTTCCCGCAGACACCGTCGCCGCCATCGGCAGCGACGGGATTCTCGGGGGCAAGTATGTGCGCCTGGAGCCCGGAAGGGATGAGACCGCGCTCGAATCGGGCGGGATCATCAGCCGCACCAAGGACTTCCGCTCGCTCGAGGATCAGGTGGGCGAGATCATCTTTCTCGCCACCGGCGGCAACGATTCGAATGGCGCGGGCGAGTAGCGCCGAAGCCGCGACACCCCGCCAGACTTGGGACCCGGAGCGTTACGGGCGCGACGCGCGCTTCGTCTCCGAGTACGGCTTCGCGGTCGTGGACGCGCTCGCACCCACGGCCGGCGAGCGGATTCTCGATCTCGGTTGCGGCGACGGAGCGTTGAGCGCGCTCGTGCGCGAGCGCGGGGCCGACGTCATCGGCCTCGATTCGAGCCCCGAACAGGTGGCGGCCGCGCGCGCGCGCGGGATCGCCGCCCGCCTCGGCGACGGGTCGGCGCTTTCTTACGAGTCCGAGTTCGATGCCGTGTTCAGCAACGCTGCCCTCCATTGGATGCGGCCGCCCCGAAGGGTGATCGCGGGCGTCGAACGTGCCTTGAAGCCGGGCGGCAGGTTCGTCGGCGAACTCGGGGGTGCGGGCAACATCGGGATCGTGACGCGCGCACTCGCGCGCGCGCTTGCCGCGCGAGGCCTCGAATGGGATGGGCTCGATCCCTGGTACTTCCCCGACGCCGAAGAATACCGGCGCGCACTCGAAGAAGGCGGGTTCCGCGTCGCCTCTATCGCGCTCTTTCCCCGCCCGACCCCGATACCCGGCCACCTTTCGGACTGGCTGGAGATTTTCACGGCCGGCTTGAGCGGAGCCGTGCCCGAGTCCGGACGCGCCGCGTTTCTTGCCGAGGTATGCGATGCGGCGGCGCCGGAACTTTGTGATTCTGACGGGCGCTGGACCGTGGACTACGTGCGCCTGCGGTTCGTCGCGCACAAACCGGCACCGGTGCGAGGGGCCAGATGAGGCGTGCGCTATCGCTCCCGACCGGACGCGGCCCGTTGGTGGCGGCGTTGGCCGTTGCGTTCGCTGTCGCGCGTTCCGCGGCCTCCTTCGCGGAACCTTACGAAGTGGCGGTGCTGCAGGGACTCGACAAGGTCACTGCCCGGGTCACGGAGATCGAAGCGCCGGTGGGCCGGACCGTGCGTTTCGGGACGCTGGAGATCATCGCCCGGACTTGCGACAAGCGGCCCCCCGAGGAGCCGCCGGAAAGCGCCGCATTCCTAGATATCTGGGAGGTTCGTCAGGGCGCGCCGGCGTTGAGCCTGTTCCGGGGCTGGATGTTCGCTTCGATTCCCGCGCTTTCGGCCCTCGAACATCCCGTCTACGACGTCTGGGTGCTCGACTGCGTCAGCGCTTCGAAGACGGCGCCGAACACCGAAGGCGTGAGCTCTGAATGAAAGTGCGCCTTGACCGGCAGCGCGTCGGCCAGCAGCCGGAGGTAACGCCGGTTCGGGACCTCGACGGCGCCAAATTGTCGTAGGTGAGGGGTGACAAACTGGACGTCCATGAGCTGGAAGCCGCCGTAGATCAATCGGACCGCCAATTGGACGAGGGCTACTTTGCTGGCATCCGTCGCGCGTGAGAACATGCTCTCGCCGAAGAACACGCCGCCCAGCGCAACACCGTAGCACCCGCCCACCAGGTCGCCTTGGTGCCAGCACTCGACCGAATGGGCGAGCCCGAGGCCGTGCAGTTCGGTGTAGGCGTCGCGGATCTCGCCGTTGATCCAGGTCTCGGGGCGCGAATCGGTGGATTCGGCGCACGCACGGATGACCGCGGCGAACGCGCGGTCGCAGCGAATGTCGAACGGCTGGCCCCGCACCGTTCGCGCCAGGCGGCGCGGCACGTGGAATCGCGCGAGCGGTACGACTCCCCGGACCGGCGGATTGACCCAGTACACGGCCGGATCGTCCCCAGATTCCGCCATCGGGAAAATGCCGGCGGCATAGGCGCGAACAAGAAGCTCCGGAGTCAGCCTGCCGTATTCCCTCGGCGGTCGTCTCATAACGGTGAATCCGCGAACCGGTTCCCAAGCCGGCGGCGGCGCGACGTCATGAAGTGGGCTCGGTCGCGGCTCCGGCGGCGAACTTCTCCATCCAGTGGATGTCGTAGTCGCCGTTAATAAAATCCGCGGCTCCGACCAAGCGCCGGTACATGGGAATTGTGGTGGTCAGGCCGTCGATCACAAACTCGTCGAGCGCGCGCCTGAGGCGCATCAGGCACTCGTTGCGGTTGGCGCCGTGAACGATGAGCTTGGCGACCATGCTGTCGTAATAAGGTGGAACCCGGTAACCGGAGTAGAGCGCGGAATCGACGCGTACGCCCAGTCCTCCGGGCGCGTGATACATACTCACCGTACCCGGCGCGGGTTGAAGCGTCTCGGGATCTTCGGCCGTGACGCGGCATTCGATGGCGTGACCGAAGAATCGAATGTCGTCTTGGCCGAAGTCCAAAGGCGTGCCGTCCGCGATCCGCACCATTTCGCGAACCAGGTCCAAACCGCAGATCATCTCGGTGACCGCGTGCTCCACCTGGAGGCGGGTGTTCATCTCGATGAAGTAGAACTCGCCGTCCTGGAAAAGGAACTCGAACGTGCCGACGCTGCGGTAACCGATCTGCCGCGCCGCTTCGGTTGCGATTCGGCCGATCTCATTCCTTTGGTCGAGATTGAGGGCGGGCGAGGGGGCTTCTTCGACCAGTTTCTGGTGTCGGCGCTGGAGCGAGCAGTCCCTCTCGCCCAAATGAACGACGGTGCCATGCTGATCGGCGAGGATCTGAACTTCGACGTGGCGCGGGTTGGCCAGGTATTTCTCCACGTACATCGCGCCGGATCCGAACGCGGTTTGCGCCTCGTGCGACGCCGCGCTATACGCGTCCCGCATTTCGTCCGCCGCGGCCACCATGCGCATGCCCCGCCCGCCGCCGCCGGCGGACGCCTTGATCATGACCGGGTATCCAATCGCGGCCGCGGCCTCGAGGGCGCCGTCGGGGCCGGTGACGACGCCGTCGGAACCGGGAACGACGGGAATTCCCGCTTCCTGGACGGTCTTCTTGGCCTCGATCTTGTCACCCATGCGCCGGATGTGTTCGGGCCGCGGTCCGACGAACGTGAAGCCGTGCTCTTCCGCCATGGTGGCGAAATCCGCGTTCTCGGCGAGGAAGCCGTATCCGGGATGGATGGCGTCGGCATTGCTGATCGTCGCCGCCGTAAGAATGGCGTGGGCGTTGAGGTAGCTTTCCTGCGCCGGTGGCGGTCCGATGCAGACCGATTCGTCGGCCAGGCGAACGTGCATAGCGTCGGCGTCGGCGGTGGAGTGCACGGCCACGGTGCTGATGCCCATCTCGCGGCACGCCCGTTGGATGCGAAGCGCGATCTCTCCGCGGTTGGCGATCAGAAGCTTTTCGAACATGCCGTCTTTGGCACCGCCTACTCGAACACGAGAAGGGGTTCACCGTATTCGACCGGCTCGCCGTTACTGATCAGGATGCGCGCCACCTTGCCGGAAAAAGGGGCGGGGATGGAATTGTAGACCTTCATCGCTTCGATCAGGAACAACGTCTGCCCTTCCTCGACCAGGTCTCCGACTTTGACGTACGGCGGCGCGTTCGGCTCGGGCGAGCAGTAGATCATGCCAACCATGGGTGATTTGACGACGCGCTCGTCGTTCGCACTTTCGGCCCCGGGCGTTCCCGCCCCGCGCGTCGCGTCCGCGCCGCCGTCGCTGATGATGGTTCCCTTGGCGACGCGCAGATTCCAGCCATCCCGGCTGTATTCGATTTCCGTCAGCCCGGTCTCGTCGAGAAGCCGCGCGAGCTTCCGTACCAGCTCGTCGTCGACATCGTTCTTGTCGGGAGCCTTCGCCATTTCAGGGTTTTGCGGGCGTCTTCAAAAGATGCGCCGCCGCGTCCACCGCCAGCTCATAGCCGTAGACTCCGAATCCGGTGATCATCCCGTCCGCGGCCTCGGCGACGTAGGAATGGCGGCGGAACGCCTCGCGTTTCATGATGTGCGAGACGTGGATCTCGACGACGGGAAGCTCGACGGCGAGCAACGCGTCGAGAATGGCGATCGAGGTGTGCGTGTAGGCGGCGGCGTTGATGACGAGCGCGGCGTAGGTTCCCCGGGCCGCGAGGATCCAGTCCACCAATTCGCCCTCGTCGTTGGATTGGCGAAAATCCACCTCCACGCCCAGGGTCGTGCCGCGCGCCTTGCAGGCGGCCTCCACGTCGGCCAAGCTGGCGTGGCCGTACATGGTCGGCTCGCGGACGCCCAACATGTTGAGATTGGGTCCGTTGAGGACGAGTACCTTGGTTGACATAGCGTTCGATAGGTTCCCCCGCCAGCGCGTTCGTATATACCGCATGGCGGTACGGCGGAACACACATTATACTGTGAGCGCCGCGCACCGCCGGTTGCAAGAAAATACGGCGATCCCCATACTTGGGCCATGACGCTCGTCCACCAAAGCGAGACGGTTCGGTTCACGCTCAACGGCGAAGCGCGCACCTTTTCGGCGCCGCTCACCGTCGCCGCCCTGCTCGGCGAAATCGGGCTCGATGCCGCCAAGGTGGCCGTCGAGCGCAACCTCGAGATCGTGCCGGAATCAGACTACGCGGCGACTGCGCTCGCGGAAGGGGACCGGCTTGAGATCGTCCATTTCATTGGCGGCGGCGCGCCGGACGACGCGCCGGTGCGCGCGGACGCCGCCGATGCGTTCGAAATCGCCGGTAAATCCTACCGCTCGCGCCTTCTGATCGGGACCGGCAAGTACCGAGACTTCGAGCAAACGGCCCGCGCGCTCGAGGCCTCGGGCGCCGAGATCGTGACGGTCGCCGTAAGGCGCGTCAACGTGACCGACCCCGGCCAGCCGATGCTCGTCGACTACGTGAATCCTAAGATTTACACCTACCTGCCCAATACGGCCGGCTGTTTCACCGCCACCGAGGCAGTCCGCACGCTCAGGCTCGCGCGCGAGGCCGGGGGGTGGGAGCTGGTGAAACTCGAGGTGTTGGGCGACAAGAAGACTCTCTATCCGGACATGGTCGAAACGCTCGATGCCGCGCGCGAATTGATCGCCGACGGGTTCAAGGTCATGGTCTACTGCACGGACGACGTGATCATGGCCAAGCGCCTCGAGGAATTGGGCTGCGTTGCCGTCATGCCGTTGGCGGCGCCGATTGGATCCGGCTTAGGGATCCAGAACCCGATCAACATCCGCCTCATCGTCGAACGGGCGGGCGTGCCGGTGCTCGTGGACGCCGGTGTCGGCACCGCCTCGGACGCCACCTTCGCCATGGAGCTCGGCTGTGACGGTGTTCTCATGAATACGGCCATCGCCGAGGCCAGGGACCCGATCCGCATGGCCCACGCCATGCGGCTGGCCGTCGAATCGGGTCGGCTCGCCTATCGCGCCGGGCGCATGGCGAAGAAGCGCTATGCCGATCCTTCGTCGCCGCTCGCCGGTCTGATCTGACCCCTCCGTCCAGTCGCGCCCGTCGCAAATCCTTCGGCTCCGGGGGCAGAATTAGGCTGTTTCGCCGCCGGCGATTCAACCTATAACTCGGCGCCAAAGGAACGCGAGTGTGGGAATTTCCCTGGGACCCGGCCGGGACGGTCATCGATGACCCCAAAGATCGAGCGGTTTCTTGACGAACGGCGATACCCGACACCCTTCTTGGTGGTCGACCTCGAAAGCGTGGCCGCCAAGTACGGCGATATCCGCCGCATGCTGCCGCTCGCCGAAATCTATTACGCCGTCAAGGCCAATCCGGCGCCGCAGATCCTGAAGACACTTTGCGAGCTTGGATCGTGCTTCGATGCCGCGAGCGCGGCCGAAGTCGAGCTTTGTCTTGCCGCGGGCGCGGCGCCCGAGCGGGTCTCGTACTGGAACGTCGTCAAGAAGGAGGCCGAGATCGTGCGCGCGTTCGGCCATGGCGTGCGCCAGTTCGCGTTCGACAGCGCCGAGGAGCTGAACAAGATTGCGCGCTCAGCGCCCGGGTCCAGGGTCTATTGCCGGATCCTCACCTCTGGCAAGGGCGCGGACTGGCCGCTGTCGCGGAAGTTCGGTTGCGAGCTCGACATGGCGCGCGATCTGATGGTTCGGGCGCAAGAGCTCGGGCTCGAGACCTACGGCCTTTCGTTTCATGTGGGCTCGCAGCAGACCGATCCCGGCCAATGGGAGATCGCGATCGGCAGGACGGCGATGGTGTTCTCGGATCTCCGCGAGCGGGGCATCGAGATCAAGGCCGTCAACCTGGGTGGCGGCTTTCCGGTGCGTTACCGACCGATCCCGGGCGTCGCGCCGGTACCTGGGTTTGCGACCTTTGCGGACTCGATCATGAGGGCGATGACCCGCCACTTCGGCAACCGGCTTCCCGCCATGACCATCGAGCCGGGACGCTGTATCGCCGCCGAGGCGGGCGTCATCGAAGCCGAGGTGGTGCTGATCTCGCGCAAGGCGTACGACGACGACGTGCGCTGGGTCTTTCTTGACATCGGGACCTTCGGCGGCCTGGCCGAAACCCTGGACGAGGCCATCAAATACCAGATTCGCACGCCCAAAGATGGCGGGACCGAGGGACCGGTGGTGATCGCCGGCCCCACCTGCGACGGCGCCGATATCTTGTACGAAGACGCAGGTTACACGCTGCCGTATGACCTCGAGATCGGCGACCACGTGCAGCTGATGAACACCGGAACCTACACGGCGAGCTACGCCTCGGTCGGATTCAACGGATTCGGCCCGCTGAGATCCTACTACGTCTGACGCTTTCGACCGCCCTTGCCGGGCTGCCGCGAACCTTCCGGCGGTTTTTCGAGCGGGCCGCGCATGAAGGCGGGAACATGGTCGCCCATGCCGATGACGGGTGCCTGCCGCGCGGGCTTGCCGGATTCCCGGTCGACGACGGGTGCCTGCCGCGCCGGCTTGCCGGATTCCCGGTCGACGACGTGTGCCTGCCGCGCCGGCTTGCCGGTTTCCCGGTCGACGACGTGTGCCTGTCGCGCCGGCTTGCCGGCTTCCGGTTTCTCCGAAGGACTCGGCGCTGGGGCCTCGGAGCGCGGCTCGTCCACGCGCCGTCTCCGGCGCCGTCCATGGCGCTCACCACGGGGTGAGTGAGCGCGGTCGCGTTCGAATTCGCCACCCGCTTCACCGGCGAGCTGGGGTTCGCGCTCAACCTCGCCCTCGACGGTTACGGGCGGAATGGGTCGGCCGATGAGTGCCGTGATCGCCGAGACGTACTTGGCGTCCTCGGGCGTCGCGAAGGTGAACGCCCGGCCCTCGCGCCCGGCACGGCCGGTGCGCCCGATCCGGTGGACATAGTGCTCGGCGTGGGTCGGAACGTCGAAGTTGAAGACGTGGCTCATGCCCTCGATATCGAGCCCGCGCGCGGCGACGTCGCTGCACACGAGAAGCTTTACCTCGCCGTTCTTGAATCTCTTGAGGGTCGCGGTTCGCGCGGGTTGCGCCATGTCGCCGTGGAGCTGGGCCGCGTCGAACCCGTGGCGAAAGAGCGAGCGGTAAAGCACGCCGACGTCGCGTTTGCGATTGCAAAAAATCAACGCGCTAGTGACGGCCTCGCGAGACAGCACCGCTCGCAACGAGGCGCGCTTTTCCTTGTGGCCGCCCAAGTTGCTGCTGCGCGGGTCCGAACGCGCGTCGGACTTGACCATGATCAAGCCCTGGGTGACCGTTTCCGCCGGCGTCGCTGACGGCGTAACGGTGATGACCTTCGGGTTGATGAGAAAAGCGTCCGCGAGCCGTCGGATTTCCTTGGGCATGGTCGCCGACAGAAGAAGCGTCTGCCGTATCCGGGGCATAAAGGAGACGATGCGCTCGACGTCCGGGATGAAGCCCATGTCGAGCATTCGGTCGGCCTCGTCGATCACCAGGATCCGGACGTCCGCCAACAGCACGCCGCCCCTTTCGAACACGTCGAGAAGCCGCCCCGGTGTCGCGATCAGGACGTCGACGCCACGCTCGATGGCGCGCAACTGATCGGCCATCGATTCGCCACCGATGATCAGCTCTTTGACCAGCTTGTGGTATTTCCCGTAGTCCGCAAAGTCCTCGGCAACCTGCGCGGCGAGCTCGCGGGTCGGCTCGAGGATCAGCGAGCGGGGCATGCGCGCCTTGCTCCGTCCGGCCGCCAGAATGTCGATCATCGGCAACGTAAATGAAGCGGTCTTGCCGGTGCCCGTCTGTGCGCACGCCAGAATGTCGCGTCCCGTCAAGATATGCGGGATCGCCTGCTCCTGGACGGGCGTCGGCACGACGTAGCCGGCGTCGCCGACGGCGCGCAGCACTTGGTCGCTAAGGCCGAAATCCGAAAACTTCATTGAAGGTGAAAACTGACCGTCGTCATCGACGTTGCGGGCCGGTTGTGTCGATCGGACGCGGCCGGCGTTGGCGGCGCGATCTTAATCCCCTCGGGATCGGTGTCAACAAGGGGCCGTAATTTGCAAGCCGCCGTCAGTCGGACTTGACCTTGACGTAAGCGCCCGGTGCGTCCTCGATCGTCGGCAGCCCACCGGCGCCCGGCACGGGCGCGGGCTTGGTTCGTTTTCCTGCCCGCCGGCGCACCCAGTTCGCCCACTCCGGCCACCACGACCCGGGACGTTCGCTCGCGCCCTTCAGCCACGCGTCCGCGTTTCTGGGCGTGCGCGCGTCGGATGCGTACGCGTACTTGTGCTTGTCCGGCGGGTTGACGACGCCCGCGATGTGCCCCGATGACGCGAGCGCAAACCTCTTTGGACCGGAAAAAAGGCCCATCGAGGCATAGACCGACTTCCAGGGTGCGATGTGGTCCTCGCGGGTGGCGAGCCAGAAGCTCGGCACCGTGACACCCCGCATGTCCATGGGCGCGCCGGCGATCTTCAGCGCGCCCGGTTTCGCCAACGCGTTCTCGAGGTACATGGTGCGCAGGTAGAACGCGTGCATGATGGCCGGCATGCGCGTCGAGTCCGAGTTCCAATAGAGAAGGTCGAAAGGGAAGGGATCCTTGCCCAACAGATAGTTGTTCACGACGAAGGACCAGATCAGGTCGTTGGCGCGAAGAAGATTGAACGTGGTCGCCATTTCCCGGCCATCGAGGAAGCCGCGCTCGCCCATGCGCCTTTCGACTTCCGCCAACTGCTCCTCGTCGATGAAGACGCCGAGCTCGCCGGGGTCGCTGAAATCAACGAGCGCCGCCAGGTAGGTCGCCGACTTTACCCGTCGATCGCCCTTGGCGGTCATGTAAGCGAGCAGGCACGCGAGCAACGTTCCGCCGATGCAGTAGCCGACCAAGTTGAATTCGGTTGCCCCGATCGCCCGTTCTATGGCGTCCATGGCGTCGATAGGACCCTCGAGCAGGTAGTCGTCGAACGTCTTTCCGGCCAGCGTCTCGTCGGGATTCACCCACGAGATCACGAATACCGTGTGGCCGCGCTCGGCGGCCCAGCGGATGAACGATTTTTCCGCGCCCAGATCGAGGACGTAATACTTGTTGATCCACGGCGGGATGATCAAAAGCGGGCGCTCGTAGACGGTCTCGGTCAGGGGCGCGTACTGGATCAACTGCATCAGTTCGTTCTGGTAGATCACCTTGCCGGGCGTATTGGCGACGTTTCCGCCGACCTCGAAGGCCGTATCGTCGGTCATGCGGATGGACAGCATCCCACGCCCGCGTTCCAGATCGTCGAGCAGGTTCTTGGTGCCACGAACCAGATTCTCGCCGTGGGTCTCGATTGTCGTCCGCAACACCTCGGGGTTCGTCAACGCGAAGTTGCTCGGCGACAGCGCGTCGATGAATTGGCGAGTGTAGAAAGCCACCTTCTGCGCCGTCTTTTCGTCCAGCCCTTCGACGTTTGCGACCAGTGATTGAACCCAACGCGCAGTCAACAGGTAGGACTGCTTCATGAAGTTGAAGACCTCGACCTCTTCCCAGTCTGGATGGCTGAAGCGCCGGTCCCCTTCGCCGGGCTCGACCGCGAATTCGGCGTCCTGACCCAATACGCGCTGGCTCGACGATCGCCAGAGTTTGATATAGTCCTGCCAGAGTTCGAATTGTGCTTCCACGAGGGCTGCAGGATCCATCATCATCTGCCGCGTCATCTCGATGAAAGCGGACGAGACGTTGAGAGGATCGACGTTCCCGATGGGCCCGAGAACCGACTGGCGCGCGACGAAGTCCGCCACCAGGCGCTGGGCGCGCCGGGCGATGTCGGCCATCTCATGGGTCAGCTCGGCGCCTTCCGGCACCCGCTGCTCTGCACCCGGTTGATCGATCATGGCGCAATCCTCTATCATTATCCGTCGCGCTCGGGCGTTAATGCCCGTGACAAACCGCGACGCGACGCCTTTATAATTCGTTAATTTGCGTGAAGCAACGTGCGATCAAGGGGCGTGATGCGAAACTGCATCAAATCCGCCATCGGAGAAACGGGAATGACACAAGCCGGTTTCGGGCGTAGCCCGTTCCCAAAGACACTTCAGCCGGGGATTCGCGCGATTGGCGCGGTCCTTGTGTTCGCCTTTGCCCTCGGCGGCTGCGCCGACATGCCCTACGCGCTCAATCCCGCGGAATGGTTCAAGAGCGTCGAGAAGGTGTTCACCGGCGATGGCGTCGAAGATGATGCCGACGAGACCGAGAGCCGGTTGACCGCCGAACGCGATCAGCCCGCACCAGGGGCAGACCGACCGTTTCCCAGTCTCGCGACGACGCCCGAACGGCCGAGCCCGTCGAGCCGCGCGGAGCGCCAAACGGTCGTCGAAGGCTTGGTCGCGGATCGCGAAAGGGCCCAGTATTCGTCCGAGGTCATCCGGCGTCAGGGCGAGCCCACCGAGACGCTTCAGCGGACAGGATCGGCCGGGCCTCCGCCACCGCCTCCGCCTCCGATCACGGCGCCGCGTCCGTCGGTCGAGGTCGCCAAGGCGCCAGCGGCCGCTCCGCCAGCGCCTGCCGCCGCTCCGCCAGCGCCTGCCGCCGCTCCGCCAGCGCCGCGTCGGCCGCCGCAGACGGATGCGTCCTCTCTCGCAGCGCCGGGTGGGGTCCAAGAGACCTATCGCGCGCGGCTTGCACAGCGGCTTCCGACCGCCGAGGCCGGAGCTGCGCCGCCGGCCAACGCGCTCGCGCTGGAGGCCTTTGGCGCGTTCGAGACCGTGGTGGTCTCGTCTGCGGGCGTGCAACTCGGATTGGGCGCCCGGGCCCGGGTTCAATCGCCCCTGCCGCCATCGGCCGCGGCGGAGGCAGGGCGCGTCGCCGGTGCGGCGCCAACGGCCATGGCGGGTATGCGCAAGGTCGCCACGATCCAGTTCGCCAACGGTTCGGCCGGTCTCAGCGATCGGGCGATGCGGGTCTTGCGGCAGGTCTCGCGGTTGTATGGCCAGGATGACGGTATTTCCGTGCGAATCGTGGGCCACGCGAGCAGCCGCACGCCCACCATGGACGCGGTGCGCCACGCGATGGTGAACTTCCGGATTTCGGCGGATCGCGCCGAATCGGTGGCGTTCGCGCTCGAGCAGACCGGCGTCAGTCGCGATCGCATGACGATTCTGGCGAGATCGGATTCCGAGCCCCTCTACTTCGAGTTCATGCCGTCGGGCGAGTCAGGAAACCGCAGGGCCGAGATTTATTTCATGAATTGAGGCACGCCCAATCCGGCTCGCCCTCAGACGCCTGTCCGCCGGGCCGCTGGCTCGGCCGCCCTAATGCCGGTAGACTGGCGTCGCTCTTCGGCTACCCCTGGTCCACGATGAAAAATGCCCTGAAGGTTGCCGTCGCCGGCTTGGGAACGGTTGGGGCGGGAACGCTTACGCTGCTCGCCCGGAACGCCCGAGCGCTCGAACGGCGCGCCGGGCGCCCCATCACGGTCGTCGCCGTCTCCGCGCGCGACCGGTCCAAGGACCGCGGCATCGCGATCGATGGCTTTGCCTGGTACGACGACGCAATGGCAATGACACGCGAGGCGGACGCCGATGTGATCGTGGAGCTGATCGGCGGTGAGGAGGGAATCGCCAAAGAGGTGTGCCGCGCCGCCGTCTCGACGGGGCGTCACGTCGTTACCGCAAACAAGGCGCTTTTGGCCCACAGCGGGATCGAGCTTGCTCTCGCCGCCGAGGACGCCGGGGTAACGCTGGCGTACGAAGCGGCGGTCGCCGGCGGAATCCCCGCGATCAAGGCGTTGCGCGAGGGCCTGGCCGGAAACTGCGTCACTCGCGTGTACGGCATTCTTAACGGGACCAGCAATTACGTCCTGACGGCCATGCGCGAGAGCGGACGCGAGTTTGAAGACGTGCTTGGCGAAGCGCAGGACCTCGGTTACGCCGAGGCCGATCCGAGTTTCGATGTGGACGGCATCGACGCCGCCCACAAGCTCGCCATCCTGGCCAGCGTCGCCTTTGGATGCCGGATCGACTTCGACGGCGTTTACGTCGAAGGCATTCGTCGGGTCGCGCCCATGGATATCCGGTTCGCCGACGAACTCGGCTATCGGGTCAAGTTGCTCGGAATCGCGACCCGAACCGAGGAAGGCATCGAGCAGCGCGTGCACCCGTGCATGGTGCCGCTGAGCGCCCCCATCGCCTACATCGACGGCGTCTACAACGCTGTCGTCGCCGAAGGCGACTTCATGGACACCTTGATGCAGGAGGGTCGCGGCGCCGGCGCCGGGCCTACGGCGTCCGCCGTGGTCGCCGATCTCGTGGACATTGCCCGGGAACGCACGACGCCGACCTTCGGCGTGCCGGCGCGCGAACTCGAGGCCCTTGCGGTCGCGCCGATGGCGCATCACCGCGGCGCTTATTACATCCGCCTGATGGTAGTGGACCGGCCCGGGGTCTTCGCGGACGTAGCGGCGGCGCTCCGCGACAACGAGATTTCCATGGAAGCGGTCTTGCAGCGCGCGCGGGCGCCCGAAGAGACCGTTCCCGTCGTCTTGACGACCCACGAGACGGAGGAGGCGGCGATGCTCCGCGCCGTCAAGTCGATCGAACGGATGGACACCGTGACGGAAGCCCCGCAGCTGATTCGCATCGAACCCCTGTGAATACGCCGCGATCCCGGCGCGCGCAGAAGCGAGAAAACATTGGCTGAACCGGCGTCCGTCGACCGAAACCTCGCCATGGAAGCGGTCCGAATCACCGAGGCGGCGGCGATTGCCGCGGCCCGCTACATGGGACGAGGCGACGAAGAAGCCGCCGACCGCGCGGCCGCCCAGGCCATGCGCGAGGCGCTTATGCGGCTCGCCATCAACGGCACCATCGTCATCGGTCACGGGGGTGGCGCCGAGGCCGGGTTCTTGTTCGTTGGCGAGCGCGTCGGCCAAGGCGTGGGACCCGCGGTCGCGGTCGCCCTGCTGCCGCTCGAAGGCCCGACGATCATTGCCAAGGGCGAACCCAACGGGCTTTCGGTGATCGCGATGGCGGAAAACGGAGGGTTCCTCCAGATCCCATCGCGCTACATGGAGAAGATCGCGGTGGGCTCGGGCCTGCCCGAGAACGTGGTCGATCTCGACGCGGAACCGGCTGAGAACCTGACCAGCCTGGCTGCCGCAAAAGGCGCCGCGATCGGCGATCTGGTGGTTTGCGTCCTCGACCGGCCGCGACACCACGATTTGATCGCCAAGATTCGCGAAGCCGGCGCACGCATCATGCTGATCGCCGACGGCGACGTCGCTGGCGTCGTCGTCGCGACCCAGGCCGAAAGCGGCGTCGACGCGTATATGGGCGTCGGCGGCGCCGCCGAAGGCGTGCTCGCGGCCGCGGCGCTCCGCTGTATCGGCGGCCAGATGCAGGGACGCCTGGTGTTTGACGGTGACGACGAGAAAAAGCGGGCGCTGGAACTCGGGATCACCGAGCTTGGGCGCAAGTATTCGGCCGCTGAGATGGCCGGGGGCGACGTGACCTTCGCCGCCACCGGGGTGACCGGCGGCGCGATGCTGAGCGGTGTGCGTACGTTCGCCGGATGCGCGATCATGCATTCGATGGTGATGCGCTCGACCACCGGCACGCTGCGCTATATCGAGGCCCACCGGAACTTCGCGAACGAGGCGCGCCAGCAGCGCGCCGGTGGCTGAAACCCGGAGCCGGACGATGGGCGCACCGACCGCGTCGCAAGACCTGGGGCTCGGCGCCGCCGCGTCCACCGTGCCGGACGTGGAACGCTCGTTCACGTCGAAGCGGTGGATCATGAACGAGGTGGACGGCCGTCAGGCGCTGGCCCTGGCGCAACGCCTGGACGTACCCGAGATCGTCGGCCGCGTGCTGGCGGCGCGCGGGATCGCGCCCGAGACCGCCGAATCCTTCCTCGATCCCCGGTTGCGCGATCTCCTGCCCAATCCCTCGCATTTGATCGACATGGACGCGGCCATCGACCGGTTGACGCGTGCGATCCAGAAGGGCGAGGGCATCGCGGTCTTCGGCGACTACGACGTCGACGGCGCCACCTCGTCGGCGCTTCTCGCGCGATTTCTCACGGCGGTCGGCGCGCCGCCGCAGGTCTACATCCCCGATCGCCTGCGTGAAGGCTACGGACCCAACGCCCGCGCCCTCATTTCGCTGAAAGAGGGCGGCGCCGACGTCGTCATCACCGTTGATTGCGGCGTCGCCGCGTTCGAAGCGCTCGATGCGGCCGCGGACGCGGGTCTCGAGGTGATCGTCGTAGATCACCACGAGGCGGAGGCGCGTCTGCCCCGCGCCGTCGCCGTGATCGATCCCAACCGCTTGGACGAGACCAGTCCGCACCGGAACCTCGCCGCCGTCGGCGTCGCGTTCCTGCTCGCCGTCGGCCTCAACCGCGCGCTCAGGAGCGCTGGATGGTACGCCAGCCGCCCCGAACCCGACCTCATGGATAACCTCGATTTGGTGGCGCTGGGCACCGTGTGCGACGTCATGCCGCTGGTCGGGCTCAACCGGGCGTTGGTGGCGCAAGGCCTTCGGGTGATGGCAGGAAGGAGAAACCAGGGCTTGAGTGCGCTTTCCGACGTCGCCGGCTTGAGCGAGCGCCCCGGCGCCTACCATCTCGGTTTCGTCTTGGGCCCCCGCGTCAACGCGGGCGGGCGGGTCGGTCGGTCGGACCTCGGCGTGCGGCTGCTCACGACCGAGGATGCGGGCGAGGCGGAGCGTCTGGCTCACACCCTCGACGAGCACAACCGCGCCCGCCAGACCATCGAGGCCAAGGTCCTCGAAGGCGCGCTGCAAGCGCTTGAGGCGTCCGCGGCGGTCGGCCCCGTGGTCTTCGCGGCGGGCGAGGGGTGGCACCCAGGCGTCGTCGGCATCGTCGCCAGTCGCCTAAAAGAACGGTTCAACCGTCCCGCCTTCGTGATCTCTCTCGAAGGCGCCCAGGCGACCGGCTCGGCGCGCTCGGTCGATGGCGTGGACGTGGGCGCCGCGATCATCGCCGCCCGCCAGAGTGGCCTAATCGCCGAAGGCGGTGGCCACGCCATGGCTGCCGGGTTCAGGACCGCACGCGAGAAGCTCGACGATCTGCACCGCTTTCTCGCCGAGCGCCTCGACGGCGCGATCGAAGCGGATGCGCGCATACCCCGGCTTCGCCTCGACGGCGCGTTGAGCGTGTCTGCCGCGACGCTCGAGTTGATCGAAGCGCTCGAACGCCTCGCCCCCTTCGGCGTGGGCAATCCAGAACCCCGCTTCGTGATCGCCGCCGCCCGGGTCTCGGGCGCAAAAGTGGTCGGAGACGACCACGTCCGCTGTAACCTGGCCGGCGCGGGTGGGGGACGCCTGCAGGCGATCGCGTTCCGCTGCCTGGCGAGCGGGCTCGGCCAGGGACTGCTGAACGCCGAAGGTGTGCCCGTACACGTGGCAGGAAGGCTGCGTCACGACCAATGGCGCGGGCGGTCGCGGGTCCAGTTCCTCATCGACGACGCCGCCAGCGCGTGGTGAGCGGCGCCCCGATGGTCAGGACCGGCCGCCACCCACCGAACCATGATCCGAGGCTCGAACGGACGCCTCGGAACGCCTCTACTTATGACGGGTCGGGCGAATCGGATGGCCGCGGCCCCAACGGTGTCGCGGTTACTTGCCCAGGATCTTCTCCACTCGGTTGGACCTGAGCCGAAAGGCGTCGGGCATGCCAGAGCCGAGCAGCGGGCGCAAATAAAGCAGGAAGTCCCGGGTTACGTCGTTGCCCGAGGGCGCGATGAACGCGTCCTCCATTGGGCGCGTCTTCCGGGCAACGGCCTCGAGCGGGCTCAAGCGGTACTCCACCGAATAGAAGCCGGTGCGGTGGATCGTGACCGAGCCGTCGCTGTTTCCCCAATGGGCGAATTGAACCGCTTTCTCGCCCACCTCGCGCGCCTCGCGTTGGTCCACGTCCGAGACGCACCCCAGGAACGAGCGCTGGAGATAGCCGAGCGTGTCGCCGCGCACGCGCTTGATCTGAAGGTTGTCGCGGATCAGCCCGGTCAAGAGATCGGCCAGGCTCGAGGTGCCCGAAAGCTGGACGTTACCGTGGGCGTCGGTCTCGACTCCACCAGCCATCGTGGCGGAGATCGGTTTGCCCGAGGCGTCGTGGACGCCCTCCGAGACCGCGACCACGCAGCGCCCGAGGCGATCGTGAACCGCCTTCACGTCGTCGAGGAACGCGTCGATCCCGAACGGGCGCTCGGGCAGATAGATCAGGTGCGGGCCGTCGTCGTCGTACTTGCGCCCCAGCGTCGAAGCGGCGGTGAGGTAGCCGGCGTGCCGACCCATGACCACGCCCACGTAAACGCCGGGAAGCGCCGCGTTGTCCAAGTTCACGCCGGCAAACGCGCAGGCGACGAAGCGCGCGGCCGACGGATATCCCGGCGTGTGGTCGTTGATAAGGAGGTCGTTGTCGATGGTCTTGGGGATGTGGATGCAGCGTAGTGCATAGTCCGCCGCCGCCGCTTCCTCGCTCACGATCCGAAGCGTGTCGCACGAATCGTTGCCGCCGATGTAGAAGAACGTCGATATCTCGTGCGCCTGAAGGACCTTGAATATCTCGCGGCAGTACGCGAGGTCGGGCTTGTCCCGGGTCGAGCCCAAAGCCGAGCACGGCGTCCCGGCGACGAGCTCGAGGTTGTGGGTGGTCTCTTGGGTCAAGTCCAGGAACTCCTCGTCGACGATCCCGCGCACCCCGTGGGAGGCGCCGTAGACGCGCTCGACGCCCGCGAACTTGCGCGCCTCGATCACGCACCCCGCCATCGACTGGTTGATCACGGCCGTCGGACCGCCCCCCTGGGCGACCAGGATCTTGCCTTGCAGCATCCCTCGTCCTCTCCTCGCGTTCGATCGGCGGTCCGCGCCGCTTCGCCGCCGCCACCGAATGATTGTATGGTCGGTCTCGCCGCCTTGCAAAGCGCGAGCGCGCTATCGGGCGCAACACCGTGGGCTGACGGGGACCGCGCCATACGCTAAGGCTTGATTTCGGTGCCTGTGGCAGGCTAATCAAGCCCGTTGGCCAATTAGCGACCCCATCGTCTAGAGGCCTAGGACTCCACCCTTTCAAGGTGGCAACACGGGTTCGATTCCCGTTGGGGTCGCCACCACTTAGCCGCGTTTCCCACCCGTCGGTGTCGTCGGAATGACTGCCGCGGTTCGCCCGCCCGCCCGGACGCGTGGTCGAATCGGGTTGGGACCACATATGTAGAATTGGCCCTGATTTGTCGGCGCCTCGGGAGATGGCGGACTATCTCCGTGGGTTGGTTGGAATGCAGGAGCTCGCGTGCTTGATCAAGGACGGCGAGCGCTATCGACGCATCGTCACGGCCTGCAAGCCCAATCCGGCGGTGATGGCGCGGACCGGCTCATGGGCGGGGGCAATCGGGGCGGGCAGGCGACGTGGGTCCGGGTGACGCGGGCGATGGCGTGGTTCGGTCCTTTCACTCCCAGATGGTGATTTTCAAGCACCTTCCTTTATCCCAATGGGGACGGGACCTTGGCCACGGTATTGATGGGATGGGAGTTGTGCGGCAGCCTCGGCCACGTCATGTCCATGCTCGCGGTCGCGCGGCGACTCCGCGATCTGGGCCACCGTTGCGTCTTTGCGCTCCGCGACGTGGTCGGTCCGGCGCAGCTTCTGCGCGGCGAGGGATTCTCCGTCGTTCCCGCGCCCCTGTGGCAGGCACGGCGGGGCCGTGACGACCGCGCGCCGCCGATCGCAAGTTTCGCCGACATTCTGATCAACAGGAGCTTCGCCGACGAGGGCCATGTCACCGCCAACCTTGCCGCCTGGGACGGACTCATCGAAGCCCTCGTCCCGCGGCGGAGGTGGCGCGGGGCCTCGAGCGCGGCGAGCCCGACAGAGCAGCCTGATGCATGCCGTCGAACAATGCCTGCGCCTCATCGGCGGCGACCGATAGGGCCGAACCCCGTTGCGAGCGACAGTCTCTCCGGACCCTGGCTGCCAACGGGGTTACGAGCGGCCGTCGGTGGCAAAGCCTCTCAAGGTTTGTC
>PVBE011496365.1_pt1 | contig 49833 bp, 44 predicted proteins | sample 1631181 | NCBI WGS metagenome assembly PVBE01 (sample SAMN08397723, study PRJNA350692) | Marine metagenome, whole genome shotgun sequencing project. | isolation source: water | place: Pacific Ocean | collected 2012-04
ATCCCGAAGGCGTGGCTGCCGTAGAAGATGGAGTTCAGGTACCACTCCAGGATCTGGGTCTTTGGGTACTGACTGGTTAATTCCAGGGCGAGGATCGTCTCTTTGAGCTTGCGACTCACCGTACGTTCGGTTCGTTCCTCAAGCGGGAGAAGGACGTTCTTGACGAGCTGTTGGGTGATGGATGATCCGCCGGACCCCCCGAGGAAGTCCCCACTGCCAAAGCCCAGGCCGATGTTCTCCCAGGCGGCGCGGAGAATACCGCGCGTGTTGATGCCGCTGTTGTCGAAGAAGGTGGCGTCTTCCGTGGAGACGGTGGCGTTGATGAGGTGGGCGGAGACGGTCTCGAGTTTGATGGGGTTGCGCAGGCCGGAGAGAGGATCGGAAAACTCGAAGAGAAGTTCGCCCTCCTCGCCATCGAGATCGAAGACCTTGCTCGTTCCGAGGAAGCGTTGGGTAAGTTCGATGTCGGTGGGTTCAACGAGGTCATCGGCAAAAGATTGGTAGACGCCGTAGACGGCGCCCGCACCCGCGCTGACGGCAATGATGCCGAGGAAGAACAGGGCCAGCGGACCGAAGATCCAAAGCTTGGGGAACCCTCGTCGGCCCGAACGGGATCGGCGACGGCGGCGCTGGCGCAGGGCGAGCTGAGTGGCATTGGATTGCGCCTTGCCTCCCTTGCTGGCGCTGGAACGGGTTCGCCGTTTCTCGCTCACGACCGGTCCTCGTCTGGTTCCGGAAGGTTCGGCTCCTGACCGCTCCGTTCGAGAATCAGGAAGTGGCTGAGCCCCAACGCCCTCAGCGGCGTGCGTTCGGCGCGATGCAGCGTGGCTTGGAGGAGCCGACCGAGACGCACGTTCCGGCTCCGGATCCCGTCGAAGGCGGGGTAGACCGCGCCCTGAAAGAGGGTGCGATAGGGGAGGCCGCGGAGCACGCGACGCAGATCCCCGGGCGTGTAGACATCAGCGTGGGGGACGAGGCGGTCGCGGAGCCGACGGGGGAGCCAATTGACGAACGGGTAGTTGCCGAAGCGGTAGGCGCCGCGCCAGTAGATGCCGTGCGTCTCGAAGGGGAATCCACGATTGGGGGCGTAAATGACGACGTGGCCTCCCGGGGCGAGGAGCCGGCTGATCTCGTTGAGCGCGGCCCGCGGATCGGCCATGTGTTCAATGACTTCGTTGAGGATGACCACATCGAAGGAGCTGGACGGGAACGGGAGGCTTTCGGCGTCGGCGACGAGGAGGTCGGGGACGTGTCGGCCACCTTCGGTCACGCGGGTGACATCGACATCGATGCCGATGACGGTCGCCGGGAGGTCCCGCAGGTTGCGGACGTATTGGCCGACTCCGCAGCCGACATCGAGGATGCGGCGGTGGGCGAGGGGGACGTGTTCGAGGATCAGGTCGACCCGGCGCTGCTGTCCGCGTCCCCAGACGAGGCTGGGGACGCCGAGATTGACCCGCTCGCCATGAGCGGCGGCGAATCGCGCGGCATCACGGTGCGCTGTGAGATCAGCGCTGTCCTCAGCGTCACTACGAGGGGCGGTGCCCGGAGGGTCGCCGTCTGAGAGGGTCATTTGCACGCACGGAGTTCCGCCCCACCTGGAATCCAGCCTATCACCGGCGGGGGCGTCGATCTGTTGGCGAGACTGACCATGCTTATCTGGGGGTAAATACCTACTTAGGCATTCCCCCCGGACCGAGCCTCCGGCGTGCCGAGGAGCGAGAGTGATAGGGGGATGCTGGAGCCGGTCCGGCGACCCCCATATACTGGGATCGCCGTCTCCACAGTCCCTTAAATCGTGCATTCGAGGTCCATTCGTGAGCGAAACCACGCCCGACCCCCCAGACTCTGCCCTGACTGCGGACGATGTCCGGCACATCGCGACACTCGCGCGTATTGGCATGACGGATGACGAGGTCGAGAAGTTCCGCGCGGAGCTCTCCAGCATCATTGGCCACTGCGACGCCTTGGCACTGATCGACACGGAGGAAATAGAGCCAACGATGAACGGCGCTGACGTGACGAACGTCATGGCGGAGGACGTCTCGCGGCCGTCGCTCACGGTTGAGGAGGCGCTGGCCAATGCGCCGCAGCGCCACGACGACTACCTGCGCGTGCGGGCGGTGCTGGAGTGAGCGCGACTGGCGCCAGCGAGTCCAAGGCCCGCGATCCCTATATCGAGTTAACTGATGCCGCGGCTGGGCTGCGTGACGGGTCCTTTACGGCGGTCGAACTGACAGAAGAGACCTTGAAGCGCATCGAGGCGACTGAAGATCGCGTGCAATCCTTCGTGACGCGCACGGAGGATGCGGCCCTAGAGGAGGCGGCGGCGGCGGACACCCGCCTCCAGGCTGGCGACGCCGAACTGCTGACGGGGATCCCCGTGGCGGTGAAAGATCTGCTGAGCACGGTCGGTGTTCGCACGACGTGCGGGTCACGGATGTTGGAGAACTACGTTCCCGTCTATGACGCCACGGTGGTGGAGCGCCTGCGGGTGGCGGGCGCGGTGATGGTGGGCAAGACGAACATGGATGAGTTCGCCATGGGGTCGTCGACGGAGCACTCCGCGTTCTTCGCGACCGGCAACCCCTGGGATACGAATCGGGTGCCGGGCGGCTCTTCCGGTGGTTCGGCGGCGGCGGTGGCGGCCGGGCAGGCGATCGTGTCGCTCGGGTCGGACACGGGTGGCAGCATCCGTCAGCCGGCCTCCTTCTGCGGCATCGTGGGAATGAAGCCGACCTACGGTCGGGTGAGCCGCTATGGCTTGGTGGCGTTTGCGTCGTCGCTGGACCAGATTGGGCCGTTCTCGCGGAATGTGGAGGACGCGGCGGCGCTGTTGCAGGTCCTCGCGGGTTCGGACTCCAACGACTCCACGTGCTCCGATCGACCGGTCCCCGACTTCTCGGCGGATCTTGAGAAGGGGCTGGATGGCTTGACGATCGCCGCGCCGAAGGAGTTCTTCCGGGAAGGGCCGGGGATCCAGCCGGAGGTTCTGGCGGCGGCTGAGGCCTCGTTGGAGGTGCTGGCAAGCCAGGGCGCGGTAATCGATCGCGAGGCGACGCTACCGACGGCTGAGCATGCCTTGCCCGTCTATTACATTTTGGCGCCGTCGGAGGCATCGGCGAATCTGGCGCGCTATGACGGGGTTAAGTACGGCTACTCCTACCCGGACGGCGCCTCGATGTGGGAGAACTACGAGAAGACGCGGCAGCATGGCTTCGGCGATGAGGTGAAACGCCGGATCATGCTGGGCGCCTATGCACTCTCCGCCGGCTACTACGACGCGTTTTATCTGAAGGCCCAGAAGGTCCGGACGCTGATCCGGCAGGAGTTTGATCAGGTCTTCAGCGGTGCGCAGCTGATCGCCACGCCGACGGCGCCGACCGTCGCGTTTGAGAAAGGCGCCGTCAGCGACCCGTACGAGATGTACCTGAACGACATCTACACCATCCCCGCCAATATTGCGGGGCTGCCCGCTTTGTCGCAGCCAGCGGGGTTTGGTCAAGGGGGCATGCCGGTGGGCCTGCAACTGATGGCCAATAGCTGGGACGAGGCGACGCTCTTCCGCGGCGCCTACGCCTACCAGCAGGCGACGGACTGGCATACCCGTCGGCCTGCGTTGTAGAGCTGGCCGCCTCTGGGCTGTGCGATGTCCTTGGCAGCGGGGTCCGGTGGGCGTGAACCGGGTGGCATGAAACAGGCGTAAACGGCCGCGATCCTTCATAGACGGGTCGAGCGAGCGCTCATACGATCGATCTCGGCCCCGTAGTTTGGCGGGGGCGAGACGATTCGAGATTCGACCGGCTTTGGCTCAACGAGGCCGAGGCGAACGAGGCAAGGCTATGGAACAGATTCTCCGCGCCCTGGAGCGCGACGCACGGCTGACACCAGCTCAGATTGCGGCAGAGACGGGGCGCACGGAAGACGAGGTGCGCGACATCATTGCCGAGGCCGAAGCGCGAAATCTAGTGCTGTCCTACGGGGCGAAGGTGAACTGGACCGATGCGGGCCGCGCCAAGGTCTACGCCCTGGTGGAGGTCAAGGTGCAGCCCGAGGAGAACGTGGGCTACAAGGCTGTGGCGCGTCGCATTGCGCGATTTGATCCAGTGGAAACGTGCTACTTCATGTCTGGCGAGTACGACTTGGCCGCGATTATCAGCGCTGGCTCGATTCACGAGATTTCGGATTTCGTCGGCGAAAAGCTGGCCACCCTGCACGGCGTGCAGAGCACCGTGACGCACGTGATCATGCGTCGCTTCAAGGAAGATGGCGTGTTGATTGACGGTGAGGAGGAGGGAGACCGCCAGGCGGTCGTCCTCTAAGGCCATGGTGAAGCACTCTGAGTCCGACCAGACCGCGACCGACCCGCCCGAAGCTGGCCTCAGCGCCCATCTGTCGAAGCGCGTGCAGTCGATCCCGGCTTCCGGTATTCGTCGGTTCTTCGATCTGCTGGCGTCGATGGATGATGTGATCTCGCTGGGCGTGGGCGAGCCGGACTTTGTAACGCCGTGGAACATCCGGGACGCGGGGATCCGATCGATCGAGGACGGGCACACGCACTACACCTCGAACTTTGGGATTCCCGAACTGCGAGAGCAGCTCGCGGTCCATCTGCAGCGGCTGTACGGCTTGGAGTTCGATCCGTTTGGCGAGCTCCTGGTGACGAGCGGCGTTTCCGAGGGCTTGGACATCGCCATCCGCGCGCTGGTTGATCCGGGCGATGAGGTGATTCTCCAGGATCCGGCCTACGTGGCGTATCGCCCGGCCATTGAGCTGGCGGGCGGCGTGCCGGTGCCCGTTTGCACGAGTTCCGAGGAAGGTTTTGCCTTCGATCCGGAGGCCGTGGCGGCGGCGGTCACGCCGAGAACGAAGGCGGTGCTGATGGGATTTCCTTCGAATCCGACCGGCGCGGTGATGTCGGCGGAGGCGCTCGCTCGCTTGGCGGAGGTGATGGTTCGGCATGACCTTGTCGCGATTTCCGACGAGATCTATGACCGGCTCGTCTACGGGGTGGAGCACACGCCGGTCGCGGCCCTGCCGGGGATGCGGGAGCGAACGATCACCCTGGGCGGTTTCTCCAAGAACTACGCCATGACGGGGTGGCGCGTGGGGTACGCGGCCGCGCCGTACGGATTGCTGGAAGGCATGATGAAGGTGCACCAGTACGTGATGATGTCGGCGCCGACGAATGCGCAGTTCGCGGCGTTGGAAGCGCTGACCGCGGGGGAAGAGCAGCTCGGTACGATGCGGGACGAGTACGACCGGCGCCGACGGTTGATGTACCAAGGCTTCAACAAGATTGGCTTATCCTGCATCGAGCCACTGGGCGCGCTCTATGCGTTCCCGAACATCACGCCCACCGGGCTGGACGACGAGACCTTCGCGGAGCAGCTTCTGGTGGAGGAGCAAGTCGCGGTGGTGCCGGGCTCGGCGTTTGGGGAGGGCGGACGCGGGCACGTGCGTGCCTGCTACGCCACGTCGTACAGCGATATCGAGCGCGCGCTCGATCGGATCCGGCGTTTCGTCTCGACACGTGTGGGTGCCAAGTAGCGGCCCTCCGACACTCCTAGACCGTGCTCTAAACTGGCAGTTCTCTAGATCGACTGCGAAAAGGCCAGTCATGCCCGACACTCCGGTCCCACCGTCGAACGGCTCGCCCAGCGACCCGGGTGCAGACAGCGACGATCTCACGCTCGGTATTCGCAACGTGTCTGCACGCCCGATTGAGGGCAGTAGCACGGTTGAGCTGACAATCGAGACGACGCGAGGCATCGTCCGGGGCTTGCTCGATCCCGCCGAGGGCGAGACGGGCGCCGTCGTGTATTGCGATGGCGCCATGGGGGGACCGCACGAGGTGCTGGGTCCGGGCGATCGGTCGTATGAGGCGCTGGCGCATCGTCTGGCTCCTCAAGGCGTGACGAGTCTGCGCATTCACTACCGGCATGCGGGCGAACTGGAGGAGGCGGTTCTGGACGTACTGGCGGCGTGCTCATTCTTGCAAGGGATCGGGGCGCGATCGGTGGCCTTGGTGGGGCATTCGTTCGGTGGCGCGGTGGTGATTAAGGCGGGGGAGTTGGCGCCGATCGTCGTGGCGGTGGCGTCGTTGTCGCCGCAGCTGAGTGGCACCCGCCAGGTGGAGCAGCTCGGGAAGCCGCTGCTCTTGATTCACGGCGACGCCGACCAAGTGCTCTCGCACGAGGCGAGCGAAGACATCTACGCGCGCGCGCTCGATCCGAAGCGCCTGGTGCTGCTGGAGGGCTCTGGACACGCGCTGCGGCAGGGCGCCCAGGAACTGATCGACGAGTTGGAGCCGTACCTCCTAGGGGCAGTGGGCCCCAGGGCAGTGCCGGGCAGCTAGCGGTTGCCGCCGTCCGAGTCGCCTTGGTTGCCGGTCATGGCGCCGAGGCGGTCGCTGATGGAGCGGGCGACGCTGGTGAGCTCCATGGGGATGATCCACTTCGTGCTTTGGCCTTCGCTGAGGGTGCGCATCATGTCCAGGTATTGCAGCCCCATGGTGTTGGCGTGTGCGCCCTGGGCAGCGCCGTTGATGGCGTTCATGGCGGTAGCGAAGCCCTCGGCTTCCAAGATCTGCGACTGCCGGCGTCCTTCCGCGCGGAGGATGGTAGATTCCCGCTCACCCTCGGCCCGCAAGATGGTGGATTGCTTGTCTCCTTCTGCGACGTTGATCTGTGCGTCGCGCTGACCTTCGGACTCGGTGATGTCGGCGCGGCGGGTGCGCTCGGCGGACATCTGACGGGTCATGGCTTCTTGGATGGTGGGCGGCGGGCTGATTTCGCGAATCTCGACCGCGGTGACTTTGACGCCCCAGCGATTCGTGACGTCGTCCAGCTTTACCTGCATCTCGGCATTGATGTAGTCGCGACGCGAGAGGACCTCATCCAGGTCCATTTCGCCGAGAACCGCGCGGAGCGTGGTCGTGGCGAGCTGGCGGGCGGCGCCAAAGAAGTTCTGGACCTCAAGTACCGTCTTCGCAGGGTCCATGACACGCATGTAGACGACGAAGTCGACATCGACGTTGGCGTTGTCTTTGGTGATGTTGGTCTGCGGCGGCACGTCGAAGAAAATCTCGCGCATGTCCACCTTGGAGGCGCTCTGGATGATGGGGATGACCCAGACGATGCCGGGGCCCTTCATGCCGACGAACCGCCCGACCTGGAACTTCGCTATGCGCTCGTAGTCCCGGACGAAATTGATGATGGCCATGTCGTCGCTCCCCTGTCTCCTCAACTCGGCTTGTTCCGCGAGCTTACGCCATCGACGTTGCGCTGAACCGCTCCGCCTGCGTGCATAACAAGAGCGCTCCCTACAATGGCCCAGTCGGATTGGAGTATTGGGTTCCGATGTCAGAGTCCCCCTCGCCGGGTCCCGTGCCACGATTGCCGCTTCGTCGACGGCGGGCTTGGGCGTGGCTGCGACTTTTACGTCCGATCGCACTCGCCGTGGGCACGGCGATAGCCGTGGGCTTCGCATTCATCGTGGGCATCGGATCGCCCGCCTGGCACGAGGTCCTGCGAGTGGGGCTGGTGGCCGGGGCACTGTTGGGGGCCGCTTCGGCGTTCAACGACGCCTCCGACGCGGCGTTTGATCGCGATGCGCATGTCTGGCGCCCGATTCCGGCAGGCCTGGTGTCCGTGGAGCAGGCGCTGCGCCTGGCGGCGTTGCTGGCCATCGTCGCGCTCGCGGTGGGAGCGACCTTGGACTGGCGTGCGTTCTTGCTCATCCTCGTAACCGTGGTGGCCGCCTACTTGTACTCGGCACAGCTCAAACCGAGCCCTTTCGCCTGGATCGCATGGTCCGTCTCATTCGCCTTGTTGCCGCTGTGGGTGGCGGAAGGTGTGGACGCCTTTGACGACGTCCTCTGGTGGTCGTTCCCGGTTGGGCTCGTTGCCGGGCTGGCCACCTACATGGTGATCAAGCTGCCCGACTACGAGCGCGACGACCATGACGACGCCCGCAATCTCCTGCACTGGATGACGATCGACTACGCCGTGCCGCTGTCCTGGGGTGCGGTCGGCGCGCTGATCGTGGTGGCCGTGGCTTCGGCCAATCTCGAAGAGCTGCGCCCAGAGTGGATCATTCCCACCGTGACCGTGGCGATCGTGCTCTCGCTGACGATGATGGGTGTCTTGTTCCTCGGCGTGACGGAGCGGCGTCTGGTCTGGCAACGCTGGGTGCTGAGTCTGGCGATCGTGGCGATGACGCTGGGCTGGCTTGGCTCAATCGCGTCGTAGCGAGTCGATCAGCTCTGGCGACTAGGGAGTCCGACACGCTCGCGGACCTCGGCCAGAACATCCTTGGCGATGACCTCCGCCCGACTCGCGCCTTCGGCGAGGATCTCGTGGACGCGATCCGGCCCATCCTCGAGATCCTTGCGGCGTTCGCGGATGGGCCGGAAGGAATCGTTGATGGCGTCGGCGAGCAGGCCCTTGCAGTCGACACAGCCGATTCCGGCGGTCGTGCACTGCTCGCGGATCCAAGGGCGCTTCTCCGGGTCAAAGAATTCGTGGAGGGCGAAGACGTTGCAGACGTCAGGACGGCCGGGGTCGTCCCGCTTGCGGCGCTGTGGATCCGTCATCGCCGAGCGCACTTTCTTGGTCGTCTCTTCTTCGCTCGCGGCGATTTCGATGTGGTTGTTGAGTGATTTGCTCATCTTGTTGGTGCCGTCCAAGCCGACGATGGCTGGGGCACTGGTGAGTTCCGCCTCAGGCTCGGGGAACGTCTCGCCGAACTGGTGGTTGAAGCGCCGGACGATTTCGCGCGCAAGCTCCAGGTGCGGCAACTGGTCGCGACCGACGGGGACTTTGTTGGCTTTGTAGAGGACGATGTCCGCCGTTTGGAGGACGGGGTAGCCCACGAGGCCGTAGTTGACGTTGTCGGGCTGGGCGCGCGCTTTTTCCTTGAAGGTGGGGACCCGGAGCAGCCAGCCGTTGGGGACGACCATGCTGAGGATGAGATGGAGCTCAGCGACCTCCGGGACGTGGCTTTGGGTGTAGAGAATGGTGCGGCTGGGATCGATGCCGGCGGCAAGCATGTCGAGCGCGGTTTCGAAGACGTTATTGGCGAGCTGGTCGGTTTCGGTCAGCGTCGTGAGAGAGTGGAAGTCGACGATGGAGTAGATGCACGGGTACTGTTCCTGCAACGCGACGAAATTCTGGATGGCGCCCAGATAGTTGCCGATGTGCTGGCGGCCCGTGGCGCGGATTCCCGCGAATACTTGGTCTTCAACCATCCCGCTCGTCCTTTCTCATCGCGCTGGCTGCGCAAGGGCTTCTCGCGCCGCTTGCGCTCGGGTCGGTCAGTCACATGCTCTCTGGGGCATCGACGCCAATCAGGTCCAAGGTTCGCGCCAACGCCGTCTTGGCGGCCAGCGTCAGGCGCAGGCGTGCCCGCGAGACGGGGGCATGTTCCGCGTCGATCACGCGGCAGGCGCCGTAGAATTCCGTGAACGATTGCGCCAGCTCCATGGCGTACGCCGTGAGGTGATGCGGTTCGAGACGATCCGCCATGTACTCCACCAGCTCAGGCAGGCGTAACATTTCGCCGATCAGTGCGAACTCTTCCGGCTGGCCCAGGAGCTGCACATCGCCGTTGGGCTCGAAGCCCTCTTCGGCGCCGTTGCGGAGAATGCTGGCGGCGCGTGCGTGCGCGTACTTCACGTAGGAGACGGGGTTCTTGCGTGGATCTTGGCTGGTAGCCAGATCGAGGTCGAAGTCCATTTGGGCATCGGCGGAGCGCTGCAGCATGAAGAAGCGCGAGACATCCGAGCCCACCTCCTCAAGCAGTTCGCGCAGGGTGACGATCTCCCCGGTGCGTTTCGACATCTTGATACGTTCGTCGCCGCGGCGGAGGTGGACGAGCTGGAAGAGCAGGACGTCCAGCCCGCCCTCGGGTCCGCCGACCGCGGAGGTGGCGGCCTTGGTGCGAGCGACGTGACCTTGGTGGTCGGCGCCCCAGACATCGATGACGCGGTCGAAGCCCCGTTCGACGAACTTATCGAAGTGATATGCGATGTCCGAGGCGAAATAGGTGGGCTCGCCGCTGCTGCGGACGAGGACGTTATCCTTGTCTTCGCCCAGCTTTGTGGAGGTGAACCAGACGGCGCCCTCTCGTTCCGTGACGTAGTCGCTGGCCCGGAGTCGATCGATCGCGGCTTCGTAGGGTGCCTTGCCCCCGAGCGATTCGCGCCCGGTGAAGAGAGATTGTTCGCTGAACCAGCGATCGAATTCGATGCCGAGCAGTGCGAGGTCGCCACGGACCGACTCCACCATGGCGGCGAGGCCGATGGTGCGGAGCGCGTCCGGCCCCGGCTCTCCCTCCGGTTGCAGGTAGATATCGCCGTGGTCGCGCTTGATCTGCTGGGCCAGCTCCACCATGTACTCGCCGGGGTAGCCGTCTTCCGGAACGTGGGACTCTCGCCCGAAGGCTTGTTCATAGCGGGCGTAGAGCGTGGCCGCGAAGATGCGGGCTTGGGTCCCGGCATCGTTGACGTAGTATTCGCGCTGAACTTGGAATCCCGCGGCGCTCAGGACGCGCGCGAGGGAGTCGCCGAGGATGGCGCCGCGACCGTTGGCGACGTGGAGCGGGCCGGTGGGGTTGGCGGAGACGAACTCGACTTGGACCGAGGCCCCGTGTCCAACATTGACATCGCCCCAGGCGTTGCCGGCTTCGACGATCGCATCGACTTGGGCGCGCTTGAACTCGTCGGCGAGCCGGACGTTGATGAATCCAGGCGGCGCTACATCGACGGAGCCGATCAAGTCATCGGTCGCGACGTGGGAGGCGATGACTTCGGCCACTTCGAGCGGCTTGCGTTTGACTGTGCCCGCCAGCCGCAGGGCGATGCTGCTGGCGTAGTCGCCGTGTTCGGGCTTCTGCGCCCGTTCGACGACGACATCACCGCCGGGAACGGCGGGAAGTGCGCCGTCAGCCTGTGCGGCGTCGAGCGCGGAGGCGATAGCGCTGGAAACTTGGTCGCGGATCAACTCGGCCATAGGGATTCGCTCGGATCAGATCGCCCGGCATTGAAACAAGATCAACAGCCTGGCCGGGGGAATCAACATCGTAGCCCGGACGGTGGTTCCGCGACAGCGACGACGGCGGCGCTCGTTCAGCGGAGTGAACGATGCGTTTACGTAGGGGGGGAGAGTACGCGTGCGCTGCGGGGGGAGCGCGCCGAGGCTTTAGTGGATGGCCTCGGCGCCATCGACAGAGAGGCGGCCGGCGCGGCGGGCGATCGCCTGGTGCTCGGGAGCGCGGAGGTTGGGATCGCGATCGAGGATGCGCTCGGCGAAGTTGCGAGCGGTGAGGAGGAGGGCATGGTCGGTGAGCTTGGCGACGCGCAGGTCCGGCATGCCCGATTGGCGAGTTCCGAAGTACTCACCGGGTCCGCGCAGCTCCAGATCCGCCTCGGCGAGGTCAAAGCCGTCGGAAGTGCGTTCCATCAGACTGAGGCGTTTGCGAGCGGGTTCGGCGTCGGTCTCGGAGAGCAGGTAGCAGAAGGATTGGTGCTCGGCGCGCCCGACGCGGCCGCGGAACTGGTGAAGCTGGGAGAGACCGAAGCGGTCCGCGCCCTCGATGACCATGACCGTGGCATTGGGGATATCGACTCCCACCTCAACGACGGCGGTGGAGACGAGGATTACCGCGCGCTCGTCACGGAAGTCGGACATCGCGGCCTCTTTGTCGGCGGACGACATGCGCCCGTGGAGGAGCCGCATCCGATCGGCGAGCTCCGGGAAGACCTCGTGGCGTAAACGCTCGAATTCTTCGGTGGCGGAGCGGGCTTCTACGGCTTCGGACTCTTCGACGAGGGGGCAGATGACGAAGACCTGTCGTCCCGCCGCGACCTCTTCGCGGACGCGGGCGTAGACCTCATCGCGTTCCTCTGGCGCAGCGAAGCGGGTTTCGATGGGCTGGCGGCCAGGCGGCATTTCGTCGAGACGGGAGACATCGAGGTCGCCGTAGATGGTGAGGGCGAGGGTACGCGGGATAGGGGTCGCGGTCATGACGAGGAGGTGGGGACTGCCTCCCTTGCCGCGCAGGGCATCGCGTTGCATGACGCCAAACCGGTGTTGTTCGTCGACGATGGCAAGGCCGAGCTTCTCCATGCCGACGCGCTCTTCAATGAGGGCGTGCGTGCCCACGACGATGTCCATTTCGCCGTGCTTGAGTGCCGACTGAAGTTGGCGTTTGCGCGCCGCCTTGGTCGCGCCGGTGAGGAGAGCCATGCGCAGTGGACGCCCGAGGGCCGGCGATACGGCGTGACTGCTGAAGAGCGATTCCTCATCCTCAGCAGCGAAGATGCTTCGCAAGGTGCGGTAGTGCTGTTCCGCGAGGATTTCGGTGGGCGCCATGAGCGCGGCCTGATATCCGGCCGAGACGGCCCCGAGCATGGCCGCGGCCGCGACGACGGTCTTGCCGGAGCCCACATCGCCCTGGAGCAGTCGAGCCATCGGTTCGTCGCGGGCGAGGTCCGCGCGGACTTCGGTGATGGAGCGGATCTGGGCGTTGGTCAAGGCGAAGGGGAGGGCGTCTACGAAGGTCTGGATGAAATCGCCGGTGAGGCGCACGATGGGCGCGTCGCGGCGATCGCGGGCCTCCCGTTTCCGGCTGAGGACGGCGATCTGAATCGCCAGCAGCTCTTGCAGGGCGAGTCGTTCCCGGGCTCGATCACGGGCCTCCATTGACTCGGGAAAGTGGAGCTGGCCTATGGCTTCCGCCTCAGAGGGATACGTGGTCTCTTCGAGCAGCTCGGCGGGAAGCGACTCCGGTACCTGGTGGGCGAACTGCTCGACCGCGGCGCGGGCGAGCTTTCGCACCGTGCGCCCCGGTAAGCCTTGGGTGAGGGGATAGACCGGGACGAAGCGGCCCACGTGCGTGCCCGCGTCCTCGCGCTCAAGCAGCTCCCACTCCGGAGCACTGAGCTGCGGCTTGCCCTTGTAGGCCGTGACATTTCCTGCCAGCCCGACCCGCGCACCCACGGGGAGTTGCTTCGCCAGATAGGGCTGGTTGAACCACATCACGCGCAGCGAACCACTCTCGTCCTTGATCACGATCTCAGTGGCGCGTCGTCCTCTGCCCATGAAGGCGACCCGCGATTTCTGGATGGTGCCGACGACGGTGGCACGGCTGCCGACGAACATCTCCGCGATGGGGATGACGTTGGTGAAGTCCACGTGCCGGGTGGGAAAGTACCAGAGCATGTCCTCCACCGTCACGACACCGACCCGCTCCAGCCGCTCGATGGTGGGGCGTTGGATGCGGGCGAGGACCGAGACGGGCGCGTTGAGGCCGCGCACGGCTGTGGCTTTCGGTACACGCGCCGTGGAGCCTTGGGACGCATCTTGATCTGACGATGCCGGCCGCGTGCGTTCGCCGGATGGCTGCGCGGGTCGCTTGGCTGGGCTGCGTTTCCGCGGCGTGCCCGCGGTCCGCTTGGCAGGGGTCCCGAGGCGGGTAACAGTCTGTGTGGCCCAGGACTCGCGCTCCAGGCGTGAAAGCGCGGCATAGCCTTCGCGAGGCAGCGCCGCGACGACGGCGAAGAGAGCATCGCCCTGCTCGGCCTCTTGCAGGGCGCGGCGCAGGTAGCCATCAAGGCCGCCGGAGACCGCGCCATCGTCGAAGTCGCGGCGCCGCTCCTGCTCGATCATCTTGAGGAGCGTCGCGGCGATGTCGCTGGCTGCGCGTGCCGTTGGTCGGGAGGTCATCCCTGCGTCCGCAAGATCGACGCCCCGAGCGCGGCGGGACCTGTGTGTACGCCGATCACTGAGCTGACCTGCACAATTCCTACGGGAACGCCCGGGAGCGCCGCTTCAACGCGGTCCGCCAGGGACTGTGCATCGGTAGGCGTGGTGCCGTAGAGAATCTCGATCCGTTCGGGGTGGGGGGTGCGTACGATGGTTTGGAAGAGGCGATCGATGGCCTTCTGTCGGGTGCGGGGCCGCTCGATGCCTTCGATCTCGCCATCGCGTAGTTCCAGGAGCGGCTTGGTGCGGAGCAGTGTGCCGAGGAAGGCGCGGGCACGGCCGATGCGGCCGCCTTTCTGGAGGTACTCCAACGTGTCGACGAAGAGCAGGACGCGGGTCCGCGCTGCGGCCGAGATGCAGGCGGCGCGGACGCCGTCCATGTCGGCCCCGGCCTCCGCCGCCTCCGCCGCCGCGAGGACGGCATTCCCCAATCCGAGGGTTGCAGAGTTCGAGTCGATGACCGTGATCGGGGGGGAATCCGTGAGCAGTCCCGCGCCGGTCTGGGCGGCGTTAACGGTGCCTGAGAGCTTGCCACTGAGGTGGATAGAGGCGATGGCCTCCACATCGCCTTCCGCGATGACCTGTTCGTATGCCTCCTGAAACGCCCCCGCGGACGGTTGCGACGTGCGGGGAAGGAGCTGACTCGCCTGCATCTGGGAGTAGAAATCATTCTTGGTGATCGTCACGGTATCGAGAAAGGTCTGGTCCCCCATATGGACGTTGAGAGGGACGACGACGATCCCGTGCTCTCGAAGCGTCTCGGTATCGAGGTCGGCGGTGGAGTCCGTGACGATGCGAATGGTCATGGCGTCCGTAGGAGGCTTGCCCTCCTGGCCCTATGAGTGTGCGGTGTCATCTCGACACTAATTGCGAGGGTGCCTATGCGGATTGACACGCCCAGCCTACTCCAGCGCGACTATCCAGGGGTAGTGCGGCTGCCCGCCTATGACAAGCTCCACTTCAAGGGACCGGCCAAACCGCTCCGAGACAGCGTCGTGGTCGAGGGAGGCGGCGTCGGGCGACAGATCGACGCCCTGATAGAGCGTGAGGAGGGAGGCGGTTGTGTTGCGCCCGCGCATGCTGTCGATCAGGAGAAGAAGGGCTTGATGTGTTGTCGTGGCGCCCGCGACGATCTCAGATCCCAGCAAGGCGAACGGCTGACCCCGCCGCAGTTGGACGGGTGACGCCACGTCGCGGGCGGCGAACGTCACGGCTCCCGTGATGATGGCCGTGGCCGCCTCGGCCATCTCAGAAGCGTTGGCCTCCGCCCCCGCACTTCGATCGAACGCGGTGAGCGCGGCGACGCCCGCTGCTTGGCTCTCCGTTGGCACGACGACGAGGCGCGGAGCGGTGGGATCGTCATGGGCGAGCCGAGAAGCTTGGTTGGCCGCGGCGATGATGTTGCCGTCGTTGGGGAGGACGAGGATCGATCCTGCGTGAGTGGTCGCGGCGGCACGCATGATGGCTTCGGCGCTGGGGTTCATCATGGGCCCGCCGGGGACGACGGCGGCGACGCCGAGGTCGTGAAAGAGGTTGGTGAACCCCGCGCCGGAGGCCACGGCGACAATCGCGACGTCCGGGAACTGACCGCTCGCCCTCCCCACCAGCGTGGCGTGCTGGGCGGACATGTCGTCCGCCTTCTTTTGGGCGAGCGTACCGAAGTCGCGGGCGGTCGCGAACGCGCGCTCCGGGTCGGCGGTGTGCAGATGTGCGTGGAGCAGCGACTCATCGCCGACGATGACGACGGAGTCGCCGATCTCCGTGAGCGCAGCGCGTATAACGGCCGGGTTCAGATCGGGGCCCCGGATGACGAATTCCGTGCAGAACCCGAACCCGTCGCTCGGCGCACGCTGCTGGGATGCTGCGCGCCAGGATGGATCGATGTCTCCTGCGTCGGCAGCGACTTCCGGGATTGGCACCCCCGCGATCGCGAGACTGAAGCCTTCGACGATGGTCGCGAGACCGAGTGCCCCGGCGTCGACGACACCCGCGTCGGCGAGGAGCTGCATTTGGTGTGGGGTGCGGTCCACGGCATCGCGGGCGCGTGCGTGCATTGCCTGGAAGAACCCGATGAGATCGCCATCAGCATTGGCATCTTGGGGGCCCGCGAGAACTGCCGTGACGGAGAGGATGGTGCCCTCGCGCGGCTCGCCGATCGCTCCGCGTGCCGCCTCGTCAGCCAGAGCGAGGGCGCGGCTGAGATCGCCGATGCCGCAGTCGCCGCGGACACTTTCAGCGAGGCCGCGCAGCCACTGCGAGAGAATCACACCCGAATTCCCCCGCGCGCCGAGGAGTGCCCCGCGCGCCGCGCCCCTGAGGACTGTGCGGCTGGACGGGGTGTCGTGCGGGTCGCTCGTGACGATTGCGTCGAGGGCGGCTCGCATGGTCTGCGAGAGGTTGGAGCCGGTGTCCCCGTCCGGGACCGGGAAGACGTTGATCGCGTCGATGGCGGACGCGTTCCGCTCGATCCAGGCGGCAGCCACGGCGAACATGTCCCGAATCGTCGCGCCTTCGAGACTCCTAAGGGGTCCAGATGCGCCCGAGTTGGCTTTGTCCAAGGCAGTCATTGGGTTATTATCCATGTGCGCCGCTTGTGGCGCTTCCTTGTCTCTATCGAATCCGCGCCGGGTGACAGTCCCGATTGTGCGCGAGGTGAAGATCATGGCTGCTGGCAAATGTGAGGTCTGTGGCAAGACCACGACATTCGGGCGCAACATCCGTCATAAGCACTCGGGGCGGTGGAAGCGCAAGGCGCCCAAGACTTCGCGGAAGTTCAAGCCCAACGTGCACAAGCGGCGTCTTGTGGTCGATGGCAAGACGGTCCGCGTCAATATTTGTACCTCGTGCATGCGGACGATGCTCAAGCGTCAAGCGGCGTAGGTGGCCGCTTGTTGTCGAGCTGTAGGTGGACGGCCCCGCTTTGCGGGGCCGAACTGTTTCCGGCGCGGCGCGGAATCGGAAAAGGATGAGCGTCCCGCTCGAAGGGGTAGCTGCGTGTGGCCGCGTCCAGGCTAAGTCCTTGGCATGGCTTGGCGGAGTTGGGCCATGGCTTCCGCGACGGTCTGCCGGTCGTTGAAGACGGCGGAACCGGCGACGAGGAGCTCCGCGCCCGCATCGACGACCGCGGCGATAGTCTTGACATTGACGCCGCCATCGACCTGGAGCACGGCTGGCGAGTCGATCGCATCCAAGGAGGCGCGCAGCTGCCGGATCCGGTCGAGGGCGGAGGGGATGAACGACTGTCCGCCCCAGCCGGGGTTGACGCTCATGATCTGGACTTGGTCGACTTCGGGCAGGATGACGTCGAGGGTGGAGAGTGGGGTACCCGGGTTCAAGGTGACACCGGGGCGGACTCCAAGGTCGCGCATGTCTTGGACGATCTTGTGCAGATGGGGTGTGGTTTCGACATGGACGATGATCGTTTCGACGCCCGCTTCGGCGAAGGCTTCGACGTGGGCTTCGGGGTTGCTGACCATGAGGTGTGCATCGAGTGGCAAGCTGGTGCAGCCGCGCACGGCGGAGGCCACATCGGCGCCGAAGGTGATGGGGGGCACGAAGTGACCGTCCATGACGTCGATGCTGATGGCGTCGGCGCCGGCCGCCTCGGCATCGTGGATCTGCTCGCCGAGTCGTGAGAAGTCGGCGGCGAGGATTGAGGCAGTGATCCTCGCCTTGCGGCTGTGAGTCATGCTAGGCGTCCTCTCGAGTGTCGATGGCGGCCTTGATGCGCTGTCGCGCTTCCGCGATGGCGGCGGCGACCCGTGTGGGGGCGGTGCCGCCGGGCACGTCTCGCGATTCCAAGGCGCGTTGTACGGTCATGCCCACGGCGTCCTTCTCGAACAGCTTGTGGTGGGACTTGAGCTCGGCGAGCGTCAGCGCGGCCAAGCCCTTGCCTTCGGATTCGCACTGTCGAACGAGGGCGCCGACGACGTGATGCGCCTCACGGAACGGAAGCCCTTTCCGGGTCAGATAGTCGGCGTAGTCGGTGGCGAGGATGAAGGGGTCGGCGAGGACGGCGGTCTGGGATCGGTCCGCGTCCACGCTTGCGGTCGCCACCGCACCGGTGAGGACGTGGAGCGTGCTGATCAATGTTTCGACGGTGTCGAAGAGGGCCGGTTTGTCTTCCTGGAGATCGCGGTTGTAGGCGAGGGGGAGCCCCTTCATGGTCATGAGCAAGCTCATGAGATTGCCGACGATACGTCCGGTCCGGCCCCGTGCCAGCTCGGCGATGTCCGGGTTCTTTTTCTGGGGCATGATGGAGGATCCGGTCGAGAAGCGATCGGAGAAGGCGATGAAGCCGAACTCGGCGCTGGCCCAGAGGATCAGATCTTCGCAGAGGCGGGAGACGTGGACTTGGCAGATGGCGGCCGCGCTCATGTACTCCAACATGTAATCCCGATCGGCCACGGCGTCGATGCTGTTGCGGGAGATCTGCGCGAAGCCCAGTTCCTTGGCGACGGATTCCCGGCTGAGGGGATAGGCCGCACCGGCGAGAGCGGCGCTGCCGAGCGGCATAATGTCGGTGCGTTCGAAGGCGTCGACGAAGCGGTCCGCATCGCGGTCCAGCATTTCGAAATAGGCGAGCAGGGCGTGGGAGATGAGGATGGGTTGGGCGCGCTGGAGGTGCGTGTAGCCAGGCATGACGGCGTCGCGGTTGCGATCGGCAAGGTCAACGAGAGACAGTTGCAGTCCGCGGATGCTGCCGACGGTCTGCACGATCGCGTCGCGCACAAACATGCGGCTATCGAGCGCGACTTGGTCATTGCGTGATCGGGCGGTGTGCAGACGTCCGGCCGCATCGTCGCCGATGAGTTCGCCAAGCCGGGCCTCGATGTTCATATGGATATCTTCGAGCTCCGGGCGCAGAGGGAAGGAGCCGTTGGCCATCTCCTCCTCGATTTGGTCCAGGCCCTCGAGGATCTTCGCGGCGTCGTCTGGCGGGATGATCTCCTGCCGGCCAAGCATGCGGGCGTGGGCGCGGGATCCAGCGATATCGTGCCGGGCCATAAGCAAGTCGGTCTGCGTGGAGGCGGTATAGCTCTGGACGAGCTCCCCTGGGGCTTCACTGAAGCGCCCGCCCCACATGGATGAGGTGTCTTCGTCGGGGGCGTCAGGGGGCGGATCCGGGGGGAGTGGCGCGTCAGGCGCTTTGTCGTCGGGCACGAGAGCCTCTCGCTCGGGGCGTCCCACTCCGAGTGGCGCGGGTTCAGAGCCAGCCTAGAGCAGGCCCGCCCCCGAGAGAATCTCGTTCACGGCGCTGGCATCAATGTCGCGGGCGCGCAGCGTGATGATGGCCGGGATCTCGTTATGCATCGCCAGTTCGCGATAGTGCCGCTGTCCGAGTTCCCGCATCAAGGAAGCAATGCCGCTGGTGTCGAGGTCGGGCGCGTCCGCGTTGCGGAGGGCGTCCTCGAACAACGCGCGCGCGTCGGCGGAGAGGCGCAGATTGACCTCAAGGATGTGGTGGCCGGGTCGGTCGATGGCGAAGTCGGCGGAGTCGAAACCGCCAAAAGAAGGCGCGGCGCCTTCATATTCGATATCGATGAGATCCTCAGCGTTGCTGGCGGGAGAGGTCATCGGCTACTCCGCGGTCGGTATTCCGGCGCTCACTTGCAGCGGTCCGCCCGGCTGCTTGAGGAGCTGGGCTTCGGCTTGCACTCGCACGGGGAGGCCCCAAATCTTGATGAAGCCGGGAGCCGCCGTCTGGTCGTACACATCGCCTTCATCGTAGGTGGCAAGCGCCAGGTCGTACAGGCTGTGCGGGCTCTTGCGTCCCACGGCGGTCACGCTGCCGCGATGGAGCTTGAGCCGAACGTCGCCGGTAACGTGGCGCTGCATGGAATGCGTGAAGGCCGCGAGGTCCTGGTGGTGTGAGGTGAACCAGAGGCCGTCGTAGATGAGGTCGGCGTAATCCTGCATGAGGCGATGCTTGATCCGGAGCTGGGGCTTGCTGAGGGTGATGCTCTCCAGGGCCTTGTGTGCCTCTAGCAGGGCGATGGCGGCGGGTGCCTCGTAGGCCTCGCGCGACTTGATCCCCACGAGGCGGTTTTCCACCATGTCCAGGCGACCGACGCCATTCTCGCCGGCGATCTCGTGCATCTTGAGAATGAGGGGCACGGGATCCATGCGCTGGCCGCCGAGGGAGATGGGTACACCCTGCTCGAAGCCGATTTCGACGTAGCGTGGTTCATCAGGCGTCTCGGAGATGGATTTCGTCCATTCCCAGACGTCCTCCTTGGGCTCGGCCCAGGGGTCTTCCAGCTCGCCCGCTTCGATGGAGCGGCCCCAGAGGTTCTCGTCGACGGAGTACTGCTTCTCTTCGCTGACGGTGATGGGAATCTTGTGTGCGCGGGCGTAGACGATCTCCGAGGCGCGGGTCGTGAGTTCCCATTCGCGCACGGGGGCGAGAATATCGAGGTCCGGGGCTAGGGCGGCGACGGAGACATCGAACCGCACCTGGTCATTGCCTTTGCCGGTGCAGCCGTGGGCGATCGCCGTGGCGTTCTCCGCGCGGGCGACATCGACGAGTAGCTTGGCGATCAGGGGACGGGCCAGGGCCGTCGCGAGGGGATAGCGTCCCTCGTAGAGGGCGCCCGCCTTCATTGCGGGGAAGATGAAGGACCGGGCGAACGTGTCTTTGGCGTCCTCGACGATGAGTCGTTCCGCCCCCGCGACCAGGGCGCGTTCTTCCAGGCCCGGATCATGTTCCGCGAAGCCGACATCCACGTAGAGACAGACGACTTCCCAGCCCCGTTCGACGAGCCAGCGTGTCACGACCGACGTGTCGAGTCCGCCGCTGTACGCAAGGACGACTCGTTTGGTTTTTGCTTTGGCCACGATCGCGACACTCCTATCCAGTGAGCAGTCAATTCGAACAGTCAACGCTGTCAGCAGGTCTGGCCCATCCCGTTGGGGGGACGGTGTGCGGCGCTAGTCGGACTCTGGGCTAGGCATCGCCGACGATCGTGAGTGCTTCACCCAGGATCTCGACGGCGCGATCGATTTCAGCTTCGCTGACGGTGAGAGGGGGCATCAGTCGGATGGCGTTGGGACGGACGTTGTTGCAGAGTAGCCCCAGGTCTCGTGCCGCTGCCGCGACCTCGGCCGCGATGTCATTCTTGAATGCGACGGCGACGAGCAACCCTTGGCCACGCACCCCTTCAACCTCGGGGTGGGTGTCTTCCAAAGCGCGCAGCCGACGCTGGAGATGGTCGCCCTTTTCCGCCGCTTGCTGAGGAATCCCCTCGTCGACCAGCGTCTGGGCGACGGCTAGCGCCACGGCCGTGGCGAATGGCTGGCCACCAAAGGTGGTGCCGTGGTCGCCCGGTTCGAAGACGGAGGCCTTCTCGTTCGCGACGATGACGGCGACGGGAATGCCCCCGCCCAGTCCTTTGGCGAGCGTCATGATGTCCGGCGTGAAGTCGTAGCGTTGGAATCCGAACATGGTGCCGGTGCGCCCCATGCCTGTTTGGATCTCATCGAGCATGAGAAGAATGTTTTCATCGTCGCAGAGTTTGCGGACGGCAGGCAGGTACTCGGGATCGGGGACGTTGACGCCGCCTTCGCCCTGAACGGGCTCCAGCATGATGGCGCAGGTCTTTTCGTTGATCGCGCCGCGCAGGGCGTCGATGTCGTTATAGGGGACGTAGACGAAGCCTGGCGGCAGCGGTCCGAAGGGGTCCATGTACTTGGGATTGCCCGTGGCCGTCACGGTCGTGAGGGTTCGCCCATGGAAGGCGTTCTCCGCGGTGATGATCTCGAACGCACCGTTGCGGTGGTCGCGCCCCCATTTGCGAGCCAGCTTAATCGCGCCTTCGTTGGCCTCGGCGCCACTGTTGCAAAAGAAGACGCCCGCCATGCCGCTCTCGCGGACGATGAGTTCGGCGAGATCCACTTGCGGCACGGTGTAGAAGATATTGGAGACGTGAATGAGCTGCTGGGCTTGCTCATTGATGGCCTTGAGCATGGCGGGATGGGCGTGGCCCAGCGCATCGGTGGAGATACCAGCGACGAAGTCGAGGTACTCTTTGCCGGAATCGTCCCAGACGCGGGTCCCCTCTCCCCGCACGAGGGTGAGGGGGACGCGAGCGCCGGTTTTGAGGAATACAGCGGCTTCCCGTTCGGCGATGCTGGCCATGGATCACTCCTTGGAGACGGAAACAGCGGACTGGCCCTACGCCAGCCTGCTTGTGAACTGTGAAGACGTCCAAGTCGATCGCGAGAATTACTGTGAGGCGATGGCCTCTTCGAGCTGATTGAGGAGGCTCTCCAGTAACTCTAGTTGCCTACCATAAGCGGCGAAATCTGATGAGGCAAACCGCGCTTGGGCCTCGTCGAAGGCGGCCTGCGCCTGAGTGATGAGGTCGTCCGGACCGAGGGTGCTGGGATCGACGATGACCTCATCCGGTTCGTCGGGATCAGCGGCGGGGCCGTCCCCGATCGCGGTGTCGGGGGTCTCCGTCGGTGGTGTGTTGGCAATGGGGGTGACAGGTGCCCCGGCGTCCCCCGGGAGAGCGCCAGCCAACGCGAGGCCCGTCGGAGCAGCCAGGCCCAACGCGACTTGGGCCGCCTCCTCCAGGGTCTCTTCCAGGGCGATGGTTTCGCCATTGACGACAACCACCGCTTGCAGCAGCGGGAACGTGGCGGACTCCGCCTGCAGGAAGATCGGTTCGACGTAGAGATACGAGTCACCGATGGGCAGGAAGAGCAGATTCCCCCGGATCAGCTCCGAGCCTTCGGCACCGAGCAACGTGAACTGGCGGCTGACGGTCAGATCGGCGTCGATACGGGCTTCGATCTGGGCGGGACCGTCGACGAGGCGGGTGGTGGGGAAGAGGAAAGCAAAGAGTTTGCCGTAATTCTCGCCGTCGCTGCGGCCGGCGAGCCAAGAGATGGCATTGGGCCGGGTCCGCAGGGTGAAGGGCTGGATGAGCAGGAACTCGGACTCTTCCTCGTCGGGCAACCGCAAGGTCACGTAGTACGGCTCCACCGGCACGGCGGCCTGCCCGCGGAGAACCTCCGTGGGGACTTCCCACAGGCCTTCACGGTTGAAGACGGATCGGGCGGTAGTGAGGTGATAGGTCAGGTATTGCTCTGCCTGGATGGTGAAGAGGTCCTGCGGATAGCGCCAGTGCGCTTGCAGACCCACGGGGAATTCCGATTGTGGCTTAAAGAGGTCCGGGAAGATGGACTGCCAGACGCGGATGATCGGATCTGACTCGTCGACGATGTAGAGGTCCACTGTGCCGTTGAATGCATCGATGACGGCCTTGACGGAATTACGCACGTAGTTGCTGCCGGCGGCAACGCCGGTGGTCCCGTTGATCAGTGGCTGCGAGTACGGGAAGCGATCAGTCGACGTGTAGGCGTCTTGGATCCAGAAGAGCCGACCGTCGCCGCCGACGACGATGTAGGGATCCGCGTCCAAATCGAGGAACGGAGCAAGCTCGGTGACGCGCTCATGGATATTGCGTCGGAAGACGATCCGGCTCTCGGAGGAAACGGAGCCAGAGACGAGGATGTTGGTGTCGCCGAACTCCCACGCGAAGGCCAGGCGCTTAAAGATGCTCCCCAGCTCGATGCCGCCGCTGCCTTGGTAGCGGGTGGTGGCCTCATCATTGGGGCCGCGGGGGAAGTCGAATTCGTCGGTCTGGGAGTTGACGATGACGTACTCGTTCGTCGCCTCGCCGAAGTAGATCCGGGGTTCTGTGATCTCATTGAGTTCGAGAGAACCTTCGCCGGGAAGGCTGATCTCGGGCGGGATGTTGGAGACGAAGAAGTTGGGGCGGCCGGAGCCGAGGATCTCATCGACCGGTGTCACGGTGATGCCGAAGCCGTGGGTGAAGGCGAGGCGCTTGTTTACCCAGCCTTGCTGGTCGGCCTGAAGGTTATCGTGCGTGAGCTCCCGCGCGGCGAGGAAGACCTGGCGTTCCTCGCCGTCGATCTCGTAGCGGTCGACATCCACGTCCGGGAAGATGTACTGCGAGCGCTGGGTCTGGATGTTGTTGAGAGTGTCGCGGAGCGGGCGGTGATCCCAGAGACGCACGTTCTGCAAGACCTCGGGATTGGCTTCGATGTCGGCGAGGGAGGCGACGGGCTCGGCGGGGAATTCCTGCTCCTGAACCGTCTCGAGGCCGAAGGCGAAGCGGGTGGCGGCGATGTTGCGCTCGATGAACTCGGTCTCGCGGGCCAGTTCATTCGGCTCGACGGTGAATCGCTGAACGATGGCGGGGTAGATGACGGTGCCGACGATGCTGACGGCGAACAACAGCGCCATGGCGCCGCCGGGGTAACGCAGGCGCTGATGGAGCGGCCAAGTCAATAACGCGACGGCGGCACCCGCCCCCGCGCCCATCAACACCCAGAGGGCGATCAGCCTGGCATTCACGTCCGTGTAGGTCGCGCCGAAAACGACCCCGTTGTCTGAGAGCGTCAGTTCGAAGCGCGCCAGCCAGTATCCCCAGATGAAAAGGCCGATGATCGCGACGAGCAGGAGGGCGATGTGGAGTCGGACCGCGCGCGTGGTGTCCACGTCGCCGCCGTGGATGATGAAGCGGAAGCCGTAGACGACGATGGAGGCGAGGAGTGCGAGGATCGCGACGCCCGTCGCCCAGCCCTTGATGAACTGCAACGGTTCCAGCTGGAAGACGTAGAAGCCGATATCCTTGTCAAATTGGGGGTCGCTAAATCCGAAGTTCTCGGCGTGGATGAACTGGAGGATCTCCTCCCACTGCCCGACCGCCACCACCCCGAAGATGATGGCCAAGAGCAGGGCCCCGATCGCCGCGATCCAGAGCGCCCCCCGGCGCACGACGTCCAGGGGAACTTCCTGGAATGGGCTGACCGGCGCTGTGGTGGACCCCAGCGGCAGCCTCCAGGCCAAGAGGATGTTGCTCAGAATGAACGCGAATGCGACACCGAATGCCGCGAAGAAGAGCCAGATCTGGGTGCTGATCCGTGTGTTGAAGACGCCGCGGTAGCCCAATTCATCAAACCAGAGGCGGTCCACGTAAAAGCTGACAACGATGTTGGCGATGATGAAGAGGACGAGGAAAGCCACGAAGCCGACGAGGATGCGGGGCCACCAGCGGCGGCCGCCATCGTCGCTGCGAGCCTGCGTGACCTCGTACGGTGGCGGCGGCTCGTCTGAACCGCCGCGGGTGAGGTCACGCAGCAGGCCGGGAGGCGGAGGGCCGAGATTGCCGGAGCGGCCCTCTTCCGATGGTGGGACCCCGAATGGTGGCGGATCCGGTGCGCCCTCGTCGGGCGGATCGCCATCCTCGCCGGGCGGGCGTGTTGACATGCGCGCCCATCGCGGTGCGGCGGCGCCGGACCAGGCTGAGAAGATGCCGGAACGCGCACGCCAAAAGCCAGCTTGCAGACTCATACGATCATCGTTCCGATCTCGCCTCGCAGCGCCGCTTCGATGGCGCCCGTGGCGCGCCCGTCCACGATACGTGTCCGCGCCCCCGCTCGGGCCGCCGCCCGGCAGGCCTCCACCTTTGGCAACATCCCGCCAGCCAGCGTCCCGTCCTCCTGTAGCCGGGTGATGGCGGCGGCATTGAGACAGGGGACGAGACTCTGCTCCTGATCGAGGATTCCTGCGACATCCGTCAGAAAGATGAGATGCTCGGCTTGCAGGGCGGCAGCGATGGCGCCGGCAGCGGTGTCGGCGTTGATATTGAGGAGTTCGTCTCCCCCGGGAGTGAGCCCGATCGGTGAGACCACGGGCATGAACCCGGCGCCAAGTTGAGCCCGAAGGGCGGTCGCGTCGCAGATGGGCGCGTCACCGACGTATCCCAACCCTCGTGAGTTCATGACTGATCGCAGGATTCCGCCGTCGGCGCCGCAGAGTCCGATCGCACGCACGCCGAGCGCCGCGAATTGTTGGACGAGTTGCTTATTGACGAGGCCCGCCAGAACGGCGACCACGACCTCCCGCGCCTCAGCGGTCGTCTTGCGGAGGCCGGAGACGAACTCCGTGGGGACCGCGAGGCGCCCGAGCCAATCGGAGACGGTGGCGCCGCCGCCATGCACGATCACCACGGAACGCCCAGCGTTGTGCAGCGCGGCGCAATCGGCGATCGACGTATCGTGCGCACCGAGGGTGCTGCCGCCGATCTTGATGACGATGGGTTGGGAAGGCTTTTCAGACATGCTTAGGGAAGCGTACGGCATCGTCCCTTACGGGGCATTGCGAGACGGTGCCAACGGGAGCCGATTGTGGCGTGCTTAGGTGACGTAGTCCGCGTTGAAGCGGACGTATTCCTCGGTGAGGTCGCAGCCCCAGGCGGTGACGGATTCCGCGCCCATGCCCAGATCGAGCCGCATGCGGACGGGATCGCCCCCGGCGGCGACCTTGACCACCTCGTCTGCGATGCCCAGCGATGCCCCCCCCTCCACGACTTGGGTGTCACCCAACCACAGCCGGACATCGTGTTGGTCGTAGGCGACACCGGCGTAGCCGGAGGCCATCAGCACTCGCCCCCAGTTCTCGGGGTCCCCCTTGTTCAGCGCGGCTTTGACGAGGGGGGACGTGACGATCGTGCGGCTGACGTCACGGGCGTCTTCGAAGCAGGCCGCGCCGGACACGGTCATCTCGATCACCTTGCTGGCGCCTTCGCCGTCGCGGGCGATCATCCGGGCGAGGTCCGTCAGCACTGCGAGCAGCGCTGTCTGGAACGCGGCCACCCCATCAGTATCGGCGGGCTCGATGGTGGGCCCGCCCGCGGCGCCATTGGCCAGGACGAGCGTGGAATCGTTGGTGGAGGTGTCGCCGTCGACGGTGACCATGTTGATCGATCGGTCCACGGTCCAGCGGAGTTGCGCCGTGAGCACCTCCGCCGCGATGGGGGCGTCGGTGGTGACGAAGGCGAGCATCGTGGCCATGTTGGGATGGATCATGCCCGACCCTTTGCAGCAGCCCCCGATGGTGTAGCGCTGGCCATTGGCCTCGAAGGTCGCGGTGGCTTCCTTGGCGTGCGTATCCGTGGTGGTGATGGCGATGGCGAAGCGGCCGCCGCCGTCGGCGTGGAGCTCACAGCCACTGATTCCCTGGCGCACGAGGTTCATTGCCAGGCGGTGCCCGATGATTCCGGTGCTGTTGACGAAGACATCGGAGGCCGCGAGGCCGAGTTTGTCGGCGGTGAGGGCCGCCATCTCTTGCGCGTCGGCGAAGCCAGCCTCGCCGGTGGCGCAGTTCGCGTTGCCCGCGTTGACGACGACGGCGCGGATTTGGTTGTTGGCGACGTGTTGGCGCGAGAGATGGAGGGGCGCGGCTTGGAAGGCGCTAGTCGTGAACACGGCGGCGGCCGTGGCGGGCTCATCCGAGATCAGCAGGGCGAGATCCGGATTGCCCGATTCCTTCATTCCGGCGGCGAATCCGCCGGCGCGGAAGCCTCTTGCCAGGGTCACCGCCCCGATCGTGTCGGCGTTGGCATCAACGGTCATGAGGTTCTCGTTTCGTGCGCCGCGCCCGGAGACGGGGTGGAGGTCTTAGGGGTAGAGGCCGATCGATGTGAGGCCGGCCTGTTCATCGAAGCCCTGCATGACGTTGAGACACTGCACGGCCCCGCCGGCGGCACCCTTGACCAAGTTGTCGATGCAGGAGATGACCGTGACCTGTCCCGTCTGGCGATCGACGTTGGGGTAGACGAGGCAGGCATTGCTGCCCATTGTCTGCTTGGTGCTCGGGGGGGTGTCGCTGACATGCACAAAGGGATGATCCGCGTAGAAAGCCCGGTACTTATCGACCAGGACTTCGCGCGCGTCCTCCCTGTTCGCGGGGAGGGCATCGTCGGACACGCTGGCGTAGCTAGTCGCGAGAATGCCGCGGACCATGGGAATCAGATGCGGCACGAAGGTGACGCCAACTTCGGAATCGTCGGGGCTCAGCCCGCCGAGTTCTTGGACCATCTCCGGCTGATGGCGATGCCCGGAGAGGCCATAGGCGCTGAGATTCTCGTCGACCTCGGAGAAATGTGAAGTCAGTTTGAGGGCGCGCCCCGCACCCGAGACCCCGGACTTGGCATCAACGATGGCGGACTCCAACCACCCTTCCGCCGCCAGGGGCGCCAAGCCGAGGATCGCGGAGGTGGGGTAGCAGCCGGGGACGGCGACCAGCCGGGACTCCCGGATCGCGTCGCGGTGGAGTTCGGGCAGTCCGTAGGTGGCGCCGGGCAGCAGGTCTGGTTGCGGATGGTCGCCGTACCACTCCGCGTAGGTCGATGCGTCGTGGAGGCGGAAGTCGGCGCTGCAGTCGATAACGGGAGTTCCCGCGGCGACGTGGGGTGCGAGCGTTTCCGCGGCGGCGGCGTGCGGCAATGCCGAGATGATGACATCGACGTCCGGCGCGACCTCTTCGTCGATCGGCAGGTCGAGAGACCAGAGATGGGGGAACACCTCTGGGAGACGCTTGCCAGCTTGGGAACGGCCCGTGACGGAGGTCACCTCAACGTTGGGATGCTCAGTGAGTAGACGTGCGAGCTCTGCTCCCACGTAACCCGTGACGTTGATGATGCCTGCGCGTAGCACGATGGCCTCCGTGTTCTGTTTCGCGCCTCACGACAGTCGCGGGGCGCGCTGCGCTGAGAAGCACGCATCATAACCCGCGCGCTGGCGGGCGCGTATGCCTGGATCAACGCTGTGGTCTGACGGTGAAGGGTCAGCGCCCGCGGGAACGCTTGGCGGGGCTGCGTTTTCCCGTCGCGCCGTCCGGGCGGCGTTGTTCGTGGAAGAAGGCGGAGGGGCAGTCAGCGGCGAGGACACAGCGATCGCAGACGGGCAGCGGGGCCTTGCAGACACGACGGCCATGGCGGATCACCGCGACGTGGTAGTCGTAGTAGAGCTCGGCGTCCATCTGCGCCTCAAGAACGTCGTGCGCTTTGACCGCGTTGACTTTGGTGTGGACCAGTCCCAGCCGCTTCGAAACCCGCTCTACGTGAGTGTCGACCGGGAGGGCTGGTCGCCCGAGCGAAAAGAGCATGACGCAGGCGGCCGTCTTGGGTCCGACCCCGGGGAGGCTCGTCAGCCAGCGCTTCGCGTCCGGCATCGGCATGGTGCGAAGGATCGAGGCGTCCCACTGCGGTCCCAGGCGGTCGCGCAGCTCGCTGAGGAGCGCTTTCAGCCGAGGCGCCTTGGTCTTGGCGAGGCCACCGACCCGGATAGCGTCCTCCACGTCATCGGTTGGTGCGGCCACGACATCATCCCAGGTCTCGAAGGCCTGCAGCAGATTCTGGTAGGCCCGACCGGAGTTCGTGTCGGAGGTGTTCTGCGAGAGCAGGGTCAACGCCAACTCCGCGACGGGATCCTCGTGCGGTCGCCATTCGGGCAAGGGCGCTTCCGCGACCAAGCGGTCGACGACCTCCGCCGCCGAGATCCGGGGCTTGAATCTGCCGGTCCCCGCCGTGCGCGGGGGCGACTTGCGCTTTCGCTTCGGGGCAGTCTTGACCGACTTGTTGGGAGACGCTGGTGGCATGGCGTCAGAGCACCTTAGGCGTCCAGGCGAGGCCGGGCCAGCGCCCGAGCTCGGTGTCGTAGCGGGCTTCGCCACGCATGATGCGGAAGAACGCACGCCAGAAATAATCGACCCGCTGACTGACAGACAACGCGAGCCGTGCCCAAGTCGTGACGCACCAGTAGTACATCCGGGAGATAGCTCGAGCGGCGTTGAGTTCCGGCTGGACCTCACGGTTCACGGCGCGTTCGTAGGCTCGGGCGGCGTCCGTCGGGCTCGAGGTCCCGTCCGTGTTCAAGGCTCCGATCACCGCATCTGCGCTGAGAATGCCGGAGTGAACGGCGTAGGCGATGCCTTCAGCGGTGAACTCGTCGGCGAGGCCGGCCGCATCCCCAAGGAGCAGGACCGGGCCTTGTGCGATGCGGTCTTGGTCACTACGGCGATAGCGGATGGGGTGGCCGGTGGAGGAGCCGACCCTGGCACCGTCCAAGCCCAGTCGCGCCAGGTATTCCTGACTCCAGCGCCGGATTGAGTTGCCATGACCCGGAGAGACCACCACGCCGACGGAGAGCCGGCCCTGCTTGGGGAAGGCCCAACCGTAGCCCCAGGGCTTGTAGCCGACATCGATGTTGGCGCGGCCTTCCCAGCGATCCAGCGCTGCCGCCGGCGCATCGATCTCGATCTCATAGGCCGCGCTGGTGGCGATGCCCTTGCCTAGCCCGGACCAGCGGGCGATGGGACCGGTCGCGCCGTCTGCCGCGAGGAGGAAGGGCGCGGTGTAGGAGCCGCGAGCGGTGCGGAGGATGGACGCACCGCGGTGTCTCTCTAGCGCCGTGACCGCCTCTGCTTGGTGGACCTCCGCGCCGGCTTCCTCAGCGGCGTGGAGAAGGAGGTCGTCGAACCGGTCGCGCATGACCATGTAAGCGATGGGTGAGCCGGCTTGCTTCACGAAGCTGCCCTTGCCGAAGTGAGTGACCTCGATGGCGGAGACTTCGCCCTCGAGGACCGATTCGATGGACACGTCGAGCAGCGCAACGGTACGGGCCGGGACACCGCCGCCGCAGGTCTTGTAGCGAGGGTGCTCGGATTTGTCCAGGAGCAGCGTTCGCGCCCCGGCCTGTGCGAGGCGTCGGGCCGCCGTGCTTCCAGCGGGTCCTCCACCCACAACGATCGCGTCGAATTCTGATCTGGTGTTGTTCGTCACCGGCTGAGTTTATCGGCCCGTTCCTGGCGCGTCTGTTTGCTGGCAGTACGATCCGCCCATGTCTAGTCCTGCCTCTGGCGCATTCGCGGGGCGAACGGTCCTCGCCCTGATTCCCCACCCAGACGACGAGGCGTACTCGATGGCCGGTCTGCTCGCCTTGGCGGCCCGACAGGGCGCGCGTGTGGTTGTCCTCAGCGCGACGCGGGGGGAGGGCGGGTACGACCACGTGTTGCCCGATAGATCTCCCGCTGAGGTGGGTGCAGCCCGCACTGCCGAGCTGGCCGCATCATGCCTGGCGATGGGGGCGGAGCTGCCGCGCTTCCTCGGTTGGGCGGATGGGGCGGTCGCCGCGGTGGATCGAGGTGAGGCGCTCGCCGCGCTGATCGAGGTAGTCCACGCGGTCGATCCCGAGGTGCTCATTTCCCTCGGGGCCGATGGCGCCTACGGGTATGCGGATCATTTGGCACTGTGGGACCTAACGGGACGCGCGTTCGATGCGGCGGAGCGTGATGGCGCCTCCGCCACAAGTCGCTGGCTGAGTGCCGAGTTCCCTTCCGATCTCTTCGTTTCGCAGTGGCACCGCATGACGCAGGGACGTCACGCGGATCGGGTTGCCGCTGACCCTCCCGAGCTGGGAAAGGTGGTCGCTGAGGTGGCGCTGCGCCTGCGGCTGGAGGCCCCGTCGTTGAGCGCGGTGCGGGAGATGAAGCGGGCCGCCATCGCGTCGCATCGCTCGCAGCTCCCGGATGCGACGCCGGAGTCGTTGTTCCCGGCGGGCGTCGTCGACAGGCTCATGCGGGAGGAGTGGTATCGGGTCGTTCGGGGCCCGGCGCTCCCTCCTGGCGCGACTGATCCGTTCGCTGGGCTGGACTAGCTGGCCCCCGTCTGGCCCTGCCCCGCCGTCGGGGTAAGTTGCACTCACGACATGCTCGTGTGAGCATAACGGTCCGATATGCCCGGGAAGGCATATCGCTTCCTTCATCGTCGGACGGGGAGTGAGCATGCGTCCACGCTCTCTTGCGCTTGTTGGCGTGATCGCGGCGCTGGGATTGGTTGCGGCTGCGTGTGGCGGCGGCGACGACTCGGAGTTGCTGCTAGCCACCACGACAAGCACTGACAACAGTGGTCTGTTGGACGAGTTGGTCCCCATTTTCGAGGAACGCACGAGTATCAACGTCAAAGTGATCGCCGTAGGAACCGGGGCCGCGTTGTGGATGGCGGAGGAAGGCAACGCCGATGCGCTGCTTGTCCATGCGCCCGACGCGGAGAAGGCGCTGCTCGAGCGTGGGGATGTCTTCAATCGACAGCTCGTGGCGTACAACGATTTCATCGTCGTGGGACCAATCGATGACCCGGCGAGTATCGGGGGGGAGCGCGACGTCGAAGCCGCACTGTTGCGAATCGAGGAGACCGCGTCGCGGTTCGTCTCGCGCGGCGACGACAGCGGAACGCACAAGAAGGAGTTGGCGTTGTGGGGCCGGGCAGGGGTCGAGCCTGGCGGCGACTGGTACGAGGAGAGCGGACAGGGGATGGGTGCCTCGTTGACGATCGCTGATCAGAAGAACGCGTACATCCTCAGCGACCGAGGCACCTTCCTGGCGCTGCGTGGGGCGGTGGACCTGGTCGTTCTTTCGCAGGGGGATCCCGAGCTGATCAACCTCTACAGCGTCATGCAGGTGAACCCCGAGAAGGGCCGGATCAATGACGGCGCCGCCGCCGAGTGGGTCGCCTTCCTCTTGGAGGCGGAGACGCAGGATCGGATTGAGGAGTTCCGTCGCGAGGAGTTTGGCCGGTCACTCTTTATCCCCACACGCGGTCGGGACGAGATCGAGACAATCGCCCTGTTCGCGTCGGGTGAGGGCGGCTAGCGATGGAGTTTCTGTGGGACGGGATCAAAGAAGCGGTCAATCTCTGGATTCATGGCGACTCGGAGATCATCGAGATTACGCTGCGGACGCTGGCGATCTCCACGGTCGCGACTTTGGTGGCACTGTTGATTGGGGTGCCGGCGGGCGCGTTTCTGGCCTTGAAGCGCTTCCGGGGTCGCAGCCTGATCGTGGCGACGGTGAACACGGGGATGGGGATGCCGCCGGTCGTCGTGGGGTTGATCGTGGCTGTGATGCTTTGGCGCAGCGGACCGCTGGGCGGGCTGAATCTGATCTTCACGCCGACGGCCATGGTTATCGCGCAGTTCATCATTGCCGTGCCTCTGGTGATCGGCTTTTCGCTAGCCTCGATCCAGTCGGTCAATCCCCGGCTCCTCGATCAGATCGTGGCGCTGGGAGCGAATCGCGTGCAGATGCTGTGGTTACTGATCCGTGAGGCGCGACTTGGCTTGCTGGCGGCACTGATGGCCGGTTTCGGCGCGGTCATTTCGGAGGTGGGGGCGAGCATGATGGTGGGTGGCAATATTGCGGGTGAGACGCGTGTGCTGACGACGGCGACCGTGTTGGAGACGAGTCGCGGCAATGTCGAGGTCGCGCTCGCGCTGGGTTTCATGCTGCTGATCATGGCCTACGTGGTGAACCTGGTGGTGACCAGTGTCCAACAACAGCGCCGCCCGACCTAATCGCGAGGGAGCCACGCTGAGCGCGAGGCGGTTGGCCGTCTCGCGGGGAGGGAAGCGCGTCCTTGACGTGGATGCGCTGGATATTCCCGCGGGGCAGGTGACAGTCGTCATCGGACCGAACGGGTCGGGGAAGAGCACGCTGCTGGGCGTTCTGCAGCTGCTGATCAAGCCCGATACGGGTGACTTGCATATCGATGGCGAACCGATGCGCCTGGATCCATTGGCGACGCGGCGTCGGACGGCCTCGGTCTTCCAGGAAGCCCTGCTGCTCAACACCATGGTTCGCAAGAACGTGGAGACGGCACTGGGAATCCACAAGGTGCCGAAGAAGGAGCGGGGTGCACGCGCGGAGCGCTGGTTGAGCCGCTTTGGCGTCGATCACTTGGCCGATCGACACGCCCACGATCTGTCAGGAGGCGAGGCGCAGCGGGTAAGCCTGGCGCGCGCCTTCGCCCTGGAGCCTGAGGTGCTGTTGCTCGACGAGCCATTCTCCGCGCTGGACGCGCCAACGCGCGCGGCGCTGATCGATGACTTCGCGGCAACCGTCAGCGAGACGCGGGTGACGACGGTCCTCGTTACGCACGACCGCGATGAAGCCTTGCGCCTGGCGAGTCAGGTCGTCGTGTTGATTGCGGGGCGAGTGCACCAGGTCGGGACGCCGGGCGAGGTGTTCGGCGCGCCCGCCGATGAGGAGGTCGCGAGCTTCGTGGGCATTGAGAACGTCTGGCCGGCCCGCCTCGTTGGATTCGAGTCCGGGGTGGCGACCTATCGCCTCCGCGCCTGCTCAAGTTGTGAGTTGGAAGTGGCGACGGACGAGGCTCCACAGCAGGCGCTGTTCGCGGTTCGGCCCGAGGAGATCACCGTCGCCGCCAGCGCGGACGCCGCAGTCACGACCGAGGTTCAAACGAGTGCCCGGAATCGCCTGCAGGCGGTTGTGCGCCAAGTGCGCCCGGCGGGCGCGGTGGTGCGATTGGGTCTAGAGATGGATGGTGATCCGCCGATTGGGGTGGTCGCGGTGGTGACGCGCCCATCGCTGGAGGCTCTCGATATCGATGTTGGCGGTGTCGTGACCATCGCGTTCAAGGCCACCGCGGCGCACGTCATCCCGCACAGCTGATCGGGACGAGGCTTCCCGGCGAACGCGTCCTTAGCTGTTGCCCGGGTTCTCGAAGAGCGCCGCCAGCTTGGAGCGAGTGGGCTCAGTGAGGACGTGGGCCCCGTCCACCATGATCGTGGGCACCGAACGGTTGCCGCGATTGAGTCCCATCACCGTTTCGGCAGCAGAGTCATCCTCATCAATGTCGATCGTGCGGAAGACGATCCCCTGGTCTTCGAGATAGCGCAGGGCGGAGCGGCAGGCTCCGCACCAACTCGTGACATAGAGCAGAACATCGCGTTCGTCAGTCGTCGCCTCGTCCGGCATTGCCTCATCCCCCCTCGCGGGCCTCATCTGCGGGATGGCTCGAGGACCTGGGGGATGGTAGGGGGCCTTGCGCTAGCCTGCATCCATGGCTGCGACCACGCCACTGACGATTCGAGATTTCCTGGAAGATGTTCGGGAGGGAACGCTGGCCCGGCTGTCTCCTCGCCTGGGAGAGCCCGTGGCCAAGCGGGTGTTTTCATCGCTGCAGATCCACTTTGGCGAGCCGCGGCTCCACTACGAAGTGTGGCCGGTGCGCAAGACCGGCCGCATTGAGGTGGGGCTGCACATTGAGGGACCGCAGGACTGGAGCCGGGAGGTCGCGGGGCGACTCGCGGCTCAGGCCGACGACCTGCGTTCCGCGTTAGGCGACGAATTTGAGCTCGAGGACTGGACCGCGTCTTGGTGTCGGCTTCATACAACCGTACCCCTGGCGCGGCTGACTGAGTCCTTAGCGGCCGACGTTGCTACCTCGACTGTCCACTTGATTGAGGCGGCTGAGCCGATCGTTCGCGCGCTTGAACTGCCTGTACCATCCGTGCCGTCAGGAAAGGGGTCCTGGGACCGTTCCCGCTGGGGGCGGCGTCGTGGGGGCTGAGCCTGGCGTGCCGTCGTCGGTCCGTTGAGCCAGTGCTTTTGGCGGGAAAGAGAAGAGGCCTCCCATTGGGAGGCCTCTTGATGTGCGCGGAGCCGCGTGGGCTAGTACATGCCGCCGCCGGCTGCACCGGCCGCTGCTGCCATGGCGGCGGCGGCGGCGCCGTCGTCCGGCTTCTCGGTGACCAGGCAGTTGGTGGTGAGGACCATGGAAGCGATTGAGACCGCGTTCTCCAAGGCTGCCCGCGTCACCATGGCCGGGTCGATGATGCCCCTCTCGATCATGTCGCCGAACTCATCAGCGGACGCGTCGTAGCCGTAGTTCTTCTTGCGACTGGACTTCACGTCCTGAACGATGACGGAGCCGTCCTGGCCCGCGTTGATGGCGATGCGACGCATCGGCTCTTCCAGGGCGCGGCGGAGGATGCGGAGGCCGGTCCCTTCGTCGCCCTCCAGGTCGACGGAATCGAGCGACTTGATGGCCGTCACCAGAGCGACGCCGCCACCAGCAACGATTCCCTCTTCCACCGCCGCCCGCGTCGCCGAGAGGGCGTCTTCCACGCGGTGCTTGCGCTCCTTCAGCTCAACCTCAGTGGCCGCGCCGACCTTGATGACGGCGACGGAGTTGGAGAGCTTGCCGAGGCGCTCCTGGGCCTTTTCGCGGTCCCAGTCGCTCTTCGCTTGGTTGAAGATGGCGCGGATCTCGTTGATGCGCGCGTCGAGTTCCTTGGGGTCGCCGCGCCCCTCGATGATCGTGCTGGCTTCCTTCGTGGCGGTGAAGCGGCGCGCGCGGCCCAGGTCGGTGATTTCGGCCTGATCCAGGGTCCCGCCGAGCTGTTCGCTGATGATGGTGCCACCGGTGAGCGAGGCGATGTCGCCCAGGTTGTCCTTCTGCCGGTCGCCGAAGCCCGGCGCTTTGACGCCGATGACGTTGACGGTGCCGCGCAGCTTGTTGACCGCCAAGGTGGCCAGCGCTTCGCCGTCGATGTCGGAGGAGATGATGACGAGGTTCTTGGTGACGCGGAGGATCTTCTCCAGCAACGGCAGAATGTCGTTGACGGCGGAGATCTTCTTGTCCGTGATCAGGATGTAGGGGTCGTCGATCTCCGCTTCCATCCGGTCCGGGTTGGTGACGAAGTAGGGAGAGATGTAGCCGCGGTCGAACTGCATCCCGTCGACGTACTCGACCTCGTTGCGGATCCCCTTGCCCTCTTCGACGGTGATGACGCCATCGGCACCGACCTTCTCCATGACCTCACCGATGAGGTCGCCCACCGCCGGGTCCGCCGCGGAGATCGCGGCGACCTGGGCCATCTGCTCCCGTGTCGTGACGCGGGTGGCGTTCTTCTGCACGTAGTCCGAGAGGGCCTCACGGCCAGCTTCCAGCCCGCGCTTCAAGGCCATGGGGTTGGCGCCGGCAGCCACGTTTCGCATGCCCTCGGTAACGATCGCCTGAGCCAGCACGGTGGCTGTCGTGGTGCCGTCACCAGCGATGTCGTTCGTCTTGGACGCGACTTCCTTGGCCAGTTGAGCGCCGATGTTATGGAATGGGTTCTCCAGGTCGATATCCTTGGCGATCGTCACCCCATCGTTCGTGATGGTGGGCGACCCGAAGGACTTTGCCAGGACCACGTTGCGCCCCTTCGGCCCCAGCGTAATCTTCACCGCATCCGCCAACGCGTCGATTCCTTCGCGCAGTGCGTGACGTGCTTCTTCGTCGAACAGCAGCTCTTTCGCCATTCCGTCAACCTCTTTTATCTGATTCAGGGAGCCCGCGCTCCATCGATGGCAGGATCAAAACCCAGGGTCGTGAGGGGATGCTCGCTGCCATGAATCGTGCAGCTAGCACTCTCCGACTGCGAGTGCTAACGGAGTTTCGCACCAACGCTGAGCGGATGCAAGCCTTCTGGGTAGCACCTGACGGGGAGACTTTGGGGGGGGAGGCGATGGAGGGGAAGGATGAAGTGGTTACGCCGCGCTGTGGTCGTTGGCCTTTGGATCGACGGCGCTTGAGACATCCGAATACCAAGAGATCTCGCGATCCTGGGATGATCGGAGGAATTCCGAGACCTTGGCGTGGATCTCCGTGAGGCCGCCGATGCGGTTCACGACTTGGACGAAGACCGGGTCGTCGGAGACCGATCCGGGTGGCCCATAGGCTTTCGCGCCGTCGAGAGTGTCCAGCCCGCACCAGAGGCCATGCTTGTGGCAGAGGGCGTTGGCCTGGGTCAGCACGTAGGTCAGGCCGCTGCGGTCGGGCGCCTGGTCGAGGTTATGGTGCTCCCTGATCGCGGCGCTGAGGTCGGGGGGGGGAAGCTCCATTGTTCGGTGAGCGCTGAACCGACTTGGGTGTGGTCGTATCCGAACTCGACGCGCTCCGCGATCTGCATCTCCTCCGCGCCGTTCAATGCCCGGTAAAGGACGCGACCGAAGCGCTCGGGCTCATACTGACTAAGAACGAGCCGACCGAGGTCATGCAGGATGCCGGCGGTGAAGGCTTCGTCTGGGCGGGCGTGTCCCGTTTCTCTGGCGATCGCTTCGGCGACGACCCCGCAGGCGACGGCGTGGCCCCAGAACAGGTCCATGCTGAATGGCCCGTCGTCCGCGCCGGGAAACAAGTCGATGATCGCCGCCGCGATCGCCGTCGCGCGGACCGCCCGGAACCCGATCAAGACGACGGAGTCCCGCACGGTGGTGATACGTCGCGGGTACCCGTAGAACGCCGAGTTCGCGACCCGCAGAATCTTCGCGGTTAACGCGGTGTCCGTCGCGATGATCGCCGCGAGGTCGTAGGCGGAGAACGTGTCCTCCTCCGTGACCTGGATCACCCGGGTCGCGACGTGGGGCAGCGGCGCCAGCTCTTCCACGCGCTGCAGGAGGTCGTCGATGCTCGGCGGTGCGCCGTTGGGCGCCCAGTCTTCAGTTGGCACGTGTACTCCACCTTTGATCTGCCAAAGGTCGAACCCAGCCCGTGTCTCAATCATCGGACGGGCGGTCGTGAGCTTTACCCTTAAGGGGCGGCGCAGTGTCCGGCGCTTGCCTCAGCCAATTCGTTTGGCCTGCCACGGGGGCCAGTAACGCCAGCGCACAACGCCGACGATGTCCTCTGCGGACACGGCGCCGAACTGGCGGCTGTCAGTGCTCTGCGCAGCATTGTCGCCCAGGAGGTAGAGGGTCGAGTCCGCGCCAATCGTGGAGACGCGCTTGACGACTTCGAGTTCCGGCCGGTCGGGCCGGCGGGCGACGACGATGTCCCCTGCGCGGGGTCCGCGCGCCGTGTCGACAAGAACGAACTGGCCGGTCTCTAAGGCCGGTTGCATGCTGGTGCCGTGGATCGCGAAGGGGATCCAGCGCTGCCGGATGTCCGTGCACCCCGAGCGCGCGGCGATCCCAATCGCGCCGATCGCGACGGCGAGAAGGCCCCAGCGCGTGGCGCGTGCCGTCACCAATTCGAGCACTCATCGCTCCCTCCCACGGTCGCGTTTGCTCGCCCCGCGTGTGCCAATCTATGCTGCGCCCGATCCACGGCGGCGCGCTCGACGGCGCTGTGAAATTGGGGACCGCACGGCCAGCGTCGTGCGACGCACATGCATTCTAGGAGGACGATCGATGACTCTGAGCCTGACACGTCGGCTGCGCCCTGCCCGGACGGCGCATGCCCACTGCGATATCCCGTGCGGCATCTACGACCCGCACGAGGCGGAGATCGCCGCGGAGACCGTTGAGAAGATGGTCAGCCTGCTCAACGACCTCGGCGCCGATGATGGCTCGTTGGCCTGGCGGAACTCCGCGACGCGCTATATCACTTCCAAGGAAGAGCATGCCGAAAAGGTGAAGCGCCAGGTCCTGATCATCTGGGGCGACTTCGTGAAGCCGCCTCACGTGGAGAAGTTCCCCGACATCCACGACAAGGTCTGGAACTTGGTGAAGCTCGCGGGCGCGAACAAGGTCAACGCGGACGCCGAACTGGCCGCCAATCTGCGGGCCGGCGTCAAGGACTTCGCCGACACCTTCTGGGAGATGAAGAAGGGCTAGTCGCCACGCTCCGGCCGAGTTGACCGCTCCTCTCAGCGGAGGGGCGGTTGGCCTTTGCGCGCGACTGGCCCTGCGTCTTCGTGGGGTCTGACGGGGGAAGGGCGGATCGATCGTGGACTTCGAGACGTTGCACTACGAGATCGAAGACCACGTTGCCACGATCACGCTGCACCGTCCCGAGAAGCTGAATGCGCTCGATGCGACATTGCTTGCCGAGTGGCCGTTGGCGATCGATGCCGCCGACCACGACGACGAGGTGCGCGCGATCATCATCACGGGGGCGGGCCGCGCCTTTTGTGCCGGCGCCGATCTCTCGGATGGACCCGACAGCTTTCGTCGCGATGTTCCGGAGCTGGAGCATCGCGACGAGGGTGGGCTCGTCAGCCTGCGGATCTTTGAGTCCACGAAGCCGGTCATCGTGGCGTTCAACGGGGCGGCGGTGGGCGCGGGGGTGACGATCGCCTTGGCAGCGGATGTGCGGCTGGCGTCGGAGCGGGCCCGATTCGGGTTCGTCTTCGCGCAGCGGGGACTGATTCCGGAGGCGGCGAGTTCCTGGTTCTTGCCGCGTGTCGTGGGGATCAGCCGAGCGATGGAGTGGACAACGACGGCGCGCATCTTCGACGCGCAAGAGGCTCTCGAAGGGGGACTGGTCCGCAGCGTGCACCCGCACGCGGAGCTCATGCCCGCCGCCCGCGCCCTGGCGGCCGAGATCGTAGAGAACAGCGCGCCGGTCGCCGTGGCACTGGCGAGGCAGATGATGTGGCGGATGTTGGGGGCGTCACATCCCATCGAAGCGCACCGGATCGATTCACAGCTGATGTGGAATCTGGCGCGGTCCGCGGATGTGACAGAGGGTGTCAATTCGTTCACGGAGAACCGTGCCGCCCGGTTCCCGATGCGCCCCAGCACGGATCTACCGGCTCCGTATCCTTGGTGGGAGGATCCCGCCTTTCGTGGGTAGCGGGCTAGAAGCCGAGATCGTCCATCCCCGGCATGCCGCCCATCCCGGGCATCCCTGGCATGCCGCCCATGTCAGGCATGCCGTGGTCGTGCCCGTGGTCGCCGCCGCCGCCGAAGTCGGGCATGAAGTCCTCATCCATGTCGAAATCGGAACTGCCGGTGCCCCCGGTGATGATCGCAGCGGAGAAGATGCGCTGAGCGGCGGATTTGCACTTCGGGCACTTCGCCGGCGCGCTGGCCTTGGACATGGGCCGCGTCACATCGAACGTCTTCTTGCACTTGGGGCAGGCAAATTCGTAGGTCGGCATCGTCTTGCTCCTCGATCGCGCCCCTTGCGGGCGTTGTCTGAGTCTGGTCGATTGGCAGTGTAGACGGGCGACGGATTGTGGAGCCACAGGCGTGTGCCGTTGAGGCTACGGGTCAGGTAGGTGGTCGCCGCGGAACTGATGGGTGACGATGGCGTGTCCCGTGGCCAGGGAGAACCCCCCGGCCGCGGCCGCCAGCTCGTTCGATGTCGCTGCCGGGACACCGCGCTCCAGGTCCGCCTCTCGCAGGGGCCAGCGCAGTCCGTGGGTGGAGACGCCGCCCACGCGTTGGCTCACCGGGATCAGCGACACATAATCGCCACGCGCGCCGGCGAATGTCACCGTGTCCCTGCCCCAACCTGACTCGCGACCGAAGGCGCCCGTCGCTTCGCTCCAGCCGCTGATCGCGGTGATCGGCATCGAGGCGAATTCGTCGGCAACGAGGAACATGGCGTTGCTCAGACTGTGATCGATCCGCGGACCGCCGCGGACCCCCAACAGGATCACTTCGGAAGCGCCGCGGGAGGCGGCGAGCTCCAACGCGACTTGTCCATCTGTCCGATACTGGGGCTCGGGATGGGGGACGATCTCCACACCGGACGTGCGCAGCGCCTCGATCCGATCAGCCGCGAGCGAATCGAAGTCCCCGATGACCGCGTGGGGTTGGAGGCCGAGGCGCCGCAGGCGGTCCGCGCCGCTGTCGGCGGCGATGACCAACTCCGCGCCACCGACGCGCGCCCGGACGAGCGCCGTGTCCGCTAAGTTACCGCCGAGGGCTACGACCACCTTCATCGCGGTTCGATCCCATCATTCGCCCCAGGCGATGCGTCCGCTCGGGGGCATAGAGAAGGGGCGTCCACTGGGACGCCCCTTCTCTAATCCGTGCTGAGGCGCCGCGCTCTCCGCGCGAGGCCTTCGCGTCTGAACTACTTGGTCAGGATGTGCACCGTCGCCGCGCTCCCCAAGCCGATGACCTGCGCCAGGCCTGCGTTGTAGTCCTCCACCTGCCGTTCGCCCGCCTGGCCACGCAGCTGCCAGACGATCTCACAGATGTTGGCGACGCCGGTCGCGCCCAAGGGGTGGCCCTTGGAGAGCAGCCCGCCTGAGGTGTTGACCGCGACCCAGTCCTTGCGGTCCCGAGGACCGGACAGGTCGGTGAGCTTTTCGTCGACCATGCGGCCGCCTTCGCCTTCGGGGCAGAGACGCAGGTTCTCGTAGTGGAGGAGTTCCGCCGTGGCGAAGCAGTCATGCAGCTCCACGCTGCGCAGGTCTTCCGGCCCCAGCCCGGCCTGCTCGTAGGCTTGGTCGGCGGCATCCTGGACCATCGTGTTGATGTCCGGGAAGACGAGGTTGCGGTCGGTGTAGGGGTCGGTCGTTAGGGCCGCGGCGGCCACCTTGATCTGCTCCCCGCCCAACTTGGCGATCGCCTTCTTGCTCATGAGCACCGCCGCTGCCGCGCCGTCGCCGGTGGGGCAGCACATGTAGAGCGTGTTGGGGTACGCGACCATGCGCGCGTTCATCACGTCTTCCAGGCTGACCCGGACCTGGTACTGGCTGAGCGGGTTGCCCATCGCGTGCTCGTGGTTCTTGACGGAGATCTGGGCGAAGTGCTCCGGCTTCGTGCCGTGCAGGCGCATGTGCTCCATGCCAGCCATGCCGAAGACGCCGGGCATGGTGCCCGTGCCCATCACACCCTCGGTGATGTAGGCCGGGTCGGACCCACCGACGCCGCCGAGCAGACCCTGCTTCCCCATCTGTTCCACGCCGACCGCGAGAGCGATGTCGTAGGCGCCGGAGCCGACGGCGTAGTAGGCCTCGCGGAAGGCTGTCGAGCCAGTGGCGCAGGCGTTGGCCACGTTGTAAACCGGGATCCCAGTGAGGCCGATCTCTTTGAGGATGTTCTGTCCCACCATGTTGGTCTGGTAGAGGTTCCCCGCCGCCATCATCTCGATGTCCTGCATCTGGACATCGGCATCCTTGAGCGCCAGGATCACCGCCTGCGCTCCGAGCGATGCGACAGTCTCTTCGGGATAGCGCCCGAACTTGATCATGCCTACGCCCGCTACAAATACGTCATCCATTGATTTGCATTCCCTTCGCCGCCTTGGCAGCGGCCTGTCCCCAGCGTAATGCCGACTTTGGCACTAGGGGAAAAAGATTCTCCTGCTTGTCCTCAAGCAGGAGAATCGGCTCCTGCTCGTCCCTTCACGGGAACCGTTCGGTCTCTTCCTGCCTAGACCGGAACAAACTCAGGAATGACGACGTCATTTCCCTCTTTGTCTTTGCGGATGGCGCGGGCGCGGAACTTGACCTTCATGCCCATTTCCACCGCGCTGGGATCGACTTCGACCTCAGCGATGTTGGCCCGGACCGCCACCTTCAATTCCGGGTGTCCCTGCACCGGAACGTCGACGATCGCTCCCATGAAGGGCGTCGGGACGCCGGGGAACGACTGGTGAACGATGGTGTAGACCCAGATCTCGCCTTCGCTCTCCAGCTTCGCGGGCTGGAGCGAGTTCTCGTCCAGGTCTGCGTTCTTGCTGTCATAGCGGCGTGTGGACGAGTAGAGATAGGCGGCTGTCCCGTCCTTGTTGACCAGCGCCTTCAAATAGGCGTCGTCGAGGTCATCTGACGGCAGCTCCAGATAGGGGACGATGGGCCGGTAGCCCGGCTCGACTTGTTCTGCGGCTTCTTGTTTCTTTGCCAACCGGCCCGCCTCCTTACACTAACGCCCGCGTGCCGCAGGCGGAGTTGGAGGGTCGCCCATGCAGGCGGACTACCTCCGAAACTACGTTTGGAATAGCACTGAGCCCAAGGATCGTCAAGGAGGTGGGTCTGGTATCTGGGTCGGTTGGGCACTTGGGCTTGGTACGTTCCGGTTGACGGCAGCGGGCGGCCTTTCGATACTTCAGCTTGTGGTCGCCGGTCTGGCGGCCACAAGCACGCGCGCGATTCCACTGGCTCCCGTGGGGAGCATTGATGGTTGGTCGACGAAGGTTCTCCTGAGACGGTCCAGACGACGCTCACCTGAGCGGCGTCCGGACCCCTACATCCCTGGAGCGCATACATCGGGGCCTGGCTTTCTTTCGAAGCTGGCTCTTTGGAGGAAGTCTGATGGAGTTCAATTTCACGGACGAGCAAGAGCAGTTCCGGCAGGAAGTGCGCACCTTCATCGATGCGAATTGGGATGCTCCACCGGCGACGCTGGAGCCTGATAACCAAGAGGCCTTTGACGCGTCCCGGGTCTACGAGAAGAAGCTCGCCGAACATGGCTGGCTGACCATGGCCTGGCCCAAGGAGTACGGCGGTCGGGCGGCGGATTTCATGGAGCAACTCATCTTTCGCGAGGAGAGCGCCTATTCCGGCGCCCCCGGCGCCGGCGGGCAGGGCATCTCCATGGTGGGCCCTTGCCTCATGGTCCACGGCACCGAGGAACAGAAGGAGCGCTTCCTTCCGCCCATCGCCAATGCCGAGGCGGTCTGGTGCCAAGGGTTCTCCGAGCCCGGGTCTGGCTCCGATCTGGCGTCACTCCAGACCCGCGCCGTGAAGGACGGCGACGACTATGTCATCAACGGACAGAAGATCTGGACCTCCGGTGCGACGCACTCCGATTGGATCCACATCCTGACCCGCACCGACACGGACGCGCCGAAGCATCGCGGCATCTCCTACTTCCTGCTCGACATGAAGACGCCAGGCATTGAGGTGCGGCCGATCATCGATCTGGCCGGTAACCACGTGCTGAACGAGACGTTCTTCACGGATGTCCGCGTCCCGGCCAGCCAGATGCTTGGAGAAGAGAACCGTGGTTGGTACGTCGCGGCGACGTTGCTGGACTTCGAGCGCAGCGGGGTCAACTATCCCGCGCAGGCCCGTCGTGTGACAGAGGATCTGACAACTTGGGCGAAGAACAATCATCGCAATGGCGGCCGGGTCTACGATCAGCCGGGCGTTGCGGATGGCCTGGCGGACTTGGCGCTGTCGGCCGAGGTGTGCCGCCTGTTGTCGTACCGCGTCGTGTGGATGCAGGGCCAGGGGCTGATCCCGAACTACGAGGCCTCTGCCGCGAAGATGTTTGGCACGGAGCTCAATCAGCGCGTCGCGAATTTCGGCATCAACATGATCGGCCTCGCCGGTCAGCGCATCGATCCCGAGGATTCGGACGCACCACTGCAGGCCGACCTGGGCCGGATGTACATGACCACGGTGCCGTACACCATCTTTGCGGGGACATCCGAGATTCAGCGGAACATCATCGCCACGCGTGGACTGGGTCTGCCGCGCCAGTAGGTTCTGGCGGTCCACCGATCAAAGGGCATTGTGTGTGCTGACCGGGAGCCATAGCCTCCGTCGGGCTGTTGCCACGGAAGAGCGTGGCATGATCGACTTGGCATCTTGGACTTCGTGGGCCCGGGGGGGCGCGGTCTTTGTCTTCGTTTTGCTGATCGCTGTAGTTGGCGTGCTAGTCACGCAGACAGCGACGCGCGCGGCTGATCCTGTAGGGATCTACGTGGCGGCGGCCAGTTTGAGCGGGGAGCGCAACGACCATACCGCGACGCTGTTGCCGGATGGCCGCGTCTTCATCGCTGGAGGCGGGAACGGCGCTGGGACGCCCCTGGCCAGCACGGAGATCTACGATCCGGCGACCGATACGACGAGCGCCGGTCCGGCGATGAGCGGTCCGCGCCTGGCGCATAACGCGACGCTGCTCGCCGATGGCCGAGTCCTGATCACGGGCGGCTTCGGTGCGGGTTTTGTCGTCGTCGCCACGGCAGAGATCTATGATCCCGGGGTGGGCGCCTTCACGCCCATAGCGGGCATGGCGGCGCCCCGGGCGAGTCACACGGCGACGCTGCTGGCGAGCGGAGTGGTGCTGGTGGCGGGCGGATTTACGCCCGATGGTCCGACGGACACGGCGGAACTGTTCGACCCGGGCCTGGGGACGTGGGCGGCGACGGGATCGTTGGGGGAGACACGGGAGGCGGCCTCGGCGAACCTGCTGGCTGACGGCACGGTGCTAGTTGCGGGGGGCCAAGGGGAGTTCCCGGAGATCCGGTCGTCGGCGGAGATCTACGATCCGGCGGCGGGCAGCTTCAGCTTCACGGGGAGCTTGGCGATCGGCCGCTGGTGGCATACACACACGCTCCTGACGGATGGCACGGTCTTGTTCACGGGGGGCAATACCGACTTCAACACGGGCGCGCCGACGGACACCGTGGAGAGCTACGACCCCGCAAGCGGGACCTTTGCGACGCTGGGCACGTTGGACGCCGCCCGCGTCAACCACTCGGCGAGTGTGCTGCCCGACCTGACACTGCTGATCGTGGGCGGCGGGGCGGCGACGGCGGAGCGCTGGGACCTCAGTACGGACGGTTTCGAGCCAGGAGGGGATCCGGTGACCGGCGATCGCCTGGATCACACGGCGACGGTTCTGGACGACAGCCGGGTGTATATCGCGGGTGGCGGGTCCAGCACGGCGGAGCTGTATGTCCCGGACGGCATCATCGTCGCGGGGGGAAGCGCCTCCGTGCCGGACTTCGCGCCGCTGGGAACGAGCTTCGTCGAGGTCTTTGATGCGACGGCGGGCGATATCTCGCTGACGACGGACGTTTACACCTTCACCCTGGCGGCGACGTCATTGCCGTTCTCATCGCCGAGTGTCTCGGTTTCGTTGACCGCGTTGGCGGATCTCCCAGCCTTGGCCGCGGCGGCGCCGCTGCCGGACGGTGTGTCATTCCTGAGTGCGGTGGCGCTGGATGTCTTCGTCTCGGGGCTGGCCAGCACTCCCTTCTCTGGTCCGGCCACCATCACCGCGGTCCCGCCGTCCGGTGTCGCCCCCGGTGAGGTCGTCGCCTACGGATTCATTCCCCTCCTGGTCACTTCGCAAACGTTGGGGACCCCGGCCGCGCACTGGGCGCGCCTGGCGATCGAGGGCCTCCAGGGCGACGACACCTTCAGCGTGGGGGGCCTGGCGTCATCGCCTTTGGTCTCCCTCGGGATCCCGCGCCCGCGGGTATCCCGGGTCTTGGTGGCGGCGTGACGATCCCACTCCCGATCCCACCTCCGACGAATCCTCTGGGCGACTTCGTCGTCTCGGACCCCACCGACATGTACACCTTCTCCGGCCCCATCGCGGTGTTCCCGGAGACTGAGGACCCGTTCCTCCGACTGACGCTACCCAGGCCAGGTCCGGGCTTCGTGCCACCTCCCGGCACTCGGGTGCTGGACGGCGGGCTCTTCAACGTCGACTCCTTCTTCGATATCACGACTGGGGTGGAGATCGATGGAGCCGTGCTCGATCGGATTCAAGTGGAACTTGATCTCAGTGGATTCAAGGCCTCTGAACCTGTACTCACAGAGATCTTTTCGGACGGATTTGAAAGCGGGAACGTCTCCGTTTGGTCTCACTCCGGTGGCGAAGTGAATACTTCGCAGGTAGGTGAGGATTCGTCTTGGATCGAAATCGATCCCGGACGAGTCGTCTTCGACGTGGTCGCGGAAACGATCACCTTCCCGATCGACCAGTTTGGGCTCTTCGCCCTCGCCGTGGCGGACGACAGGGCTGTGTCGCTGAACCTGGCGACGGCCGCTTCCGCCAACTTCGTGGTCTGGACGGCGAGGCCGACCACCGCGAGCGACGCGTTCAGCGGCGATACCGTCCAGGTCGTGTGGCGATGGAACGGCGACGTCTGGGAATCGTTCAACCCGAATGTGCCGCCGATTTTGAGCACGGACTTCGCGCTGGGCGCGGGGCCCGGACCGGACGTGCTCTGGTTGGTCACGTCGGGGCCGGTATCGGTGGATGCGCCTGCTGGCGGTGCGCCGCCTCCAGCGGGACCGAGCGTCGTTTTGGCGGCCGGGGAGTCGGCGGACTTCGTGGTCTGGCCTGGAGGCGAGACCACGGCCGCGGCGCTGTTCGGTGATCTGGACACAGTCGTCATCGTGTGGCGCTGGGACGGCACGACGTGGGTTGCGTTCAATCCCGCCTTGCCGCTGGCGCTGCGGACGGACTTCGCGCTGGGTGCGGGAGATCCGCCGGACCTGCTGTGGCTGGTGACAACGGGCCGAGTGGAGGTTGCCCGCGATCCATAGTCTCGCGGGCTCATCCAGACCCGCGCCTCGATCCGGTACTATCGCGCCGCCAGGAGCCGTTGGAGTCGCCAGGTCTGAGCGACCGGGTCGGCTCTTGGCGGAAAGGTCCTTGTCCGATGGAATTCGCGTTCACGGCTGAGCAAGAGCAGTTTCGCGGCGAAGTGCAGCACTTCATCCGCGACAACTGGACGCCGCCCCCGCCCGGCTCTCGCGCGGGTGACAACGCTACGTACGAAGCGGACCACGCTTATGAGCTGAAGCTGGCCGAACATGGCTGGCTGACGATGGCCTGGCCAAAGGAATACGGCGGCGCGGGCGCCACTCACATGGAGCAGTTGATCTTCCGCGAGGAGAGCGCCTACGCCAGCGCCCCCGGCTCGGGAGGCCAAGGCATCTCCATGGTGGGCCCGTGCGTCATGGTTCATGGCACAGAAGAACAGCGACAACAGCACTTGCCGGGCATCGCCAGCGCCCAGGTGCGATGGGCGCAAGGGTTTTCGGAGCCAGGATCGGGATCGGACCTGGCGTCGCTACAGACGCGGGCCGTGAAAGACGGCGACGACTACGTGATCAATGGGCAGAAGATCTGGACCTCGGACGCGCATCATTCCGACTGGATCCACGTCCTGACGCGGACGGATCCGGATGCGCCGAAGCATCGCGGCATCTCCTATTTCCTGCTGGACATGAAGACGCCGGGCATTGAGGTGCGGCCTCTGATCAACATGTTGGGCGATCATGAGTTCAACGAGGTGTACTTCACGGACGTCCGCGTCCCGGCCAGCCAGATGCTGGGCGAGCAGAACCGCGGCTGGTATGTGGCCGCGACGCTCCTGGACTTCGAGCGCTCGGGGGTCAACTGGTCGGCGAACGCTCGCCGCCAAGTCGAGGGATTGGCGGCGTATGCCAAGGAACATCCTGGCCGGGCGGGGGGCGCTCGCCTGATCGACGATCCGGGCGTTCGCGACAGCCTGGCCGAGCTTGCGATCGAAGCGGCGATCAGTCGCTTGCTTTCATATCGTGTGGTGTGGATGCAGAGCCAGAGTCTGATCCCGAACTACGAAGCGAGCATGAGCAAGATGTTTGGGAGCGAACTGTCGCAGCGGATCGTGAACTTCGGTACGCGTCTGATCGGGCTTCCGTCGCAACGGGTGGACTCGGATGATTCCTATGCACCGCTGCGCGGGGAGATAGGTCGGGCGTATATGAGAACCGTTCCCTCGACCATCGCCGCCGGCTCAAGCGAGATTCAGCGCAACATCATCGCCACGCGCGGGCTGGGCCTCCCGCGCCAATAGCGAGCCAGCATCGATGAGCACGCGGCATCGATGAGACGGTGCACGCAGCATATTCAATGCTGAATAGTTCGGCTGGCAGTAGAGACCCCGCGGACGGCGAGGCGGGTCTGCATCCGATCCACCCGATCACCGATCGCTCACCGATGCGCGAAGGGGGGCTGACAGGCCACGCCCGAGGAGTAGTGTGATTCCACGCTGTACGAGATAGGAGAGCTTCGTTGCGAACGAACGTCGATAACCTTCCCGCCTACCTCGATAGCGCGTCGACACTTCGCGAACGCGTAACGGAACTCGAAGCGGAGCTCTCGGCGCTGCGCGACGATCGCGTCGGCGATTCCGAACTTATCTATCAGCTCAGTGCCGGCGGCATGGTGTTGCCTGTGAACGGCGCCGCGCGGCAAGCCCACGAAGGCGCAGAGTTGCAGTTGGCTGACCTTGTTGCCTCTCCCTTCGTGGCGAGCCTTCAGGACTACGTCGAGCGGCACCGACAACCGGCCCACGTGGGTCACCCCTACGAACAGCTCATGGAAACCGACGCGAAAATCCCGGTCTGGCTGCGAGCGAGCTTCCACGAGGACGGGCACGGTACGCTGATGCTGCGGCCAGTACCTGATGCCGCTGCTACGTACGCCCTGCTCGCGTTGCCACCAAACGCCATCGACCGCGCGACAGCTCCGATGTTCGTCCTGGATCTGGACGGACATCTGATCCACGCGAACGCCCTCTTCACCGAGTTGACTCAGCACGCGCCGGAGGCGCTGTTTGGACAAGGTCTCTCGCAGTTTCTGACCACGGGCGAGACCCAGATAGAGGCGCCCCCACCGGGCGAGTTCGGCTCGTGGGAGCACGTCGTTCAGATCAAGCGTGAGCTCGTTGCATCGGAGGACTGCCGGATCCCGGTCAATGTGGTGCTGGAGCGGCTGCCGGATGGCTGCACCATCGGTCTGGTGCGACCAATCCCCGTCGATCGGGGTGCCCTGAACGACGCACTCGCGGGCGCTGCTATGGTCTTCTTCACCACGGACGGCCACGGGCGCATCACCACCTGCCAGGGACGATTCCTGGCGGATCTGGGTCTCACGACGGAGGCCTGTGTGGGACGTCCAGCGAGCGTGCTGCCAATCCCCGGGATTGAG
>PVBE011631742.1_pt1 | contig 49764 bp, 39 predicted proteins | sample 1631181 | NCBI WGS metagenome assembly PVBE01 (sample SAMN08397723, study PRJNA350692) | Marine metagenome, whole genome shotgun sequencing project. | isolation source: water | place: Pacific Ocean | collected 2012-04
AGCCGAGATGCAAACGGATAACGTTCCAACGCCGCGCGACAAAACACCGATTTCCCGGCACCTGAGGGACCCGCAACTCCAATAAGATAAGTGTTCATTGGATTGATTATATCAGATTACATCAATTTCAATTTTGCAATTCGGCAAATTTCAATTTATTGAGGTTTTTTATCGAAGAGAACGAAATACCAATAATCTTCCATGATTTGAAATTTGCCGAATTGTGACATTTGACATTAAACGTCTGGCATTGCCATAATTGCCACCTTGTGATACGATTCTCCCGAAATTAAGACGGACCGGTGGTGTAGCCCGGTTAACATGCCTCCCTGTCACGGAGGAGATCGCGGGTTCGAATCCCGTCCGGTCCGCCAGCAAAGTCACTCTCGAAAGAGGGTGTTTTTGTTTTGCAAAATAAAAGCCGCCCGCACGAGAGTGGCTGCAACGCCCCATTCAAATCACTTAGTATCCAGAGCCCGGAAACGTTATTTGCTTTTCCTTCTTAAAGACTTCTACTGTATAATTGCTTTATATGAACAAAGGTTTTCTCCTCCTACCTACCCTCCTATTAGCAAACATGTTCTTCCCATCGAATGTTTTCGCTTCTCAAGACAATGTTTTTTATATTGAAATGCAAAACGATTATCTCTACGAAAGTGGCACATTCAACTATCAAGAGATCGGGAAAGATTTCTATCAAACCAATGATGATGTATATGATGTTTTAGTATTCTATACAGCATTCACTGATACAAGTCTAGGAAGCGCGGCGGCATACTCCCTTCCGGTAAAGCAAGAGGTGGACGGAATTGGAAAAGGAGCTATATGGGATCAATCGAGCAGCTATGGAAGCAACGGAAGACTGCTAAGTATTGTTTCGATGAAAAATATTAGCCGCGCACAGTCAGAAATGGGGCCATTCACATTCAGCACTCTGTTTCATGAAATTGGCCACCAATGGACAGGGAGTGTTAAAGCTATTATCCAGGATCCGTCTATACATCTGACCAGTGAAGACAACTATCATTGGAACGAATACCTTGAAATAATTTCACAAGACACTGGGATTAAATATCTATCACCGCTAGGAGGCAATGCGTTCACAGGTGGACAAGACGGAATATAATACAGAGATTCAGAATCACTCGCATACATAAATCGGTTTAGATTCAGCTGGTTTGACCTATATCTTATGGGTCTTGCTAGTGTCGACGAAATTGAACCCCTTCGCTATCTAAACGTCACCGAAACATTCAATGACGGAGGGCTGGCAGCAGAAGCGATCACATTAACGGGGCAGGATTTAACCTCCTCTCTTCCGAGCAGGCAACCGAGCTACAATTACTCGCAAACGAATTTCAATGTCGCGTTTATTCTTTTATCAGAGAATGGGTCAAACCCCAGTTCAGAAAATATTTCTACAATGGAGTGGATCGCAAATAATGCCCCAGCCATCTGGAACGAATCAACTTGGGGGAGATCAACGATGAATAACTACGTGAGCCCAATAACTCCTCCAATAACCAACCCCGTCTCGACTCCCGCGCAAAGTAGTGAAGATGTTGTTTTAAGAGAAAAAGAACGGTTCGTTGGTGAGAATGTTGAAATAGTAACAAGAACGATAGGGAGAATCTTATTGCAGGTCGAGGAGCACGGAGAAGCATGGTATGTGGAACCTACATCCAGAACAAAATATTACTTACAGGACGGGGTGGCGGCTTTTTCTGCGATGCGTAATTTTGGACTAGGAATAACGAACACAGATTTAGAAATGATTCCAGTTGGACTAGATGAACGATTTACCGATACGGACTCTGACGGTGATGGATTGTTTGATTCTCTTGAAATCGGTCTTGAGACAGATGTTCATTCTGTCGATTCGGACGGCGATGGGTTTTCTGACTTGGAAGAGGTGCTTAACGGATTCGATCCAAATGGAAGTGGGGAGATGCAAACAAGTGCTTCGCTTGTCAAAAGATTACTTGGTCGGATTGTCCTGCAGGTTGAGAAAAACGGAGAGGCCTGGTATATAAATCCATCAGATGGAAAACGATATTACATGCCAAATGGAAATGCTGCTTACGACATCATGAGATTTTTAGGGCTTGGGATAACAAATAACGATCTTTCGACGATCCCGTTATAAAGTAAGTTCCCACCATATCCACTACGCCCCGCCAGCAAAGTCACTCTCGAAAGAGGGTATTTTGTTTGTGAAATAAAAAGCGCTGCTCGCAGTAAAAACAAATCCTTGTGCGTGATATACTAAATCTACTATGACATTGATAAACAATAGGCTCTGGCTGACGATCGGATTGACGCTCATTATGATCGCCGTGCCACTTTTGAGTCACGCATCATTTCAAGAGGATCATTCTGGTTACATATTCTTACAGGTAGAAGAACGAGGGGAAGCTTGGTACGTACTGCCCGACACAGTCGATGGAGCTCGTATTTATTTACGGAGCGGTGATTCGGCCTATCGGATCATGCAAGGTGGCCTTGGTATTTCCAATGCAGACCTGGCGAAAATCCCTATTGGCCTCAATGATCCGATAGTTCCCAGAGCTGATAGCGATGGCGACGGACTCTCAGACAAGCTTGAAGAAGTCCTCAAAACACGGCTATACAGCGCGGATAGCGATGGCGACGGGTTTGATGACTACACGGAGGTTGTTAATGGGTACGATCCATTAGGAAGCGGGAAATTACCTGTAGACGAGGAGCTTGTAATGCGCTTGTCCGGTCTTCCACTGATCCAGGTAGAAGAGAAAGGTGCGGCTTGGTACGTCAATCCTCGAGATAACAAACGATACTACCTGCCTGACGGAGAGGCCGCGTTTAGCATAATGCATCATCTTGGATTAGGTGTCTCCAACGTAGATTTAGCTAAGTTTCCAATTGACGAGATCAGTTCCCGCCCAGATGTCCCTAAAGGATCTACCATCTGCGCCGATAACGATTTCTCATGCTTCACGCAACATATCGCTGACGGGAAAGTAGTAAAGATGTTCGATACACAAAATCTGTACAGTATTTTTTCTGACGAAGAATATAGCGGCGATAATTACGAGCAGCAAACGGAACTGATCTTTTATCCTACCGACGGCATGAATCCGCCATGGCTCTCTCTTCACCACATCAACGCTTCCTACACGGCCGTACAAGCGGCATTATCATATGCTGATCCGCGCACCGGAGAAGAAGTAGAAATGGAATTTAGAAATATGTTACTGGGTCTTCTAGGATATCGTCTAGAATGTAACGTATCAAATACGGACGATCTCATAGATGGCGTGAATTCTTGGGCAGCAATGTCACCAGTCTCGATAAGCCTAAGATGGCAAGATTGCAGAGACAACGCAAAGTCCCTTGGCATCGATTCTCCATTCAATGTAAGACAGCAACTAACACTCTATTAAAAGAAACGCCCGCGCAAGCGGGTGTTTCTTTCTCGCAAAATGGAAAACCATAGACCATTCCTGTATCATTACCACATGAAAAAACAAAACAAACACTGGCCGCCAAAGAAAGGGATGACTATATTCAAGCTCTTTATATTTTACTTTGGCAGTATGGGTTGGCCCGCTATTTTGATACCGATATTCGACGGCGCTAGTGACGAAGCCATTATCGGACTCGTGATCTGTATAGCGATCTACCTGCCGCTTCTTGCCTTTGCATGGATGAGGATCACATCACGCGCTATGTCGATCAAGCCGCCGCAAGGTATTGAACCTGTAGCGGAGGGTGAGCTCAGGAAACGATTGATGAAAATCAACGATCTTGATGTGCCGTTTACAGTAAGAAAAGATCGACACGACGGCATAATCGTCACATGGAATATCGTAGACGAAAAATGGGGAGAGGTCCTTGCAGCTTACAGTATCAAGATGGTTCAGAGCATCAGAATCCGGATCGACGAAAAAGACCACACTGTCTTAGCACAAGATCAATCCGTCTCGAGAAAGAAGGCTATCAATCTATTGAGTGGCGAAGCATCGTTCTCGATGTCGTTCTTCAAAGGAATTGACTTATTGAGCTACGACCGTGCAATACGCGGTGGACTTATATTCAAAAACGGAAAATGGAAGATCGGTAAGGCCTACAGCTACAGGTTCAGCCTCTCGGAGATGAAGAACCCACTCATTGATGTCATAGGACACAGTGGGTGGACATACAAACCAACACTTTCATTCTGGCGCTGGCTTGGAGGATAAACTCAACCCATCTGACAGAACTAATCTCTTTTCTATGACACCCAAACTACTGAAAGAACTCAACGAATACGCTACGGAGGGAAATGTAAAGAAATTGGAGGAGCTAGTTAAGGGTGATATCAATGTTGACGAAGTGTCTATTTCGTACCGCTTCCCCGCCCTGCACTACGCGATAAGAGTTTTTCCACACAATCCAAAAAAGGACACACTCGCTTGCGTAAAGGTGCTTGTAAAAGCTGGTGCCGATCCTTTTGCTACTTACAATGGTGGAGAGTCACCCTTTGCCACAGCGTGTATTGAGGGACAGTTTGATGCTGTGAAGTATTTCTTAACGCTCGGGAAACCAAAGCTCGACCAGCGCCTCGAGGCAGGGACGTCCCTGCTCGACGAGATCACCCTCAAGCTCAAGAACAAACCGATAAACGTGAGCAACCCCACTGTTGCAAAGGCCGTCGATGACGAGGCTGGCGCATATCTCAAGATCGCTGAGCTTCTGATTAAGAAAGGTGCGAAAGTAGATTCACTGAATAAGAATAAACAAGGTGCACTTCATACGGCATCTGGATCTGGAGTGACGTCGATGGTGGAACTGTTACTCAAGCACGGAGCAAAGGTCGATCATAAAGACAGCAAGGGTCTGACAAGCTTGCACTACGCTAGCAGAAAAGGATTTCTCAGCACGATGAACGCTTTGATCAAGGCCGGGGCTGATGTTAACGCGCAAGACGACTGGGGGTTCACACCTTCTCATGAAGCGATCATGAGCGATGACTTTAAAAGTATAGAGTTGCTTGTTGTAATGGGTGCAGACATGTCGATTGGTCTCACGAAGGCATACGATAAGGACACGCCGATAGGATGTACACCACGAGATTTGAAGCAAGCGAAGAGCAACCCAGACATTAAAAAAATAGTGGGAAGTCCAGGAAAGAAGTTCGAGACACTGGAACGGTTGAAAGAAGAGCTGAACACCCCTATAAAAGAGGTCGTCAAGGTGCAGACAAAGTTGGAGTTCGATGATATTCCATTCAAAGACTGGAACTGGGACAAAACCGAATTCAGATATCACGGCGCGAGTGTGCAGCATGATGCAATCTTGTGGTACACGCACTCCGAGGACCATCAAGGCGGCGGAGCGAGCAATCAAACATGTTCCGATTACATTCATAATGGCTGCATATCCATCAAACCACCTGCAAAGATCGATAAAGAAATTCGTGAGTACATCACGAAATATTTGAAAAAGAAATAGAGTCGACCCAAGTTATACACCGTCACGCTCGTGGCTGGTGATATAATAGAATAAATATTTATCACATATATGTCTAAATTATTTACGACGTTAACTAAGCACAAGAAGTTGGAGTGGGTTCTCCGAATTGCCGTGGCAGGAGAGTTCATTGGTCACGGAGTCTTTGCGCTCCAAGGCAAGGAAGGATGGTTTAAGTACTTCGAGGCGCTGGGGATTACAGACCCAGATACAATTATCTCGATGTTGCTATTTGTAGGAATCATGGACTTGATTCTTGCAGCTATCGTAATCCTACGCCCTATCAAGATTGCGATCCTCTGGATGGCATTCTGGGGACTATGGACAGCGCTGATACGCTGGCCGCTTGGACCAGACCCAGTGTGGGACTTCGTTGAGCGATCCGCAAACTGGGGTGCACCACTCGCACTTCTGCTACTGCTCGGATGGCCAAAGGACTGGAAAGCACTTTGGAAATAAGATTTCAAAACTCCGCCACGTGGCGGAGTTTTTGTTTAAATATATATAAATTATCCACAGTCACGCCTGCGGACAACGTCTTCGAAACTGTACAATGATATTAGATGATAATTATTCACCACAAAACCTTATGAAGAAAGGTAGCGCATTAAACCAGACCGCTTGGTGGCTGGTAATGATCGGTGCAGTTAACTGGGGACTCATCGGTCTCTTTGACTGGAACTTGGTCAACGTCGTTCTCGACTCAGTACCACTCGTAGAACGCATCGTATACATCCTAGTCGGACTAGGTGCATTGCACGTACTCTTCACACACTTGAAGAAATAAGAAGGAGACAAAAAATGAGCATTAGCTCATTTTTTGTTTGCTCTATTTTCCTCCTGTAATAAACAGTAACTTTGTAGTTTTCTTAATCAGCTTCAATTCCTCCAACTCTGCACGCGCCGTCTTCTCAAACGAGTCCGACGACCTTGCCTTCTTGAGCAGGAATGGTCTAACACCCCACCGCAGGTTCAACTGATTCATCGCCTTCTCTTCATGGGCTGCAATGAATATCGGCACCTCCGGTCGATGTCTATTGGCGTGCTCAGCAATATCACCGAACTGCGTCCCGGTTACGATAGCATCTACACCATCTCCGTCCAACGCAATGCGCAACTGCGAGGCAACTGCGACGTCACTCTTATCGACACACAGCTCATCGGGACGTAGATCATCATACACGCTCGCCTCCGTAACCTCGGCCACCTCCGCGAGTGTCTGGATCGCTTTCACGGGATACTTCCCTGTTGCAGATTCCGCAGACAACATCACAGCGTCGGCGTGGTCGATCACTGCATTTGCAATATCGGAGACCTCTGCACGAGTCGCGCTTGGCTTCTCCTTCATGCTTTCGAGCATCTGAGTGGCGACGATAACGGGCTTCCCTGCACACCTACATTTCTTGATAATTTCCTTTTGTCGGATTGGTACCTCCGCTGCAGGAATTTCTACTCCAAGGTCACCACGACCGATCATCACAGCATCTGTCTCTTCAATAATCTCGTCAATCCTGTGGATCGCGTCCGCTCGCTCAACCTTAGCGACGATCTTGATATTCCGGCTCTTGAACCCTTGTCGCTTCTCCTCACGTTTAATAAGCTCGCGTAACTTCTTGATATCTTCAGCGTTGCTCACGAAAGACAAAACGATCATGTCCACGTCAAAACGCACGCCAAATGCAACATCCTTTTGATCTTTTGCTGTCAGTGCAGAGAGCCGAACAGATGAGTCTGGCAGATTGACTCCCTTACGACTTGTAATGAGTCCACCAGTCCGAACACGAGCCGTTACGATACCTCGTTGAACATTAGACACCTCACAAACCACGTTTCCGTCGTCGATCATAATCCGGTCTCCTGCCTTCACATCCCTCGAAAATCCACCATAAGTCACCGGAATTAAACGCTCTTTCTCCGTGAAGCTTTTTGCCCGTGGTGAGAAATGAAGCGTCTGACCCTCTCGGAGGTCGATTCCCTTATCAGGAAGCTCTCCTATGCGAATTTTAGGTCCCTGAAGGTCCTGCATAATAGTAATTGGCTCACCCGTATCAGTCGCCAAAGCACGTAAAGTCTTAATAAAGCCCTCGTGCTGATCATGAGTTCCATGAGAAAAATTCAATCTAGCAACATTCATCCCTGCTTTGACCATCTTTTTCAATACGGTCGGCTTTGAAGAAGCCGGCCCGATGGTGCATACAATTTTCGTTCTTCTCATACTAGATTGTTTTATTTCGTTTCCTAATCAATTCGTTCAGCTCCCTTTGGAAAGTCTGCACATCCTCAAATTGCCGGTACACACTCGCGAACCTTATGTACGCGACCTTGTCGAATGTCCGCAGACGCTCCATGACAACGTCGCCGAGTTCCGCGCTTGAAAGCTCCTGTTGCTTTGTCCGCTGAATGTCCTGTTCGATTGAGTGCATTAGGGTTTTGAGCCCAGCCTCGGTATACGGCCTCTTCTCTAACGAGCGGACTATGCCTTTCAATAACTTCTCGCGCGAATATGTTTCACGCTTCCCTTCACGTTTTACGATCGTAAGGTCCATAAGCTCCACCTCTTCAACTGTTGAGAAGCGATATTCACACTCGATACATTCCCTCCTTCGACGAATACCCAGACCATCTGACGATAATCGCGTATCCACTACTTTTGTGTCTTTAATACAGATCGGACAATTCATAATTTGTTACAAAAAACTTCCATAAATTGAAATTTGACCAATTGCCCAATTGAAATTCCCCCAGCAATCTTGCCTGCTTATTTGTATTATATCAGAAAAACGGGCATTTCACCCGTTTTTCACCATTTCTCCCTACATCATCTTCTTTCTAATGAATGCTGGTATATCTATTGAGTCCTGTGGGTCTTCATCCTTCACAGGTGTAGCTGGAGACTCCGTTGGAGCTACCGGTTTCTCGTCTGACGAGATGCGACGCGACAAAGCGTCCGGTACTTTCTCATCAGCCGATTTGTCAGAGACACTAGATGTGTTCATGAAATCCGGCATACTTTGAGATTCTGCAACCGGTGTAACTCGTGTAACCGGTGGCGACCATGTGGCTGCTGCGGGTACTGAACTTGTTCCGTACACAGTAGACGCATGCTCGGCTCCTTCGAACCCTGTCGCAACAACCGTTATCACAATCTCATCTTCCATGTTCTCGTTCACGTTCGCTCCAAAGATAACGCGCGCATCATCGTCGGCAGATCCGGTAATGACCTTGGCAGCTTCTGCAACCTCATGCATACCCAAGTCGCTACTTCCTGTGATTGTAAACAAGATTCCCTTTGCTCCTTCGATAGAGAGCTCTAGCAACGGACTTGCAATCGCCTGCTTGGCAGCTTCAACTGCACGGTTGTCTCCAGATGCCCGTCCGATTCCCATGAGCGCCGATCCTGAATTTTGCATGATTGCTTTCACGTCAGCAAAGTCAACGTTGATCAATCCAGGAATTGTGATCAGCTCCGAGATCCCCTGAACACCCTGTCGTAGAACGTCGTCGACGATCTTGAAGGAATCCATCAAACTGGTCTTTTTGTCAATGATCTGTAGGACTCTGTCATTTGGAATAGTGATAATCGTATCCACATTCTTCGCGAGCTTTTCGTACGCCTCGTCTGCAATTCGCTTTCGCTGAGCCCCTTCGAATGTGAATGGCTTTGTAACAACCGCGACTGTAAGCGCACCAACATCACGAGCGAGCTTGGCAACATGATAAGCGGCCCCACTTCCTGTTCCACCACCAAGACCACATGTAATAAATACCATGTCTGCCCCGTTGATAAGATTTCGTATTTCATTTTGACTCTCCTCAGCTGCACGATATCCGATGTCTGGATTCATTCCAGCACCGAGTCCACGTGTTACCGACTTTCCGATTGCGAGTTTCTGCTGTGCCGGTGAATGGTGTAATGCCTGTACATCTGTGTTGAGTGCGATGAATTCGACACCCTTAATTCCAGACTCGACCATGCGAATGATCGCGCTGCCTCCGCCTCCGCCAACACCAATAACTTTGATGCGTGCAAATGTTTCAATCTCTGGTTGTACCTGTGCCATAGGAAGTAAAAGCGTTCAGCTTTGAATACATTACTTGTTCAGTCCCCCAACCATGAACACGTTCTTTATACACCGATTATACCATTGAGGGGCATGCGGTCAACCTGATGTCAAGAGGTTGTCGAGCAACCAGAAATTATCCTGAAAAAAAACAACCTTCAATAAATTGAAAATTGCCAAATTGCCAAATTGAAAATTTTTATTGCTATGGCATCAGACCCTTCATCCACCCCTTCACAGTATCACCTATTTTGTCGACACTCTTCATCTTATCCATGAATGCTCCAAACGAAACATTGCCAGATCCGCTCTCAGAATCCTCTGCCCATTTTACGAGTCCAATTGCTGTGGCGAAGCCTATATCGTTAACTTGCTCAACTGCAGACGAAACGCCAAGTGGCGTCCCAACCGTAACTGGCAATCTCAAAACTTCCTTCACAACCTCTGACATCCCGGGAAGTCGAGCCCCTGCTCCTGTAATAAACACTCCTGCGGGTAGCAGTCCAGATCGATCGATTTTTACCAATTCCTCGTCCACCTTTTCAAAGAGCTCCTCACAACGTGCATTAATTATCTCAGCCAAAAACTGGTGAGTACACGTCTCATCTCCTAATGCTCCAAAATCAGCAACAGAAATCTTTGCTCCACGCTCAGTGTTGGCAGGTAAAGCCGTTCCATGCTTAAGCTTGATCTTCTCAGCCACCTCAATAGACGTACGTAGCCCAATCGCGATATCAGACGTTATATGATCAGCTCCGATCGGCAATACTGCAACATGCCTCACATCCCCTTCTTCGTAGACTATAACGCTCGTTGTCTGTGCCCCAACGTTCACAACAACAGACCCGAGTTCTTTTTGCTTTGGAGATAGAACCGCCTCACCAGTTGCTAGCACGGAAAATACGAGATCGTCGATATTGATCCCCGTTCGATAAACACACTTTGTGATGTTCTTAATCTGAGATGTAAGTCCTTGAACGATCAATGCGTCGACCTCAAGTCGAATTCCTGTCATCCCAACAGGGTCCTTAACCCCCCGCTGACCATCAACCGTAAAGCTCTTCGGGATCACATGCAGGATCTCGTGGTTACTCGGTGTAGCGACAGTACGAGCAGCTTCGATAGCACGATCAACATCTTCCTCTCGAATCTCACCATCAGATCTAGCCACTCCAATGACACCCTTACTCTCCTGAGCAATTATGTGTACACCACTGATTCCAACCCACGCACTTTGCACCGGCTGACCAGTCATCCTTTCTGCGTGCTCCAGACATTTCGAAACACTCGCCACTGCATCGTCGATGCTCGTGACGGAACCTTTCGAAACACCTTGAGATGGAACCTCTACTGCTCCCAAGATTGTGAGGTCAGAGATCCCTCGATCTCGCTCTACACGTTGACCAACAACAATACGGATCGATGAAGATCCGATATCTATCCCTGTTAGTAATGGTGATCCTTTCGCCATAGTGTCTCTATTATAGCTACGTAGAGGGTATTAAATCAAGCTTTGAAAATATGGAGCGAATATTATGAAGCCAATAACGACCGATGTCACAGCCACAACGAGCACGGCTCCAGCCATCAAATCCTTAATATCCCGCACAATAGGCTGCAAACGCGGCTTTAATCCGTCCGCCATTCTTTCTATAACACTATTGAATAACTCGAGCACCAAGACTGACGACACAAGCAGGATCAAAAGTATAAACTCCCACGTCCTAACTTGGAAAATTATCGCTGCACACAAAATGAGTACACCTACAATTATCTGAATACGAAAATTACGCTCTGTCCTTGAGACCACTCCAATGCCCCGAAGAGCATGTTTTAGACTGGAGAAAAATGAGTTTCGTTTTGCCATATTATAGATCTAGAATACGTTCTTGAAGTCTGAACATCTTAGTCTTCTTTGTGGGAGTCTCATGATCGTACCCCAGCAGATGAAGGAAGCCGTGAACTATCAAAAGCTTCACCTCCGAGATAGGCTTCTCGCCCCTCTCCAAAGCCTGCTTTTTTGCTCGCGGATAATACACCAGAATCTCACCAAGATAACCCGACTTGGCGTGAGGCTCCTCTGATGGGAATGCTAGGACGTCGGTTACGCCAGAGCCTCCGTAGTACGCCTCGTTCAACCTCGTCATCTCTGACTTTGTAACAAATGCAATCGACATGTTTCGCTCCCCTTTGAGCTTCAGGACGCCCTCGGCATGTTTCATCAGAGCATCCACGACGGTGCCCTTGATTCGCTGGCCACCCAAAAGCCGACCATAGTTTAGTTCAAACTTGATCATGACTCTAGCAAGCCATTGGAAAGGCTGTTGATGAACATTTCAAACGTTTGTCGATATTCAACTCGTGTCGCACCCTCAAGCATATACTCGAACTCAAGCACAATGTCGTCTGAGAAGCGTACAAATGCCGTCTTATGGTCCTCTGTCCAAATTCCAGTGTATCCCTGCTTTGTGCGGAAAGGCTCTAAATTCTGCCTCACGACCGCCGGCACGTCATCCGCATAAAACTGCTGAAGACTCTGCGCGGAAGACACAGCATGCTGAGTAACTACAAACTTCTCGCCAGACGGCGCGGTAGTAGTCAGACTCCTAAGCGTACTCGAAACATCATGCTGCCATAGCGATACAACATTAATCACGTACGCCATCCCCTCTGGACGAAGTTGGGCAACCGCACCAGTATCAAGCAAAGTTCTTGGCGCAAAGCCGTCTGGGTGAAACAGGTGGAACACTTCGTTTCCATCTAGAAAGCCGTCCTGATCAGTATCTGGTCGGTTTGGCTGCGTTCCGTACAACGCTTCCTCTTTATCAGTTAGTCCATCACTATCTGTATCTTTTCCGGGCAGCACCTCGAATGCCGTCGGAGTTGTCACGGGCGGTGTAACCACAGGAGTCGTTGTCGTTACCGGAGGTGTTGGAGTTGGCACGGGCACCGTAGGTGTCGGAGCGGGTGCAGTTGGAACGATAGGCTCCGGCTCGGGTGCCTTCACTAAGAATACGATGCCTAAAATTACTAACAATACTATTGCGGTCCCTCCAATACCAATCAACAACCAAGGCACCTTCTTTGGCTGAACTATCCTCTGATCCAATGTCGCGTTCGCTGCGGCCTGCGGTGTCATCTGCTTTTGCACCTTTGGCACTGGAACTGCAATCGGCTGAGGTTTTGGCTTCTCTATGCGAGGCTCAAGAGCATACGCACGCTTTAATCCTTCCAAACCACGAAACTCCTTTGGCATAACAGAAACAGAGAACGCTTCTTCAGCGCGCTCTGACTTCTTTATTGCTAGTGGTTCTTCAGGCATGAAAGCTATTGTTACTTCTCTACTCTATCATTACTCAGTTGGTGTCTCCAACAATCGACCGTCCCCATTAGGGTTGTAGCCGTTTCGAACTTCGTCTCCATCTGAGAATGTATCGCCATCTGAGTCTGGATTCAACGGATTAGAGTGGTAGATCTCTACTTCATCCCTATCAAACAATCCGTCTGCATCAGTGTCAGGCTTACGTGAACTCGTTCCCAGCGCAGCCTCTTCAGCATCAGTTAAACCGTCCCCATCGCTATCAAGATCAACAACCGGAACCTCTGGCGCGAGCTTGTCGTCGGCTACAGCATCCGGTTCAGGAATAACTGGTGGATCGACTACGAGGCCATCGGTAGGGTCATCGTCCATCACCTCTACTGGACTAGTAGGAGAAACGGTTCCATCGTCTCCTCCCATGAACAAGAAGTACGCACCTGCGCCTAGCGAGATCACGGCGAGTACAATAACAACAATCAAAATAATCTTACCGGCCCCTCCGCCTTTCTTTGAAGGTGGTGCACCCATTGGTGGCGGTGGTGTTGGAGCTCCCACGGCGTCAACGTCGGCGAACATATCCTGTACACCCGTAGCGGGCGCTGGAGCTGGAGCAGCCGCAGGCGGCTCTGGTGATTCTGGCATTTCTAAAGTTGGCTCAGCTGCAGGAGCTGGCTCAAGTGGAGCAGGCGTAGGTTGAGCAGGTACTTGTGCTGGAGCAGGTGCCGGCGCTACAGGCTCTGGCGCCGCTCCTCCAGTTGGTAAATTTGCTGGTGCGTCATCGAACATATTAATAGCTTATAGGTTATAGGTTTGGGAGAATCGGTTTCCTAACCCGATCCAAGTGGGTTGAATCCTCCCTCTATCTCTGTTTTGTCGTCATATCCATCGCCATCAGTATCCGGATTTAATGGGTCTGTTCCGTATTCAGACTTCTCGCGCTCGTCCGTAAGACCGTCGAGGTCGGAGTCTAGCGTGAGGTCGATTTCTGGTTCGGGCACCGGTTCATCGTCTATGAAGAAGTCTGCGTCCTGCCGGCTAGCTTCAACCTCTGTAAGACAGTTGCTCTTGTCGTCACCCTGCAGGTCGTTGCAAATATCAGGATTAGTGGCATTCGACGCCCTGGAAATCGTATCCTTAACTTTACACAGACCAGGGTCGACCCCAAGCTCAACACATCTGCCCGAATCAACAATCTTATCTGTGACGACGTTTGTACACAGCTCGCGCTCAGCCTGCCCCTCTATTCCCGCACAAAGAGCGAGCTCCAGTTTATCTTGCGCCGCTAAGTTTATAACATGATCTTTACACGTATCATGCTCCTCGCCCTTCAATACTGAACAGTCTTTTACATCTAAGGTTTCTCTGACCACTACATTAACGCAGGATACCCTTTCCTCACCTTCCAGAACTTCACACATCTCAGAGGATTTGAATTCGCGCGCCTGCTTATTAACTAGCCTACTCCTACACGCGCTCGGGTACGGATCGTCATCACACAATGCAAGGGACCCGTTCACCATCTGATGCATCCTATCGCGTTGCTCCGCCTCGCTCGCACTCTGCTTTACGATGGACATGTTTCTTACCACTATAACCACAACCAGAATCAACAGCAGTGCCCCGCCGATGATTCCGATGCGTAATATTGTTTGTTGTCGTGTTGCCATACTATTCTGAACAGTGCAAGAACCGGAAATTACCAATCGTCACAGTTCCATCTCCCGCAAAGTCTACGCTAACATCTATATCTTGAGGCGTTATTCCACATACAAACCCTGGAGGTAATGGAATCGATACTCCGATACCCGGGATCACGACGGAGGATACGCTTCCACCAGTTGCGGGATCTAACTTAACGGTTGTACCCACGATGTTGTCCACGATTGCGTCAAACATGTCGTCGAATGAATCCGTTTCAATTCCGGTATACGCGTATACTAGCGGATCATTACAACTTGTATTCTTGTACCTACCGTATCGTAGCGTTCCAGTTGATGATGACTGATATGGAACATACGTAGTATTGCTATAAGGCCAATTATTCATTTCGAGTCCATAGAAGTCATCCGTAGTAAGCGCATATTGAGGGGTTACTTCGTCAATCTGTAATTGTGGCAATGGATCAATTCCATCAACACCGTGCACTAGCACATTTGGCTGCACACTACAGTCACTTGAGAATATCTCGAATGATCGAGCTGCACGCTTCGCGTTATAAGAAGACGATGTGTCCATAAACAGCGCAGAGTAAAGCTTCATACCCTGATTCTTTATGTCCCCCGAGTACTTGAACACTCGCGTTGCGACCTGACCACAGTCTGGATGTCTTGAACTTGGGGGTCCCGCAGACGCAGGATCTCCGTTTGAATACGTCGACGGATTGTTTGGGTGCGACGTGTCATTCGTACCACCGTTGGCACAGTAAGGAGCCCCATCTGACATCAATACGATTACTCGCTCATGTGAGGCTGGGAACTGCTGCAACATATACATCGCACGGTTAAGTCCCGCCGCAGTAGGCGTTCCACCACCGGCGTTAGGTAATGTAGCAATCGCCCCAATGACATCATCAACGTCCTCGTCTGGCCAGAAATGTATACAAGCAGCAGAATTCTCATGATCCTCTGTGTCCGAACTGCCGTTTCCTTCACCCTCTATCTGGAACCATTCATCCGGCAAATCATAATCGTATCGATTATCTGATGTTGTTGTTCTGTAGGGCTCGTTGAGACAATCTATGTTTGTTGCAGGATTGTTTGCATCAGGGCCGGGTCCTACATATAACGAGTCATACTCATCTTGAATACTATCAGTATCGTTCCAAGGGAAATCGTCATCATTCTGAACCGGCTCATCCAGATCAAGTCCACTTCCGGAGCGTCCAAATGTGACCAATCCGACTCTCACAGCACTTCCCGGATACTCGTCGAAGACTTTTTCGACAGCGGTCTCTAGAGAAGACTCCATTGCCGTTCTTCGAGTAGGAGCCTGAACAGTACAGTCGTCATCATCTGTACAGCTCTCGCTAGGAGTGAGGCTACATGTACTGTTACCGGTACACTCATTAGGCTCCATCCCTGCATTCATCGATCCGGAGTAATCAAGCACGAACACTACTTCCAAAGGTCGATAATCAAAGTCGAAGCTTACATCTGCCTGCAACCCTGACGCGACTGAACACTCCGGTACTGTTAGCTCTGCAAAGTCAGGTGCAAGGTTGAACTCGCAAGTTCCTACAGCTCCACAAGTGTAGCTCGTATGACAAGCATCTCCGTTGTACTCATTGTCTTCACTGAAACATGTTCCTGCAGCGGACGAGCTAAACAAAGTCACCGTATCTACAGGACCGGCTCCAACCAACGGCGCATCCGGCACACTCCAAGACTCCGTTGCCTGAGCATACAAAGTCTGGTAGTTAAACGGACATGCAGAACCACAACCGCCGTCACACTGCTGGGTGACACAAGTGTTTCCACCGGCACACGTTGTTAGCTCACCATCAGAGGAGTATGCCGGAACACACGCGTCCCCGTTGTCCTCTCCACCATTACACGCGCCAATAGGCCTACAGTCTGATTCGTTGACTCCATTTCCATCCGTATCGCTCTCAGTACCGGCAGCGTAGCAAACACCGCCAACGTCTCCTACCTCTAAACTACCGTCTGTAGTAGTTACAACCCAGTGCAAAGGCGCACTTCCATCACAAATCTCACCACCTTCAGGCTGAGCCTCACCGTCCCCACAGTAACCACCTGTCACAGTCTGGTATGAACATGATGGCGTACAGTAGCTACATGTTCCGTTGTAGGCTGGATCACACAGTTCACCGTTTGCTGATCCTAGGTCACAGCTTTCCGTGCTTGGATTCAAGAATCCGTCACCACAGACGTTCCACAAACAAACGTTTGAACAGTTATCTGTATTAACATCGTTTCCATCGTCACACTCTTCTCCCGCCTCTGGAACTCCGTTTCCACAAGCTCCGCTTTGTTCGCAATCAGACCATGCTGCCCAGTCACACTGATTAGCAGATGACGCCAAGTTACATGATCGTGTGCGTATGGTGTCGAATGTTGTACAAGAACCAGGATTTCCGAATGTACTTGTCGCGTCTGCACAGTTTTCTAGAATATTAGCATCCAATGCGCCAGTAAGTTCATCACAAGCGGCGCCAGGGTGGTCGCCTCCTGCACAGAACCCTGCCTGAGGACACGCCTGAATTGTAGGATCTGTGACCGTAGAGTCACTTCCACAAAGAACATTGGTTGGACAGTCTGAATTCGTAGTACACGGCATTGGTGACGATCCTGCACACAACGCACCCTCCCATGGCTCAAACTCAGTATCACACTCTTCACCACCCGTTACTATTCCGTCTCCACACATAGGCGCAGGACCCGAACAGTCCCATGCACAGTTATTTCCATCAATATCGTAAGTTCCATTTACCGCTGTACATCCTGCTGCTAGTAGAGCGGCCGGACTTGAATCATTTCCACAGTCACAAGTTTCAGGTCCTTCTACCGAACCATTTCCACACTGCAATGATGTAGTTGAGTTATTTGTACAATCAGTTCCACAGAAACCGTAGAATCCGTTGAACTCACCATCATCACACTGCTCAACACCAGTGATTGAAATATCAAACTTACACGGCCCATCGCTTCCACAAACAGGATCCGACAAACATGCGATACCCGTATTGTTTTGACACACACCTTCAACAACTCCATTTCCACAAGAGAAAGGTATACATTCTGTTGCAGTCGATATGAATGCTGAACAGCTGTCGTTACATGTCGTGACTTGGACACCAGGAACAACGGTCGTAGAGTTGGGTAAGGTCGTAGTACACGTTTCTACGCTCGTCTGCCCAATTTCACATACCTCTGAACCTCCAGTCGACAGTTCTCCAAGCACACCGTCTCCACAAACCCCAGAGTCTCCATAGTTGATCAATCCATCACAAGTATTAGGAACAGCCGTAAACGACAGTGCATTGAACCCACCGAGCGTAAATGTTGCCTGAGCATCTGTTGGATTCGTTAAAGCGAGAGGAGCGAACTGACTGCTCCACTGGAATGTAGTGGCTTCAAGGTCAACCGCAAGCGTGTAGGCCTCAATTCCCGCTCGTTGGTATCGGTATACGTGAGAATCGGCTGGACACTGGTGAATTGACTCGTTGCCATCCCAACATGTTGCAGCATCAAATCCCGCGTTCAAACATGTGTCTGTAATCTCATCAACTTCACAATCGTCATCGTTATTACACGAAAGTGCAGCATTCAACGCACATACACCTGGCTGCGGCGTACAGTATCCAAATTGGTTCACTGGATCTGCCGGCAAGCCTGAGGCGAGCTCATTTCCAAGCTCCGCTGCCCATGATGGCCATGCACTTGTAGACCAACCACGAATGAATGTTCCTGCATCGAGCAATGGAACATCCGCGTTACACGTCTCGTTCGCTGGACAATTGTCATCCTCTATACAGATCAAGTTCGTAGTTGCTGAACAATGACGGTGAGTTGAACCGTAGTTTGAGACGATAGCTTCTACAGTTCGGAAATCTTCGAATCGTGAAAGGTCTCGTCGAATCTTGTTCACATCAGCATCACAGGTCGCGGTCAAATCAGCCGTCTTCTCAATACATTCGATATCCGACGAACACCCAACAAACAATGCTGGACCATCTGGATCTATCGATGCACCAGAGCCATCAAGACACACCTGTAAGTTCGTCACTGTCTGAATCACCGTCTCGGATGCGTGCAGGCTGAAGTTGCTAATTATCTGGTTGAATATGTTCACTGTCTCAGGCCCAGCATTCTCGCTGTACGAAATCACGTAGATCAAAGGCTCAAGGTTTCCAGAAGCCGCACGGTTTACTCCGTTAACGTACGTTGTACGTCCGTCAATCAAAGCGTTGTAACCATTAACCGTTCCCGCCGTTGGCGTTCCCGAGAATCCTTCCGTTGCATACCACTGTGGCAACGGCATGAAGTCTGGGTTTTCAAGAACTCGAATTCCAATAACTTCTGGCGCACTCGGGTGGCGCAAGAATATTTCACGCACAACATCTGTTCGAGTGAACGACGATGGCTCGGAAATTATAAAGTCAGGTAGAACGTCAACCGCCTGTGCATTCGCCGATGAAATATTCAAAGCGGCCGCTACAGTTGAAGATGGCTCTGGAGGAACTGGCGCCGTCACTGCACGACAGTATCCAGTTTGGAAGTTCGTGAACTTGCCAGGAGGTGAAAGTCCTATGACATTCGTGGCGATATCACGGAATTGATCAAACTCATCATCGCCATCCATATCACCAGGCCAAGGTATCTCACAAATATGAACCTGAGCTAATTGCGACGTTCCAACCTCTTCTCCAACAGTAGTTGGCGTAAAGAAGGAGTCCGAAGTTATAGTCGCTATCGCCGAGACATGTTCCATTCCCGTCGTCTGCAAACTAGTAATCTCCTCTTCGTCTCCAATACCGTCGTCGTCAATAGCTATGATGTCCGTTTCAGTTGGCGCGTACCATTCGTAATCCCAGTCGTACACTCCCGTGATAGGCACGATAGAAACCACCTGATTCCCCTGCTGTGACATTCCAGAAGCCTGGAACGTGTGAGCGTCATCCGCCTCAAAGTAAACCGCATTTCCGTCTGTATCTAGTACGTTAACGTAATTGAGCTCGCAAATCTCGGACTGTGTACGGAATCCCGACGAATACATGATTGCGTCCGTATTTCCATCTGCGTTATATCCTGCGCCCGCAGCCGTTCTAACACCCTCTTCGATTGCGTCGAATGGGTTTGCATCACCAACAATCCTTATTGTGTAACTTGCATCTGGCGCAAGTGCAGCTGTGTATCGCATCACCACTTCTGTATGGTCGTCGATATCCGTCGCTATAGGTACTGCATTAGCGAAACAACCCTGCGGAAGCGCACGCGCCTCTGGCCGTACCCATCGCAACGCCTCCGTCAACCAATTATTCGCAAATTGCGGTAAGAATTCAAAGTTTACAATTGCTTTAGCCAGGTAAACGTGTGAATCCAAAGCGTCACACGCCGTTTCTGAGTTCGCGGTCATGTTCTCAAGAAGAATATTCACGTCACCAGGGATCCTCTCCTCCGGATCGTCTTCCGTCGCCTCTATGATCGTCTCATCGGCATACATCGAATCATGATCCATCAACTCATCAAAGATGATACGTATCTCAACGTTTCGACACTGCTCAGCAGCCCCGTTAACAGGTTGGAATACTGGCATCTCTGGACGCGCTGAACAACAACCGGATACAACGCCACAAGCGTAGCTCACACCGCCAGAAGGACATTCGTCTGACTGTTCACATGAACACTCAACGCTCAAAACAGCAGTACCCGCCTTCGGAGGAGTTACCAATGCAGTGGCCTCAATGTCCGTTGTGTAAAATCCGTTGGCAGGTATAGCTTGATCGGCAAGAGATGCAGACACCTCAGCGTACTGCAGACCATCAACACGGCCGTCACCTACAGACCCTTCACACAAAGCGTGCTCACCCATGTCAACTGAACCGTCTCCACAAATAGAAGGTATTGTGTAATCTATCGATGATCCTCTTAAAAGACATGAAGTAGAACACCCTTCATCACCATCACATTGCTCAAAGTTACCTGGTTCAGTTGTTCCGTTTCCACAACAGTTAGAAGGGGATGTGACAGTAGGATCACATGCAACCCCTCCATCAAACAAACATCTATCAGTACATCCATCCTCATTCGCCGTATTCGAATCATCACACTCCTCACCAGGCTCAATGAATCCATTTCCACAAACTCCAAGGCTAACGGAACTTGAGCCTTCCCAGATACAGGCGGAAGAACAACCGTCTCCACCTAGCGTGTTTCCATCATCGCATTCCTCTCCTCCGTTGATTGAACTATGTGCGACGTCAAAGTTTCCACATGTTGCACCAACAGGGGCAGCGCCCTCGTTCGTACATCGTGCAGAACAACCATCGCCTCCCTCTACATTACTATCTTCACATTCTTCAAAAGCATCAGGTACTCCATTTCCGCAACAGTTGCTTCCGGTATATTCACAAACTCCACCTGTAATTTCACAATCATCGTCATCGGTACACACGGTACCCGTAACTGCACAAGCATCGTCTCCGTCGGCGATCTCTTCACAGAAGTTTGCATCTCCGTACTGACACTCAAGATCAGTGACACAGCTCGTACCTGTTATAGAACAAGCAGACACCGTACACGCAGGCGTTCCTTCCCATACACATGTTGCAGAACATCCGTCTAAGTTTAGCGGATCGAACGGACTTCCATCATCACACTGCTCACCATATTCAATACAGTGACCTGAACCGGAACAAGTCTCATTATCATCACACTCAGAGTCAAAGTTACAAGCTCCACCATTTCCACAAACGGAAACTCCTGATTGAGAACCGTTCAATAAACATGAACCGTTACAAATCGAACTCTGTCCTAGGTCATAGTCACCTGGAGTAGTTGTACCAAGCAAGAATGCTGTGTCTGTAACACTAGACAACCAGGCCCAGTCGTACGATGACCACTCCAAACGCTGACCACCGTCGGAACATGAGTCTGGTGGTCCGTAAGGCGTTGATGAATATGTCTGTCGCTCACCTATCACCTGCAAAGTAGCAGCAGGAGGCGATGTTACAACATGATCCACGGTACAAAGCTCCCCTTCTGGACTCACTCGGAATACCCAAGAGAAACTATCACCATAGTTAAGATCTGTAAGAGCAACTCCGGACGCACTCATTGCGCCGTCGTCAATCGTGACACGGTAGAAGGTCCCTGCAACAAGCTCCGGTGTAGGATCTATAATCTGATCCTTGCCGTCATTTGTAAGAGGAGGGAGCGTTATTACTATCGGTGTATTGTCGGCAGTCACACAAAGCTCATCCAAACAAGCTTCCAGGTGAACTGTAGATGTAGTTAATGTCGAGTCATCCATCTCTACATTGAACTGCGCACCGATCTGCGCGTTAATACATGCCGTCTGACAGTTTGGCCAGAAGTTCTGCACCGCTGGGTCTGTAAAGCTCACGTTTATCAGACTGAATCCGTATACCTGCTGCTCAACTAGAGTCGCTATCACGGACACGGCAGACGTTACAGTTTCTGATAGAGCTACCACAAGCTGGTCAGACGCTTCAACAAGCGCTTCAAGCTCGACCGCGAACGGTCCAGGTATCACCGCGTTGTTTGCAGTCGTCCAGGCAATGGTCTCACCATCAAGATCTAGCAAAACACAAATGTCATCACCGATTCCAGTAGCCGACAACGCGATGTTCTCGTTACCCAGAGTATCTGCGTCGGCATTCTTGTACTCAGTAAGCGTGTGCGAACCTGGGAAAATGGTAACCGCTTCAACCTCACATGGATCATCCGTGTCACGAGTAGTAAACTGGTACTGAAAAGGAGCCGCCATTGGCAAGCCACCGATTCCTGCAGCAACCACTCCGGTGGTGATCGTAACCTGGTACGTCGTAGAAGGATCCAGGTCATCCGGATCAAACTCGAATCGATTCGCTTGAATTGTAAAGTCTCCAGAAACCGGACCAACCGTTCCACAAATATCCTCTGGATCTGAACTTGTACACTCCTCAATCAATACCGTTGATGAGCTGATGTTATCAACGTTGACCGTGAACTCAGCCGCGATCAAAGCGTTGGTACAAACTGCATCGCCGCCCGAACGCCCACTCCATGGAGTTGGGCTTACCGTTCTATTGATAACAGACAATCCTTCACAAGCTATCCTCACACGCGGAACAACAGGAACTGGTCCAGTCACCCACTCAAAGAGGTAGTTCGTTGGATCCGGCACTGCCAGGTCACACTCACTGTTATCACCGAGTATCAGCTCGCAAGTCAACGTACTTGAACAACATCGGTAGTTTGTCTGACATGAGTTTGGTGACACTGCACACTCGCCCACCTCAAACGCAACCTGATTCGATGTAAGAGCCCCAGCGGTTATTGTCATTGGACCCGTAGTTGCTAGCAATGGCACCGTCGCTTGAATCTGCTCATCTGTCCACATTGGCAAGTTCACTGCATTGCCACCTGTGAACGATACTGTGTCGGTCGCCGCTCCAAAGTATTCTCCGTAAATATCTACCACAACGTTCTCCGGTCCCGATACTGGAGTAACTCGACAGATTCCAGGACCAGGAGCACCAGCTATAACCTCAAAGCCAACCGCTTCACTCGCAGCGCTATCAGTTCTTACAATATGTACATTAAAGTCCCCAGGCGCAAAAGGCTCCACAGCATCAACTGGGTTGTACTCGTTTGGCACCTTGATAGTAATGCTCGACGTCCCCCATGTACCACCGGCACATTCAGCAGGAAAATCGTTGCTTCCATACGCGATGCGACCTGTCGTAGGATCTGTGAATATCACGTTACCTTCCAAGAACCCAAAGTTCGATCCAAATATCGTGACCATACCGTCTATGGCAGCCGATGATGCATCGATGTACTGGATAGTTGGTGCTGGACCAAGGTCTGGAGGATCTATTCCGAAACTGGCAGGGTTTGAAAGCTCAAGACCTTTTTGTACAAACACACTCTTTATGAACGGATCAAGTGGCAGCGTTGGTACTGCGAGCGATATCGCCGTCTCCGTCCAGCTTGATATCGCCGATACGATCGCTACGTCAAAGAAGACGAACGATCCAGTACCGTCGCCAAGATTTGTTCCTGTTAAAGTCACCACATCACCCGTCGCAGCCTGTCTTGGAGACACGCTACAAAGACCCGGTCGCTCTATTGTGTTAATTTCAAAATCAACTATCGGCCCATTGGCGTCGTTAGTCGCATCAACCTCTCCGTTAAATATACCAATCTCGATTGGTCCAATCGGGTAAGTTGATGGTGTTAGACCCACAACGGTAGGATCTGGGATCTCAACAATCACCTCGTCGTCCGTCCACGAGTTCGAACACGCCAAACCTGCAGTCAGGTCGTCAGATGGGTCGCTCGGGTCACCAAGGAATCGTACTGATCCAGTAGAATTTCCAAAGTTGATACCAGAAAGTGTCACATAGTTCCCCACTGCTCCGTCTGCCGGTACAACGCTCAAAATCTCTGGAAGCAATGTACAGCTTCCATCAACACACTGAAGATCACCGGCACAGTCATCATTTACAAAACATTCAACGTCCGCACACGCACCACAATAATCTAAGCTAGTTGGGTCCCCTCCACAATCTCCTGGGGGGTCATCTTCGCCAAAGTTTGCGATACCGTCAAAACAATGTGCCGGTCGAGCTGTCACGGAAATTCCAGCTGCACGCCCAGAACGGCCTGCAAGGTCGGTAGCTTGCGCGTCGATACCGTGAACAGACTGTGAAATCAAACCTGAATCGATCCACGTAATAGTCGCTGCGAAAGTTGGAGTAGTAACCAATGGTCCATCCGTCCCGACGGTCATCCCGTTTACCATCGCCTCCACATCAGATACACCTGAATCATCTGTCACCTGAACTGCAATTGGCACCGCTGGGTTCAAGCTCACACTGGCACCGTTCGATGGGAACGTAATATTCACCACAGGTGGAGTTAAATCAACCAATGGTCCCGTGACAAAGGTTCCAGCTGGGTTACATCCAGCAGGTCCACACGAAAGTGAAAGTCCGTTCGTTCCCCGCAAACCTCCGTACAACAAAATCTCGTAAGGAACGCCCGCGTCCGTAACCGTATCGTAGTCAAAACATCCCTCACTGCCGTTAGGGGTAGGACAAGGCGTGGAAGGTGTAAACGTAATTATAGTATCGCTTGCATCGTATCCAATGATCCCAACCTCTGGCGTTGTTGACCCTATTGGTCGCACAACAACGTTACTTCCTACTGTAAGTCGGTCAACTGGTGATGATAGACGAATACGCACCTGAGCATTTCTAATTGGAATAGCGCCAGATGGAGAGACCGACATCAAAGAAAATCCACTGTTAAAAGTTGTAGAACCGGTTGGTGGAGACGGGCTCGTAGATGACGTAGATGTCACAGCGAGTCCAGTTGCTCCTCCGATTGTATTAATCAAGAACTGAGTGATTGCGAGAGACGACAGAATGATCACCAATCCAATCGCGCCATTTATTATAATCCGCTGAGCCTTTTGAACATTTTCCTCCCTACCCCCAGCTCCCATCCAAATCAATCCGCCATAAATTATGATCACAACCGCTACGACTCCCAAGAATCCAAGCAACGATCGAATAATGTTTGCAATGATGATGCGAATGTCCTGATTTCCAAGGCCGGTGTCGATCCCGGTCAAACCAGCGTCTACCTGCGCTAAAGCCGCATCTCCAAATAGCAAAATGCCGCCGAGCATAAGCCCCGCTAATAGCATTGAGTAAAGATGTGACTTTTGCCATCTCATAGTTTATGACGAAGGTAATGTGTATTCAGGATAGCTACACTGCCCAGACTGAGCGATATCGTGACAACAGTTGTCACCTGCCCCTGTACAGGTGATGCTCTTTGAAGGGATGTAACAGTTCTGGTAAATGCTTCGTACTCCTGACGTAATCTCGCCGCCGTAAACCATGTCTGCCGTGAAAATTCCGTGGTTGATAGATGTCTGAGTGACATTGATCAACTCATTTGGAGGGTCCGGATCAGTGATTTCCGCTATCTCAGAGAAGAAAGTAAACCATAACTGCTGTGAAGGTGATCGTAACAATGCGTTGTCCGAGTTCATTGTCGACAACGACATGAGCTGGTCAAACGTTATAGAAATCGGTTGATCAAACGCTACATTCGCTGCAGGATCACCCGGGTTAAATGTTGGCACAACCGACACGATTCGTGGTTCTACTAGAACAATCTCATCTGTCGTGGCAAAGTCCCATGCGTATGAGTCCGTTAAAGGTCCTGTCGCGATTCCGTCACCACTTCCGTCTAACGAGTTCCCTGCCATGTCTACTACACCGTCCGCTGGAATAAGTGCCGCTGGTGGCTCGGCTCCTAGCGACGCCGCCAATATAGTAGCCGTCAACGCGGAATCGGGCGGCAAACAATATATAGTCTCGCCACACGAGTTTGTTCCACAAGCAGTGTTAGACACGAACTCCGACGACTGGAACTGATTTACTAGAGACCATTCTCCCGCGACGATTGGATCAGCCGGGAACAATATTGCATTGTTTTCCACTTTGATCTTTGTAAAGTTCGGCGAAGGTCCTGGATCTGGGTAGTAACCAGAAGCAGAAATTGGATTCACGGCCTCTGAGTAGTTTATCTGTATCAAAATGTTTCGCGGATTCGTTGAGTCAACAAACGGAATCACGCTCGTGACCTTTGGAGGGGTCACATCTATCTCAGTTGATACTCCGAAGCGCCACTCATATCCCGAGCTAATCGCTGAGTCACCGGGAGTGCCACCATCATCAAGAAGAATATCGTCTGAGAGCTCTACCGTGTAGTTTGTATTCGAAACCGAGTTACCCAGATACTCCTGAGGGTCAAAAACGAGCGACTGCAAGTTTGGCGTTATTGCCACATTCACGTTCGTTAGCGCCGCCGAGTCCCCAAGACTTGAATCGTAGATCTTCACAGCGTCAGTATCGATCGGCAACACTGCCGTAGGATCTCCCGTGTACCCCGTCATAACCGATCCAGCGTAGATGGGCACCTTGAAAGCAACGACTATGTTCGTATTACGAGCAATGTCCACCGCGTTGCGAGGTGGGTAGTGTGAATCGAGGTTTCCATTTCCGAGAGCCTGACTAAACGGATCAATGATCTCCGCACTACCGTCAAATGCCGAGCCGTCGCCAAAACCAGTGGCTGCCATTAACTGACCCAACACGAATTGAGTGATAGCAAGTGACGCAAGGATTATCGTTGTCCCGATCGCGGCGTTGATCAAAATCTTTTTCGCCTTCTCCACCTTTGTCGGGTCACCAGCAGCCGTCATCCAAATAAATCCGCCGTACATAATCAGCACGACGCCAATCACTCCGATAAATCCAAGAGCTATTCGAATGATTCGCGCGATCACGATCCTAGGGTCCTCTGTACCAAGTCCCGTTTCAGCTCCAACCGTTGCAAGGTCTGCGACCTGCGCCGAAACCACATCGATTCCCAACACGAAATACAACACCAAAGCCGAAGCTGTGATGAAAAACAGTGTGCGCATATTTTGCCGTGCCAGTTTGAGCATGGAAAATGGCCAAGAATGGTTCTATTTTACCTGAATTCACCCGCTTACAGAAGCGAATACTGGGGACAAGTTTTTACTACTATGCATAAACAAAAGCTGAAGCGCGCACGCTTCAGCTTTATCTGTTACAAGCTTGTTGTTATCTACTCTTTTTCCTCGCCCCCTTTCAAGTAATCCTCAACCTCTGCGCGAACATCGTCCCCAGTGGCTGCAGCACCAACCGCTTTCATTACAGCGCCCATAAGCTTACCCATGTCCTTCATTGTTGTTGCGCCGACATCTGTTGCAAGCTTGATCACATGCTCCTTGATCTTCGCTCGCTCCATTGGAGTTGGTAGAAATTCCTTAATAAGGTCAAGCTCCTTCTTTGATTTCTCAACCAAATCAACTCGCTCAGCCTTGATAAAGTCCTCCATAGCATCGGCCAACTGCTTTGAGCTTGTCTTCAGCACATCTATCACCTCGCTATCCTCAAGATCGCGACCAAGATCGATCGCCTTGTTCTTTATTGCAGCCTGAACACCTCTAAGCGTTGTCACAACATCGGCATCACGAAGCTTCATTGCCGCCTTTAGCTTATCCTGAATCTGATCTTGTAATTTCATAGGTTTCTAGATGAACACTTATACTCAATGAGAATGGATTAATAGATCAATCCCAAATTTGGAAAATCAATTGAAAATTGCCGAATCGAAAATCGAAAATTATCTCCCCTCTATTATAACAGAAAACGACCCAACCCTTCGCAAAGGGCCGGATCGCTTTACATTATCGGCGGCGTCTTCGGCGGAAATCTTGCTCAGTAGCCTTTCCGGTCTTAATCAACCAGGCGCGCTTCTTAGCAATCTTCATTCCACGCACTTTCTTAAACTTCACCAAATTTTTATTTGGGATGTCATCTCGTACCTTGCGTCGGCGGATCTCTTTTATAAGACCACCTTGCTGTACGCGGCGTTGGAATCGACGAAACATTCCGTCAAAACTTTCTCCTTGTTTTCGTTTAACATCAAATGCCATAATTTCTCTAACTCATTTCAACGGAGGAATACTAGCAAGATAGGGCCAGTACGTCAAGGGATTCAACTAAATAGAGACAAAATGCGAGAGAAATCGAGCATTTCTAGCGCAGACCCCTCCGCCCGTTGGGCACCTCCCCTTAGTAAGGGGAGGACACCTTGGTTTACTAGTTCTATCAGCTCGTTCTCCCCTTCCGGAGGGGAGATGTCATAGGCGAAGCCACTATGACAGAGGGGTGTAGCTCTAGCAAACGCTAGTAAAATCTAGAAATTCTTCGGCACAATCAAAAAGACGCATCGAAATGCGTCTTTTCACCCTTACTTCCTCCCCATCTCTTTCTTCAAGTAATCAATCATTTGTTCCATTGGAATAGTCTCCTGCGCACCAGACTCCATATCGCGCACGATGATGGTGTTGTCCTGCACTTCCAACTGACCCAAAATCACAGTAAAGCGAGCGTTCTCTTTGTTCGCTGCTTCAAGCTGCCCTTTCAAGCTAGACTTTCCAAATGCCTCCACCACGTGGAAACCTGCCGCTCGCACGTCTTCAAAGTGCTGCAATGCTGCGCGTCGAGCTTCCGCTCCGATCTGAGCAAAGAAAATGTCTGGTCGTGGCAATGCTGGCGGTTCAACATCCTGTTGCTTCATCTCCAAAATTGCACGTTCGATTCCAACCGCGAGCCCAACGGCTGCAGTCTCCTCGCGTCCACCCATCTGCTCAACAAGTCCGTCGTATCGACCACCGGCAGCAAGTGCTGACTGTGATCCAAGATCGGCATCGTCTCCACGATCAGGCACAACCTCGAACACTGTTCGGTTGTAGTAATCCAATCCTCGCACCAAGTGTGGGTTCAAAACGTACGGTACGCTAATCTCGTCCAAGTACTCAATCAACTGCATGAAGTGCTGCTTTGAGTCTTCGTCGAGCCAATCGATAATCTGAGGAGCATCCTTCATGATCGTGCGACAAGCTTCCTGTTTACAGTCGAGTAGTCGCAACGGATTTCGTGAAAGTCGTCGTGTACAGTCCTCACATAATTCCTTGCGGTGCTTTCGGGCATACGCAATAAGCTCAATCTTGTACTCCTGACGAGTCGTCGCAGTTCCAATAGAGTTGATCTCTACCTTCACTTTCAATCCAAGGTCCTCGAATAGTCGAACAGCAATCAGAATCAACTGCGCGTCCACCACTGAATCCGGTCCGCCGATAACCTCCAAACCGTACTGGTGGAACTGTCGGTATCGTCCTGACTGCGGTCGATCGTATCGAAACATTGGACCCATGTACCACAACTTTACAGGCTGGGGCAGGTTCAACATTCCGTGATTAATATACGCACGAGCAACAGACGCCGTAGCCTCTGGTCGCAAAGTGACTTTACTCTCACCCTTATCTAAAAAGTTGTACATCTCCTTCTCTACAATGTCCGTCTGCTTTCCAACAGTGCGAACAAACAATTTCTCATCCTCCAAAATCGGCATGTCGATTCTTCCAAAGCTGTAAGCCGCAGAAATCTCTCTCGCCTTTCGTCGGAAGTACTCCCAATAAATCTGCTCGTCTGGAAGGATGTCCTTCATTCCTCGCAGAGTCTCCGGAGTCTTAACCCTCTTTACCGGCTTCTCTTCTTCTTTCTTATTAGTTGCCATATATGCTTTTAATTGATCTCTTCAGAATATATTTCTTCGTACACAGGTCTTTCAAACATAGAAAATTCACTAACCGGTAATCCTCGTAACCACACCTTACCGACAATGTACTCTTTCTTTACCGGGCCAAAGCTCCTTGAGTCTAAACTCGCCGACCTGTTGTCCCCCAGAAGAAAGTACTCATCTGGATTCAGTTTTACGTGAGTGTCGTTGGTGGTGACTATGTGGTCGGTATATTCTTCCTCCAGAATTACACCGGCCGCGTTCTCTTCGTTTGTAACTATCACTTCTCCTCCCTTGACGTCAACCGTGTCGCCCGGCAAACCAACGATACGCTTGATGAAGAACTCGCTTGTATCTCTGGGATATCGGAATACGATGACGTCGCCTCTATGGGGCTCTGCAAAGCGATACGATATCTCGTCGATCAACAGATACTCTCTATCGTAGTACGACGGTTCCATGGACGCGCCACGCACATAAAACGGCTGCACGAGGAAAAACCTAATAGGAATGATTATAGCCGCCGCAATCACCACGATCTGCACAATCTCTATCGCAAACAACAAAATACCACCCAAGGTAGTACCGAAAATCCTGATCATCGCAGAGCTCGCTTCCTGTAGCTCAGCGTCTTCATTTTCCTCTTCCTGTTTCTTGCTTTTCATGTGATAAAACGTGTGAATAAGCGCAGTATACCATGAATTTTACAAAAAATCAACCCCCTTTCCATCCAGACGATTTTCCGCTACACTACCCCTGAATGTCAGACAATCGCATCAACCTTTTGGAGGACCACTTTGAACTCCACCCAGATCCAAAACCTCGACCTTGGATGCTTGGGAGGTATTTTTTTCTTTCTCTATCCATAATAGCGCTCTTAGGTGTTGGATTTTCTTTTGCAATGAGTAAGACCGAGATATCCAGCGATTCCGAAGGCGGCGGATTTTTCCGCACATTTGCATCCTTGGTCACCAGCGAAGATAAGCTACTTCAAGGTGAGGACAACGACCGAGTCAACATTTTACTGATGGGGATCGGAGGTGCAGGACATGATGGCGCTCAACTTACTGACACAATCATCTATGGATCGTACAAGCCATCGACTGGTTCAGTCGGAATGATGTCCATCCCACGCGACCTCGCAATTCCAATTCCCGGATACGGATGGCGAAAAATTAATCACACAAACTACTTTGGTGAAGTCGAGGAGACTGGCGGTGGCGCAGAGTATGCTGCGGAAGTTATTGGCGACCTCTTGAATCAAGACATGCACTACTACGTGAAGATTGACTTCCAAGGGTTTGAGGATTTCATAGACAACCTGGGTGGTATCGACGTCTACGTGGAAACTGCTTTCACAGACCCGCTCTACCCTACTAAAGATCATCTCACGCAGACAATCTCGTTTGAAGAAGGTTGGCAGCACATGGATGGTGAAACTGTCTTGCAATTCTCACGATCACGACACGGTACAAACGGTGAAGGATCAGACTTTGCGCGCTCGCGTCGTCAGCAAAAGGTTTTGCTCGGCGTTAAAGATAAAGTATTTTCCGCGAAGACTATTTTCAATCCAAAACGAATTAGCAACCTGATCGGAACAGTGAAAGATAACATCGACACCAACCTCTCAACATGGGAGCTGGTACGTCTCTCATCATTCGCACGCGACTTTGAACAAGAAAATATCCACCACTACGTATTGGATAACAGCGCGGACAGCCCTCTGTACGAGACGAACTTGAACGGTGCGTATGTCTTGCTGCCAGACAACGATGACTGGAGTGGGATTCGATCTATCGCATCAAACATTTTCGAAGAAGACCCTTCATACGCTCCAATCAGTCCATCACAGTCGATTGAGCAGTACGTGAAGATCCGAATAGAAAATGGAACGGCAATCAACGGACTCGCATTCAGAACCTCTCAACTACTCGAAGGACAGGGATTCGAGGTTGCCTCTGTTGCAAATGCGGCGACCAGAGACTGGGACCACACCGTAATTTACGACTTTTCCGAAGGTGGACACCCAGATGAGCTTAAAGCGCTACAGGATTACCTCAAAGCAGACGTGGAAACTACCGTAACTGGCTGGTTATTCACTGATGGCATCACTCCACGCTCAATTGCCCTCGAAGATGAGGGATTACGCGACGGAACCCCTGATTCAGTTGACTTTTTGGTCGTTTTAGGGCAAAATTCGGCAAATCTAGTGCGACGTTAACGTTGTACAGCAATAACTCCTCCCAGGAGGCAGATCCGCATGAAAGCCGTAGAATCAACATTACCGACAGCCGTTCTTATCGGCCGAGCCAATGTGGGTAAATCCACACTCTTTAACCGTCTCACGGAGACTCGAAGAGCCATGGTTTCTGCTGTATTAGGTACTACGCGGGATCGCAAAGAAGACAAAGTGCTATGGCGTGGACGACAGTTTCGGTTGATCGACACCGGTGGTCTGGAGTTTGAGGATGACACAGGATTCAACCGAGAGATCTCTCGTCAAACCGAGATCGCGATTGAAGAAGCAGACGTCATTCTGTTCGTCCTAGACATGAAAGAAGGTCTCTTGCCGCAAGATCGCAAGATATCTGCGATTCTGCAGAACGTTAAGCAGCCTGTTTTTGTGCTAGGGAATAAAGCAGAAAAAGCGTCGATCCGATCAGAGGCTCACGATCCTCAGTGGTACAAAACTGGGCTAGAGCTTCCACGCCCTGTTAGTGGAGTTAAGGGTGTTGGACTCGGAGATCTTCTTGATGATATTTTTGCAGAATTTGAAAAGCAAGGAAAGTTACTACCACTTTTTGAAGAAACTACAGTACCTCGTGTCGCCATCGTCGGAGAGCCTAACGTTGGAAAGTCATCCATCGTGAACGCGATTCTCGGTGAAGAACGTTTCATCACCTCTCCTATCGCGCACACAACACGTGAGCCAAACGATACGCTCGTTGAATACGATGACAAGCATTACATCATCATCGACACTGCAGGTGTACGACGAAAAGCTCGGATCGAAGAAGGTATGGAAAAGACTGGAGTCCGACGAACAATGAGCACCCTGCGTAACGCCGACATCGCCGTTCTAGTACTCGATGCTACCAAGCCGATCGATCACCAAGAAAAACGACTCGCCGGAGTTATCCGCGATGCTGGAGTTGGATGTATCGTCGTTGCAAACAAATGGGACCTTATCGACAACAAGGAAACCAACGCTGTTCGTGATTACGAGAACTACGTGCGTGGACATCTTCCATTCATCCCATTCGCGCCCATCTTGACAGTTTCAGCAAAAGAACGTCAGAGAATCCATAAACTATTCCCTCTATTTGATACAATTGTAAAAGAACGCGAGCGCATCATCGACGACAATGCTTTGGACAAATTCCTTAAGCAGATTATCGTGAAGCACAAACCAGCTCGTGGAAAAGGTGTAGCCCACCCTGTAATCTTCCGCCTAAAGCAGATTGCAGCAAAGCCACCAAAATTCGAGCTTGTTATTAAAGGTAAACGTACCGATGTCCTTCATCCATCGTATCTTCGATTCCTTGAAAACCGACTCCGAGAGAGATTCGGATTCATTGGAACGCCAATCCACTTCCACTCCCGACCAAGTAAACGGTCATAATCGCCTGCTCGTTGTTGGACTTGGAAACCCAGGACCTAAGTACGAGAACACTCGGCACAATATTGGCTTTAACGTACTCGACACGCTCGTCGATAACTGGAAGGATGACAAGAAGCATAAAGCTCTGTCGTCAAAACGATTTATCGATGGAGTCGAGGTACACTTCCTGAAGCCTCAGACGTTCATGAACTTATCCGGAGAGGCTGTGCAGTCTTACGCGGCATACTACGAGATCGAACATGACGGAGTTATCGTCGTTCATGACGACGCCGACATATCGTTCGGCGAAATACGAACCAAAATTGGCGGTGGGCATGCAGGACACAACGGACTCAAGTCAATCGACAACAGACTTGGCACCAAAGACTACTGGCGCATTCGCGTCGGGATCGGACGACCTCCAGAGAAAATGCCAATGGACGCTTACGTTCTTGCGAGATGGACTAACGATCAAAAAGCGGCCCTCCCAACGCTTATCGAGCATGCGACCCACGAGGTCGACCAGATGCTCGTTAAAGTACAGGAGCCACATGACCGAAAGAATAAAAATATTACAAAATAAAGACAGCCGATTCCCCACTCTCCTGTCGGAGATACACGACCCACCGGAACGGCTGTTTTTTCGTGGGCAACTTTCTGAGAACCCGGAAGTTTGCATCGCAGTCGTCGGAACTAGAAAGGCGACACACTACGGCAAGCACGTAACTCACAAGCTCGTCGGCGAGCTCGCACGTCACAACATCACCATAGTCTCGGGACTCGCCTACGGCATCGACGCCGAGGCACACAGAGCAACACTCGATGCTGGCGGCCGCACGATCGCCGTACTCGCTGGTGGCGTAGACAACCCGTCCATCACACCGCGCGCGCACGAAAACCTCGCACACGAGATCATAGCCTCCAGTGGCTGCATCATGAGTGAGCATCCACCGGGAACCTCATCACGTCCCTACCACTTCCCTGCCCGCAACCGTATCATCGCTGGAATGTGCCAACTCACACTGATAATCGAAGCTCAAGCGAAGTCTGGGACCATGATCACGGCTGCGGCAGCGCTTAGGGAAAATCGTGATGTCTTGATCGTGCCTGGACCTATCACCTCTCCGTACTCTGAAGGCCCACACCAGTTGCTCAAAGACGGTGCCATACCAGTCACCTGCGCTCAAGACATACTCGAGATTCTCGACCTTACAGCGGCGCATGCAGCAGCAGATATTAAGCGAGTTATTCCAATGACAGATCTAGAGCGGGCACTGCTCGAGCACATTACTCATGAACCTGTGAATGTGGACGAGCTTGCTCGCATATCCAAAAGCTCGATAACGAGCGTTACACAGCTGCTAACATTACTCGAACTCAAGACTCTCGTAACCCATGTTGGGAGCGGTTGCTATACGAAAACTTGACAGGAGTACCACTTTCCGACATTATCTATCACGTTATGTCAAAACGACTTGTGATCGTAGAGTCTCCAACGAAGGCTAAGACGGTCAAGAAAATTTTGGGTGCAGGTTACGAAGTGACCTCATCATTCGGCCACATCCGTGATCTTCCTCGAAAGACCATGGGTGTTGATATTGAAAATGACTACACTCCGGAGTACGTAGTATCAGACGACAAGAAAGAGCGTGTTGCCGCACTGAAAAAACTTGCTAAGGCTGCAGATGAGATCTTTATAGCGACTGATGACGATCGAGAAGGAGAAGCAATTGGTTGGCACCTGGCCAACGTGCTTAAGATTGACCCAAAGAAGGCGAAACGAATCGTCTTCCATGAAATTACAAAACCCGCCATCGAAAAGGCAATGAAGAACCCTCGGCACATCGACTTTGATCTTGTTGATGCACAGCAAGCTCGTCGTGTGCTTGATCGACTCGTTGGATACGAGCTTTCTCCATTCTTGTGGAAGAAGGTTGCTCGAGGACTATCGGCTGGACGTGTTCAGTCTGTCGCCATGCGGTTTATCGTAGAGCGTGAACGTGAACGTGAGGCTTTCGATTCTGTGGAATACTGGTCGCTCGAGGCCACATTCAACAAAAACAAGAAGGACTTCGAGGCAAAGCTCGCAACACACAAGGGAGAGAAGATCACCAAGATGGACATCAAAGACGAGAAGCAGGCCAAGTCCATGACAAAGGATCTCCTTTCGGGATCTTACACAGTCGAGTCTATTGAGAAGAAAACTGTCACAAAGACCCCAAAGGCTCCGTACCGAACCTCGACGCTGCAACAAGATGCCAACACGCGTCTTGGATACAGCTCAAAGCAGACTATGCGTCTTGCACAGCAACTGTATGAAGGTGTAAAGCTTGGAAAGGAAGGAATGACCGGTTTGATTACTTATATGCGAACTGACTCTCAGAACTTGTCTGAGACGTTCTTGGAGGAATCCAATACATTTGTACACGGGCACTTCGGACCAGAATATGCACTCGACAAACCTCGCGTTTTCACAAAGAAAACCAAGGGAGCACAGGAAGCTCACGAAGCAATTCGCCCAACGGACCCAGCGCGAACACCAGAATCGCTCGAAGATCACCTCGATGCGCGCCAGCTAAAGGTTTACGACCTAATTTGGCGACGAGCAGTATCTACGCAGATGGCGGATGCGAAACTCACAAAAGAAAAAATTATACTAAACAGCAAGCCTGGTTCTTTCCGAGTGACAGGATCATTGATTGCATTTGATGGGTACTTGAAACTTTACCCAGATACATCGAAAGAGAACATCCTACCTCCAATGAAGGAAGGTGATGCAGTGGACCTCAAGAGTCTTGAGCCTAAGCAGCACTTTACAGAGCCGCCTGCTCGATACTCAGATGCTACGCTTGTTAAGGAGCTTGAAGAGCACGGTATTGGACGTCCTTCAACGTACTCACCAACGATCTCGACGGTTATTGATCGTGGTTATGTTGATCGTGACGACAACAAGCGACTCTTCCCTACTGATATCGCGTATATTGTGAATGATCTTTTGGTTGAGCACTTCAAAGAAATCGTGGATAAAGAGTTCACAGCTCACATGGAGGCGAACTTCGACAAGATCGAGGAAGGAAAAGCAAAATGGGTACCGATCATCGACAAGTTCTACAAGCCCTTCCATAAGAATCTTGAAAAGAAAGATAAGGAGATCGACAAGAAAGAGTTAACCGAAGAGACAACTGACGAGAAATGTGAGAAGTGTAAGTCAGACATGATTATTAAGGTCGGTCGGTTTGGAAAGTTCATGGCGTGTACCAATTACCCTGAATGTAAGAACACGGTCGCGATAAACCGAGACGGATCCGTTAAAGTTGAAGTGGAGCCAGAGGTACTTGGAAAGGATCCTGAGACTGGACTCGATGTCACGATCCGTACTGGACGATTTGGTCCATATATCCAACTTGGAGAGAAAGTGGAAGGATCGAAAGAGAAACCAAAGCGTGGAAGCTTGCTACGAGGCATGAAAGCAGAGGACGTAGACTTCGGTCTCGCGTTAAAGCTACTGTCGCTCCCCCGCTCACTCGGTGAGTGGAAGGGTGAGGAGATTACCGCTCAGGTTGGCCGATTCGGGCCCTACATCAAAGCCGGAGAGGAATCTAGAAGCATTTCAGCGAAGCAAACGTTCACTGTGCTCGACATTACGCACGAGCAAGCAGTGGAGCTACTCAACATTCCAAAGAAAACTAGAAAGAGGAAAGCGGGTTGACAATAACCCGCTTTTTTGTAACAATGCGCACGAATTCACCATTCTGGTGAAGCTCATTACATCTGCCCAGGAGGTCTCATGACCAGCACGCTTGAAGAGGAATCGGATTTCCGACTCCCTCGCCTGCTGCGTCCGGGCCTCGCGTCCGGTAGCAGCGTCAATAGAGCCGACATGGATCCTAGGGAGCGGGACGAGCTGATCACTCTGCACATGAGCAGAAGGCGCGTCCAGAGCGATCCAACGTGCGAAGACATGGAGATCTTCGGTGCGATCGCTCGACAGGTGACAGGCTCAGTCGCAGAAACGGAACGAGCCGTGGCTCTGATGAAGCCCTTGTTCGCTCAAGCAGCGGCGATCCTCAAGGTTGACGTTAAGGGAGAACTCTACAAGTACGTCCATCCGGACTTCCTTGGAAAGATCCTGCCTCGACTGCGGATTCCGAACACTCCGTACCAACTCATGAAGCTCGCCTTTCCGTGGACGAAGCCGGCCAGCCGGCTGGAGCTCAGACGAATGTGGGAAAGTCGACTTCTCTATTACATGACCCTACAGACCTTGGGCATGCTTTTTAGAGACGATCCTACCTACCGCGGGCAGCTCCTGTCGATGATCGACGACGATGACGACGCGTACGAGGATACGGCGACTGATTCGGACACGATCATCGTTCCAGAGTACACGGAGACAGACTTTCGTGCGCTTATGGATCAAAACGACGTGGAACACGTGATCGCATACTTACTCGCCCACGACCTCATAGAGGATGAGGGCGAGGACAAGCAGTGGTACGTGTATCTTGACCCGAACTCGGAGTTCAGGTGGACTACGAGCAGCGTCGGCACAACGCGGCGTCGGTTCAAGATTCGTGTCTGCAAGATCAAGGGGCACAACATCTGGTTCGGTATTCGGGCGCGTCGGAAGCTCCTGTTTAGCCGGGTGCTGAAGTGGTACTCACGAGTCGGAGCCATCGGGCAGTTCACGCCAGACCAAGTTGGTGTCCGGCTCATCTTCCAGACGGAGGATGATTACGCGTTCGCGCGTACGTGGTTCGGGAGGAAGCTTGGAATCCTCCCTGGCGGTCTCGCTGCCGGCATGAACACGGGGACTTCGTCGAGTCCGTTCGCGTCAGGTCGGTTCAGCGCTGACAGAGTGCACCTGACAATCAACGAAAGGCTCGTTGAACTGCAGATGATGACCGCAGAAATGGCGGCCAATGTCGCGTACTCCACTGGAAGCGAGAACGACAGTCTCTACGGGTGGCGAAAGTTCTATCCGTTCCTGAGATATCTGCGTCCCGTCCAGTTCTACGGGATCGATTGGCTCGATCCTGAGGTGCGAGACAAAAACGCGCGAGCAGTCCTTGCGGACATACGCGCGCGACTCACCTGATGCAGCCCCCGTTATGGGTTGCGTCAGTTTTTATTTCTACTTACTTTTCCGGTTTATCTAGATGGGGGTCTACCGCAGGGGTCTTGTCAACCTCAGGTGGGTTTGACCCAGGCATAAAACCGAATGTCAATCCTGCAAACTTCAATTGCAAGAACCTGAAGGCACTCTGAATGCCTGCAAAAACTTTATTGTCCAAAAGATTGTAGCTTCCTCGTGCAATATCACGCTCACGTTTCTCGCTATAACCTATTCCCCCTCCCTTCATGCCCAAAGGACCGTAAGATATCGCCTTACCTCCTCCTCCACCACCGCCACCCGTTTTCTTAGTCTCCTTCTCTTCTTCCACCTCCTTCTCGGCATCTGCCAATTCCAAATCTCTCTCAGCCCTCGCAATCTCCTCTTCCCTCTCCTCGCCTTCTATATAGTTCTCCCATGCTTCAGCAGAAGGATCATCCACTTTGACCGTCTCAGCGTCCGCCTCCGCCCTTTCTTTGCTCGCAGCCCTTTCCACGTCCGCTTCTTTCTCGGCATTATCAATATGGTGCTCCCACGCTTCAGCCGAAGCGTCGGCACTATCCTTGGGCGCACCCTCTGTAGGGTCTGGTTGTGGTGGTCTTTCTGACATATATATATTTGCTTTTCCTATAGCATACCGAAACCCCTCCTTCTTTACAAGATTCTTTCGCTAGTGTTACGATAGTTTATACCTATGGAAACAAGCCTCAAAGAAAAACTTTGGTCTTGGGAAGAACTTGAGGAAACCCTAAAGGACAGATACGAAGATCCGGATATCATTTCCGTGAGGCTTGCTTTTGATTATGCCAGTGAAGCTCACGCCGGAAAGAAGCGCTATACGGGTGCTCCGTACATTATACATCCAACTGCGACTGCCATCCGTCTAGCGCAGATGCAGCTCCCTCTTGCTGTAGTGATCGCAGGACTGCTGCATGACGTTCCAGAAGATACCGATCGTACAATCGAAGATGTCGAGGCAGAGTTTGGTGCTGATATCGCCAAGATTGTCTCAGGCGTGACCAAGCTTGGAAAAGTTAAGTACCGAGGCATCGAACGCTACGCAGAGAACCTACGAAAGATGTTCCTTGCAATGGCTGCGGACGTTCGCGTTGTTTTCGTGAAGTTCGCCGACAGACTGCACAATGTCGAGACACTGTTTGCAATGCCAGAGGCTAAGCGCTCTCGAGTCGCCAAAGAAGTTCTTGAAATCTACGCACCAATTGCGAGTAGATTAGGAATGGGAGACATGAAGGGACGCCTGGAAGACAATGCTTTTAAATATGCGTTTCCAAAGGAGTACAAAGAAGCAGTCTCACTACTCGACCAGAATGTTCAGGTACGCGAGGGCGACATTGACAAGACTATCGACAAAGCAAAAACCATCCTTGAAAGTGATGGAGTGAAAATTGAGCAAGTGAAGGGGCGACGTAAATTCGTGTTCAGTTTTTGGCGCAAGCTTAAGAGGTACCACGGCGACCTTAGTAAAATCTATGACATCGTTGCGATTCGTGTAGTCGTAAAAGACGTCGCAGACTGTTACGCAGTGCTCGGTACCCTGCACTCTCACTGGCCACCACTCAAAGGGCGCATTAAAGACTACATTGCCCAACCAAAACCAAACGGCTATCAGTCACTACACACCACTGTTTTCGATGAGACCTGTGGAATTGTAGAATTCCAGATCCGCACACATGAAATGCATGAACAGGCAGAGTACGGAGTTGCGGCTCACTGGAATTACAAGCAGGAGGGTTCTGAGAAGAAGCTAAACACCATGCCGTGGATGAACGATCTTGTTGATATTCACAAAGAAATTAGTGCCGGTGAAGATTTCCTGTCACATCTAGAAGAAGTGAAACTCGACATGTTCCAGGATCGGATTTTCGTGCTTACTCCAGAAGGTGACGTTATTGATCTACCCGAGTATTCAACTCCCGTAGACTTCGCATATGCGATTCATACGGAAGTCGGTAACCAAACCGTGAATGCACATGTGAATGACCAGGCGGTGCCGTTAGACACGATCCTGAAGTCTGGTGACATGGTTTCAATCACGACCAACAAGAGCAGAAAAGGACCAAATCCAGAATGGCTTAAATTTGTTAAGACCAATCAAGCTCAAACTAAGATCCGTGCAGCCACCAAGAGTAAAGTGAAGCAATGGATAGAAACCATGAGCAGAAAAAAGTAATTTGACACACGCCCCTCTTTTTGAAATCATAGATACAAACCTCCCACATTCATGTAGGGAGTTTTTGTTTATGGAGAAAAGATTCGGCAACAAGAAGCGTATCATCCTTCTATTTCTTACTGTACTCGGAGCCGTACCAGTGGCCGGAGCGATCACCGGTATAATTGGTTTCTGGGCTGCGCACGAGCTGATGGATGACGAGAAACGCTGGAAGAGAGCGTTCTATGAGCTCGAGCGTGATGACTATATTCAACGAAGAGGTAAAGCTAAAAAACAATTCTACAAAATATCCAAAGCAGGAGACCTCGCACACCAAAGACTAGAGTACTATTCCCTAAGAATAGAAAAACCCCAGTCCTGGGATCACGTCATCAGGGTAATCACGTTCGATATATCAGTAGAAAAGAAAAACGTGCGTCGTAAATTGCGAGCCGCCTTGAAACGACTAGGATTCGTAAGATTGCAACAAAGTGTATATGCACACAAATATCCATGCCTACAACAGATCAAATACATTACCAAGACTCTTTCGTGCGAGAATAACGTACTATATTTCGAATCTACCAACAAAGAAATAATCGCCGCCTACAAGAAGATCCTAGAACGCGACAAAGAGCCTTCACGTACGAATGTTCAGGTGGACCGATAATCGTGAAAAGGTAAAGTCGAAATGTTTGATTTCCAGCTAATGCAAAGCAAAAACAGGCTCAAAGGCCTGTGCTCACTTTATACTGAGATTGTTCCAAGCAAATCTAGGATCGTGTAGTACTCATCGCTTGAGTAAAACTCTAGCACTACCTGTCCGGTATCATTCGCTTTCTTTTCAATGCGGACCTTCGTTCCAAAGATCGACTCGAGTGACCGCTCCTGTGCCTCGATGTTTGGATCCTTCGCGAGTTTAACAGGCTTCTTCTTTTTTGTAGTCGACAACTTCTCCGCCTCACGAACCGTCATGTCTCCTGACAACATCTGTAGGAACATCTGGTTGCGCAACATAGGATCAGCCTGCGCGAGTAATGCGCGAGCATGAGACCTCGTGATCTCCCCTTCCGACAATGCTTCGAGCATCTCGTCGTTCAGATCAAGTAATCGAATCGTGTTCGCGATAGAGCTTCTGCTCTTTCCAAGCTTCTTTGCGCAATCTTCTTGCGTAAGATCGAACTGGTCGATCAAAGCCTTGTACGATCGCGCCTCTTCAACTGGATTCAAGTCGTGTCGCTGAATATTCTCAACAAGCGCCAATACAAGCTTCTCCTGATCTGTCGCCGTGCGGATAACAACCGGTACCGTCTCAAGGCCAAGTGCCTTTGAGGCACGCAACCGGCGCTCACCTGCAATCAACTGATAACCATTGTCACTCTGTGTCACTACAAGAGGCTGAATGATTCCGTATTCCTTAATACTGGCAATCAAATCCTCAAGATGACTTGGACTGAAGTGCGTTCGTGGCTGTCGAGGGTTTGTCTCAATAGCATCTACAGAAACCTCAAGCACACGACCTAATGTCGTTTCCGGATTTGCTGATGCAGAAATAACTGTTTCAGCCTTTTTTTCAGGAATCAGTGAGCCAAGACCCTTGCCTAGCCCGGTTGCTTTTTTCATAACGTTTCTGTCTCGCGATGTTCCTCATCTCTCAGAAGGAACTCTGTTGTTAATCTTTCGTATGCGCGCGCAGCCTTGGACTTGGGATCGTACCCCAGAATAGTCTGACCAAAACTTGGCGCCTCTGCCAATCTAACTGATCGAGGGATCACAGATCGGAATATCTTGTTTGGAAAATGTTTGTACAACTCTGTAAGCACATCTTTTGAAAGCTTGGTGCGTTGATCATACATTGTGATCACAGCTCCGAACACGTTTAATTCTGGCTTCAGGTTGTCTCTTACAAGTTCGATCGTATTTAGCAACTGACCCAAACCTTCAAGCGCGTAGTACTCAGCTTGAATCGGAATCACAACCTGATCTGAGGCAACGAGTCCGTTCAATGTAAGTAGTCCGAGCGAAGGTGGACAGTCCACCAAGATAAAATCGTACTTCTCTTTCAAGGGTGCCAATATCTTATGCAGAACGAACTCACGATTCTCGTGTCCAACCAACTCCACACTCGCCCCTGCCAAATTCTGATTGGTAGGGATGATATGTAAACCATCATGATTGGTCTCATGCAAAGCCTGGTCGACAGTCGAGTGCCCCACCAGTGCCTCGTATAGTCCGTGCTCAACCTCTCTGTGGTTGATTCCGATACCTGACGATGCATTACCTTGAGGATCCAAATCCACAATTAAAACTCGCTTCCCTGCATTCGCCAGGTAAGCGCCAAGATTCAACGTCGTTGTTGTCTTGCCAACTCCCCCTTTTTGGTTGACGATCGCAAAGATTTGAGCCATAAAGTGAAATTATATCCACTAACAGTATATCAGAGCCTGTGGAAAACCTCCTTGTGGATTAATCTTGAACCATTTTTGTGTACAAAAAAACACCAGCCAAAGCCGATGTTTATCCTACATTCCCAGCAAAGAAACTAAATGGCTTGCCATTCGAAGCTCTCTAGAGGGCCCTTCTTCGCACAAGGCTACGAAGGACATTCTTCATTCATCAACTTATGAAAGTGATGCGAAGAATGGTGCCGCGAGGGAGACTCGAACTCCCACAGTCTTGCGACCACCGGATTTTGAGTCCGGCGCGTCTACCAGTTCCGCCATCGCGGCATGCGATTGCGGCGGTATCGTATCGTATTTAGTGCTTTTCGTCAATCCTATTGACGATCGGGTATAATCGTGATAGAAATGGCTCAGAACCAACCCGGAGGACGTTAAGTTGGATACTGAAACAGAAAGCAATAGCGGACACATCAGGTACCCGTCATGGTTCGATGCACGCGCTACCGATGCGATCGCAACGGTCAGCGATGAAGGGACCCTTATCGAGATCGTGACACCCATCTCGAACTGCACGATCTCTCGCGGAAGCGAGCAAGATCAAGACTGGAGCATGAGCTATTCGACGAATGGACAGCCGGAGAGCGACCCGTTCGTAGCAGAAGAATTCCCTGTCAGCGGGAGACTGTTGCGTGCCGCATTTGGTATCGATGAAAGCAAGGAGGAGATGCAAGACCTCTCCGATCCCGACAGCGAGGCATTCTGCCTCAAGCTCGGGCGCCTGCTTTCGATCTACTGCGAGGAGAGAGCCGACCCCTTCTCCCTTCCGCTGACAGACACGATTACCACGAGGCTCGCTGCGGTCCTCTAAACGACATTCCGACTCAGAGCCCCTCGTGGCTCCCTTTTTTTACTTTTTCACAAATTCACCGTCTTTCAAAACATGAACTTCAAAGCGTCCCGGTATGTGACCATTATCTGTAAAGTCGATCTTTCCAGATGCGCCCTCAAAGCTCAGCTCATGTAAACGTGCCACCATATCTTCCTTTGTCATAGCCCCTTCTCGCAACACTCGTGCAACAGCAGTCATAGCATCGTATGCATGTGCCGAGTATGCACTAGCATCCTCGCCGTATGCAATCTTGTACTGCTCCTCAAAACCACTCGATCCCCCTCCGACTACGATTACGCGCAGATCGTTTCCAATCTCGCCAAGTGACTCGGTGTCATCGTAAAGCTCACTGATCCCGTACATAGTCGACTCAAGCTCAATCTCATCCGCTATCTTCATTATGCGGGCCGGGTCTTCCCCACGCGCGACGATGTAGACAACGTCAGGATCCACCTCTTTCAATTCCTCAAGCCTAGTCTTCAAAACTTCATCGTCGATCGCCTCATCGTTATCATTCATCAATGAGACAAATGTAAGCGTCTCCTCTTCGCCATCGAACAATGCCATTATCAGCTCGTCGATAGCTGCACCCCATCCTGCGGTGACTCCAACGACAGCAATGTTGTCGATCCCCTTTGAGCTCAGGTAGTCGATTCCGTACGCCAACGCCTGGTACTGATGAGGGACGGTACGGAACATCGGCTCGTCTACATAATCATTCAGATCTGACGACGCCTGAATCATCACAACGTCCGCCTTACCAAACTCTTGCGATGCCATGAGGTACATGTCTGAACACAACTCAGATATCGCAACAACGATTCCCTGATCGGATAGCTCCTGAACAGTCTGAAGCACGTCATCGTGCACACATTCCACTTCGCTAAATACAACCTCCACATTATCCATGTGTAAGTCCTTCAACGCGAGATCTACCGCACGATGGTCACCATGACCAATCCACCCAACCTTCACAACCTCTTCAACCACCTCTTCTGGAGGCGCCTCTCTAAATAAAAAATATCCGCCCATCAAGACCAATACTACCGCTCCAACGCCGCTTATTACATGTAACCAATTCTTCATAGTGAAGGAATCTTACCACAGATAAATGCCACTTTCCAGTGTTTCGACAAAAACGAATACTACGCCAATAAACTGCATTTCATTGACAGATTTCGCCTATATTGGTACTATTCCCCCGCAATTGTAAGAGCATGGCGGGGTAGCTCAGCTGGTTAGAGCGTGGGCTTCATAAGCCCGAGGTCGGGAGTTCAAGTCTCCCCCCCGCTACCAGCGATACAATAAAAATACCGCGGGGTAGAGCAGTCAGGCAGCTCGCCAGGCCCATAACCTGGAGGTCGTCGGTTCAAATCCGACCCCCGCAACCAAAAGTGCCCATCATAGATGGGTGTTTTTGTTTGATACAATAATGTATACGGTGCAGCGATGCACCAACTAATAACGTTTCTACAAGAACTATGAATCGAGAGAACCTTTTTTCTGATCTTTTGCAGACGTTTGATATGACACCAGACTCATACAATAAGTATGAGAAGTTTTACAATTCGGACTTTTCAGCGTATGGCAATGAAGTATATGCTGATATTCAAACGCGACTAGTTCATTTAAGAAACTTTTGGAATGAAGACAACTGGTTCAATCAGCGTCTCAGACCGCTTTTCGACTTATATCAGAACTACGATCAAATTATTGACTATGGATATAGCCTACCTTACTTGCATCTATACCTCGCCGACCGTGATGAGCTGAATCGCGCACCAGAATGTATATACATTGACTCTGAACGGTCGTCGGAGACTGTTACGAAGGCAATACTTTATCACCTAGACACAACGGCTCATATTGTGATTGGGGACATCCAGATTCCTGACGTATTCGAAGAGATTTCCAAGATTACTCAACGTAACACGAAACGCTTGCACGTCGCTCTTGAAACGATCGAACATCTAACAGAACCAGAAGCATTCTGGAAACAGCTCCAACGATTCATCGGCGACGATATCCTCATAAGCCTTCCCATTGGTCCGAAGATCCCTTCACATGAGCTCGTTTTTGAAGATACAAAACAAATCGAAGCGTATTTATCACCATACATTAAAACAATACATTCTTATCAATACGCTCCAAATACAAAGTCCGTGAAGAATATTGACGAATTTTCTCTGGTCGTAACGTACGGCATAATCAAAGAGCTATAAGGTGGTGGATAAAGAAACTGCATTTTCTTTTGATACTACTCCAATCTTTTGCTATACTCCTCGCACTTATGACAATCACAACACATGCTACGCTCGGTGCCGTAATCGGCGTAAGTACTGGAAATATTTGGATCGCTTTTTTCGCGGGATTCATTTCACACTTCCTGATCGACATCATTCCACACGGTGACCGTGAGCTCTACGAGGGCCACAAAACAAAAACGGCCGTAAAGCGCGCCTATCGTTTTGTAACAATCGACGCTCTTGTGGCTATTATTGTGCTCGCGCTCATGTTCGGTCTATCACCTCATCAAGGACTGAACGCCGTGATCGCAGCCGGTGTTATCGGCTCTGTTCTACCTGACCTCATCGTCGGTGTTCACGAAGCATGGAATCCAAAGAAGCTCGACTTGTTTTCAAAGGTACATTTCTTTTTCCACAACATGATATCCGACCGCATCGGTGACGTTCGTCTTCGCAATGCCTTAATCGGACAGGCTGTGTTTATCATCGCCTTGCAAAAGTTTTTCTAAAATACTGTCCACCATTCGCTTGGCGTCAAAACGTTTCGCTCGCTCGTAACCAAGGTCAACGAGCTTCCCACGTAATTCGTCGTGGTGCAAAAGTCGCTCCATACCATGGGCGATCTTTTTTGTATCATCAACAAAAACCATGATACCCGCATCTTCCGCAACCTCCTTCATGCCAGACGTCACCGATGCCATAACCGGAACTCCAAGACGCATAGCCTCAACTAACGGTCGACCAAATCCCTCGGCGAACGAGGCCATGACGAACCCTCGAGCACCCTTCAGTATCGCGAACTTGGTAGCATCATCGACGTATCCGAGATATTGAACACTATCACCGGCCCCCTCGATCGCCCCCATCGTGCGCTCCGTTCCCCACCCTTTCTTACCAAGGATGACGAGCTTATCGTTTGGATATTTTTCTTTAACGATCTTGAACGCTTCAATGGCGGCCTCAATATTCTTCCTCGGCTCAACTGTGCCAATCATAACGAGATAACTCGCTCCCTTAAGATTGCCTGGCACACGATCCTGATCTATGTCGTCTGGCACGTCGACCCCTTGATACGCCATCACCACGTTATTCTCGATATTGAAAATCTTGGCGAGCTGATTCGATGTATAGTTCGAGATCGTATGAACCACGTCGGCGCTCTTGATCGCACGAGGAACACGGACACGCTGCGACCACGTTCTCGACAGGCCACCTTGAGGAAACCACTCCGGATGATCATAACTCATCAGGTCATGTACCGTCTGAATCGTCTTCACACCACTTGGCATCAGCAACGGCAACCAATCACCAAGCTGCCAAAGTACGTCGATCTTGTTTTCTTTAATCTCCTGGTAAATATCCAGATGCTTTCGCCATGACGTATCTTTTGCGGAAAATAAAACGAGCTCAAGATCCTCTCGGCCCTCCAGCTCCTTTATCACCTCACCGGCAAACGTACCCACGCCCGCAGGATTATCTCCCATCCAAGTTGTATCAATGCCTAGTCTCATATCACCAAACGAATCGCTCCAAAGATACCCATCGTCGTTGCAGTAACGATCAAGCTTGAGATCGCAAGTCCGGCAAGAATCGCAGGAATCGCTAAACGCTTTTTAATCCTGAACACCCACGCGGCCAATGCACCCGTCCATACTCCGGTCACAGGCAACGGGATCGCAATGAATACGATCAACCCGATAACCCCCATAGCTTGATACTTTCCGGTGTATCGCTTTTGCACATGATTGATCACCCAATCAAATATACTGTTACACCACGGGATCGCCTTTCGACATGGCTTCTCGAGTGGCTCGAGTACGATCGGTAACAACACGGCGGGTACCGAGGCTCCCAAGAACGACAGTACCGTCGCTTGCCAAACCGGCATCTTAAAAAGCTCAACCGCAATCGGAATCGACAACCGAACCTCCACCACAGGCATCGCGGCAATAATCGCCGTCGTCAATCCGTGAGGAAGTATTTCTAAAGTTTGTAAAATAAATTCGATCATATAACTGCAACCTCGTCTTCATCGCCCCAAGAATAAACATCGAATGCCCAACTCACCAAAGCCTGTACATCCGTGAAACGAGCATCAGGCTCACTCGCGCCTAGTACCGTCACATCGAGCACATGTCCATCTCGTTCTACACGCGTGGTCAAACAATACCCCGCCTCAATCAGTGACCCTGTCTTCCCTCCTACGATCGTATACGGATCTTCATCAAGCAACGACGAGAATAACTTGTTTGTCGATGCGATCTTGTACTGATTCCCGTGCCCCGACGTGGTCATCACATGCGTCTGATGAGTACGTGACAATATCTCTTCCCTGTTCAACGCCTCATGCAACAGAACCATCACGTCATCCGCTGTCGACCGCATCTCTGGCGCGAGTCCGATCGGATCGGCAAAGGTCGTGTTGTGCATACCAAGATCGCGTGCCTTCTCATTCATCTTTTGTACAAAACTCGTCTCACCTTCTCCAACCTCGCGCACCAACGCAAGTGTCTCGTTATTTCCAGAAGCGACGATCATAGCAGTAAACAAGTCATCCATCGTTAACGCATCGTTAAACCTGTAGTACCACCTACCTCCATCACGAACGTCAGACTCTAATACGGTAGCCTCGTCACCCCAGTCCCAATCGTACTCGTCCAACAAGACCATCGCCGTCATCAACTTCGTGATGCTCGCAATCGGTCTCTTGATGTCTGCGCCTCGAGACATAAGCTCGACTCCACTATTCACATCGCGAATCACGACACTCGGTGCATCGGTAAGAATTCCTAGACTGTCGGGATTGGTTTTCTGTGGACCTCGCTGTCCGGCATGAGGCAGCTCAACTTCTGCAACTGCATGCTTGATAATATCTTGAGTTGAGCGGTTAGAATCCGAAATACCTGGCAAAATCTGTGCCAGGGTCAATATCAGTAGAACATTTATTACGGATCGTAGTTTCATTACTGAGTTTGCTTTTGTAATGCGTCGAGCATCTGGTGCTTGTGCAAGTCCTCATAATCCGGAAGCTCCGCGGTCGTTGGAACTCCAAGATGCTTTAGATATTCCATGGAAACCGAGTACTTTTCAGGAGACTTCCCTTCCTTGATCTCGTCGATTAACCCACGGATCATCAAATTCCGTAAAATCAAAGTACAGTTCACACCACGAATCTGCTCTATCTCGGGCTTTGTTACAGGGCCTCGGTAAGCGATTATCGCAAGTGTCTCAACCGACGGTTTAGTGAGCTCACCCATGACATCCTTCCGCAAATGTTCCCTTACGGTATCCGACACCTCAGGATCGGTTACAAGCGCGACATCCTTCTCTGACTCAAACAATCGAATACCTGACTCATCAACATTCAAATGCGCTGCAACGGCTTTCAACGAGTCCACGAACTCAGAATCCGAAATACCAGCAACCTTTTGCAGCTTCACTTTGTTCATAGGCTTCCCCGCTGCGAACAGCAGTGCCTCGATTTTGTTTGTGATCATACGCGATTAATCTGAATGTCTTCAAAATGTCCTTTCTGTTCTACCTTTAGAATATCCTGTTTAAGTAGCTCGAGCAATGCTAGGAAGCTTGCTACG
>PVBE010999425.1_pt1 | contig 49739 bp, 41 predicted proteins | sample 1631181 | NCBI WGS metagenome assembly PVBE01 (sample SAMN08397723, study PRJNA350692) | Marine metagenome, whole genome shotgun sequencing project. | isolation source: water | place: Pacific Ocean | collected 2012-04
AGTCCCAGCCGTAGCGCCGCGAGGGTGTTCTCGGGCGCGTCGCTCTTCCCGCCTCGGTGCGCGATGATCTCCGGCCGGCCGAACTGCTCTCGGCTCCGCCTAAAATGCTCGTGGATGACCTCGAACTCGAGCCTTGCATCATTCACTTTGACGCCATATACTCCATCCGGTCGATCGCCCGTGTCGCCGACCACGGTCCGCTCCGCGAGACGAACTGTCTCCGCCGTCGTACCATCTACCGACACGCGGGCAACCTTGCCTCGCAACGCGGCCGGTGCCAGCAGCGTTATGCTCTCGTTGCGCAGCAGGGCGGGCATCGCCAGCGATAGCTCTGCCATGGCGTGCCACTTCGCCGCGCGCCGCTGGCCGCCTTCCACGGCGGGTGCCGCGCGCGCTTCGACTGGATGAGAGAACCCGACTCGAATGGCCGATCCTCAACCGCCCGACACAACTGTCTACGAGGATGTCCTCGCGCGTTGGCGCAGCGGGCGGATCCGGCTTTTCGCGATCCTATGGACGACCTACGCGTCGCTCTTCCTCTGCCGCGCGAACCTCAGCGCCGCGAAGAGCACGCTTGAGACCGCCGTCGGCCTCACCAAGGCTCGTCAGGGCTATCTCGACTTCCTCTTCAAGGGCGCTTACGCTGCGGGGCAGTGGATTGGCGGGGCGCTCGGCGACAAGTTCGGCGGCCGGGTCATGATCGTCGTCGGCGTGACTGGCGGCGCCGTGATGTGTTGCTGTTTTGGCTTCTCCAAGAGCTTCGCCGCTTTCGCCCTTTTCTGGACGGTCAACGGGTTTCTCCAGTCGGTCGTCTGGCCGGGCGTGACCAAGTGTTTCGCCAACTGGTTCCCACCCCGGCTGCGCGGCAAGCTCCACACGGTCCTCTGCTCCTCATACCTCATCGGCCCCGCCGTCACGCTCGTCTTCACGGGCTACCTGCTCGACCACCTGCCGTGGCAGCAAGCCTTCATCATCCCTTCTGGACTGCTCGTCATTGTCGCGCTGATCGCCTACGCGTGGGCGAGCGAGTCGCCGCAGAAGGTCGGGCTTCCCTCGCTTGAGACGCTTGACCAGATGTATGGGAGCCACAAGGCCGGCGAGGTCGCCGAGGTCGAGCACACGGAGGAGGACCAACACGACCACCACCTCGGATTCCGCTACACGCTCAAGCGCACGCTCGCGAACCCTCGCGTGTGGTGTCTGGCCGGGGCTTTCCTGTGCATCGATATCGTCCGTCACGGCGCCTTCGACTGGCTACCGCGCTACTTCTCCGATGTCGATCCGAACATGCGGATCACCAGCGTCGCCTTCCGCTCCTGGACCGTGCCTCTCGGAGGCGTCCTCGGCTCCGTCGCCGCGGGCTGGTGTACCGATCGCTTCTTCGGTTCGCGGCGCGTCCCGCTGGTGTGCATTCTGCTCGCATGGGTGGCGCTGCTGCTCTTCATCTGGGCCCGTTACTCCGCCGCCCTGTCCGACTACGGCGGCGCCTACCTATCCCTCCTCGGGTTCTTCATCTTCGCGCCGCAGGTCCTCATCGTCGGGCCGCTGGTGATGGATCTAGCCACACGAAAAGCCGCCGGATCCGCCTCGGGAATCATCGGCAGCATTGGCTATGCCGGCGCGGCTGCCATGTCGGCCGTCACGGGGCAGATCCTCGACCGCTTCGCGCGCGCCGCCAACCCCATGGGCGGGTGGGATCTCCTCTTCCACATCTGGGCCGGCGCCGCGCTGCTCGCCGCGCTCCTTCTCCTACCTCTCTGGCGCTTCCGCCCCGGCGAAGAGAAGTACTTCTGAGCATCCGCGTCGAACCGCAGTGTGCCCGGTGGCGTTCTCCGTCCGTAGGTCGGATCTCCAGATCCGACGCCATCCGTCGTTGTAGGGGCGCGATTCATCGCGCCCTGTCGTTCGCCGCAGGGCGGGCCGAATACGAGATCGAAGATCGAAGTATCCGGCCCTCAGGGAGAAACACCACCATGATCCTCATCGCCTTCCTTTCGCTCGCCTCTCCCTCATCCGCCGACGTCAGCATCTACATCTCGCCCACCGGCGACGACTCAGCCTCCGGCTCCATCGAGGCGCCTCTCGCATCGCTAACCGCCGCTCGCGATGCCATCCGGGCCCAGCGTGATGCCGACGAGCCCGCGACCATCTGGATCCGTGGGGGCCACTATCACTTCGACTCGACCCTCGCCCTCGCCGCCGAAGACTCCGGCCTCACGCTCCGCGCCTACGCCGACGAGGCCGTCACCTTCGACGGCAGCCGCCCCATCGACACGTCCGGCTTCGCTGAGGTCACCGATCCCATAGCTCTCGCCCGCCTCGCGCCGTCGGCACGTGGGGAGGTGCAATCCACGCTCATCGACGACGACGTTCTGGCTGAGAAGCTCGCATCCAACGCCACCCTCAGCCTCGATGGGAAGATGATGCAGTACGCGCGCTTCCCGAATCGCGGGTTCGCCCACATGTCCAAGCTCATCGACAAGGGCGCGGAATATGCCCACGGCCGCACGCCGGGCGATCCTCCCACCTACGCCATGGAGTCGCCCATTGGCGGTACGCTTGAGATCCGCGAGGAGCCGTCCGGCGACTGGGAGGGCGAATTCGCTGTCAACCAGCGCGCTCGCGTCCATGGCTACCTCGCCTACGATTGGTACAAGCAGAGCCACCGCGTTGCCGGCGTTTCGGGTCGATCGCTCAAGCTCCTCGAGTACAGCCGCTACGGCCTCCGCTGGGTGCCGGGCATCCCGCGCCGGCTGATCGTCACGGGCTTCGTCTGCGAGGTCGATCAGCCCGGCGAGTGGTACTTCGATGACGTCAGCAGCACGCTCTTCATCTGGCCCTTCGAGCCGATCACCGATGACACCACCCTCGGCGTCTGGTCCGGGCCGGCGTTCGCCGCGCTCGACGGAGCCGCCGCCGTCACCATCCGCGATCTCACCATCACGGGCGTCTCCGATCCGAAGTCCCGCGCCATGGTCGATATCAAGGGCGGCGAGGGCAACCTCATCGCCGGCTGCACGCTGAAGAACTCGACCCGCACCGCGGTCTGGATTGATGGCGGCGAGGACAACGGGATCCTGAGTTGCGACGTGTACGATGTCTCCGCTCACCTCAACCTCTACGGCGGCGACACGAAGACGCTCACGCCCTCGCGCAACTTCGCCCGCAACTGCCACTTCACCCAGGTCCAGGCCACCGACTTCTACGGCCGAGTCGCCGTTCGCGGCGTCGGTCAGATCTTCCAGAACAACCTCGTCCACAACTTCATTGGCCAGCCCATCACGCCCGGCGGCAACGATCAACTCATCGAGCGCAACGAGATCTTCAACGTGGGAATCGAGGAGGGCGACGGGGGCGCGATGTACACCGCCCAGGCCATCTGGGGCGGTTACGGTCAGGTCTTCCGGCATAATTTCCTGCACCATCTCATGTGCGTCCCCGAAGCCCACCCGCGCGGGGGCATCTACCTCGATCAGCTCTACGGCGGCTCCACCATCGAGGGCAATATCCTCTACAAAGCCGCACACCGCGCGATCCTCCTCAACGGCAGCGCGGGGGTCAAGGTCCGGGGCAACATCCTCATCAACGGGAACATTGGAATCTACAACACGTCGGCCTACGGGGAGAAGAGCTTCAGCGATATCCCCCTCTTCGATTCAGGGGAGATGAAACGCGGCGACGTCGGTGATTACGTCTGGCGGACGGAGCAAGCGATCGGCGAGGATGGGTGGAACTCAGAGCCCTGGGCATCGCGCTTCCCCCAGTTCCGCCGGATCATGAACCAACCCAAGATGCGTTTCTTCCCCATCGAGTGCGAGGTGACGGGCAACCTGTTCTCCGGCAACGTTTCAGACACCAGCTTCCGCACCGGCTGGGGCGCTGAAGACACGGTCGACATGTCCCAGGCCGTCGACTACGTCCGTTACGCCGACAACCGCCAAGTCGCCCTCGACCTCTTCCGCGACGCTGAGAACATGGACTTCGGCCTCGCCGATCCCAAACCCGGCTGGGCGCCCGACATCCCCTTCGACTCCATCGGCCTCTACGTCGACGAGTACCGCACCTCCGTCCCCGACAAGTCCGCCTACCGCAACGCGATCAAGGACCGCCTCCAGAACCGCCCCTCCTTCGATCCCGACGCCAAGTACGATCCCGCGACAGTCAACAGCCTCCTCTACTTCAACACAGGCAAGCTGCTCCTCGACCCACTGTAGGAGGGGTTTCAACCCCGACGCCGTCCCGTGTCGTCGGTCTGCCGTCGTGGTCGTCTTGGACCGCGAGCTTCCAGCTCGCATCGCCGTCGCCGTCCCACGCAGGCCCACTCCCTCCCCTCGTTGAACAATCATCCATGCCCAATCTCACGCTCATCGCCACCTTGCTCATCCTCATCCCCGCATGCGCCTTGGCCGACGATCTGCCGCTCCTCCATCTCTCAACGATGGCTGTCGACGATTCCGCCTGGCCGCGCTTCAACATGGCCAGCTTCGATCAAGACAAGATCCTCACGTTCGGCGGCTTCCAGTACACGCTCTACTGGGACGAGGACAAGTCACTCCACCTCGTCCGCCGCGACCTCGATGGCGACGCCATCCAGACCCTCGCGCTGCCGTATGAACTCACCATCGATCCCAACGATGGCCACCGCAACACGGTCGTCGGCTACAGTCCCGGCGACGGGCGGCTCCACATCTCCTGGGACCACCACTGCAACCCACTGCGCTACACTCGCAGCCGCGCCGGCTTCCTCACATCGCCTCCCGCGACGCTTCATGTCGATGACTTCGAGCCCGCCCAGCCGCTCATGCCCGATGACGAGTTGGAGTCGAGGGTGACATACCCGAGGTTCCTCAACAGCGGCGACGGCGCGCTCTTCTTCATCTACCGCCAGGGCGGCAGCGGCAATGGCGACACGTACGTCCACTGCTACGATTCCGACGCCGGCACGTGGACGCGCATGGGCACGACGCCGCTCTTCTCCCGCCGCGGCTCCTACCCCGCGTGGGAAGACAGCCCCACCCGCAACGCCTACATGAACGACATCCTCTTCGATGCCAACGGCCGTCTCCATGTCACCTGGACCTATCGCGAGGCAAGCCGCACGTGGGCCAGCAACCATGATGTCCACTACGCCTACAGCGACGACGGCGGGATCACCTGGCACAACAACGCGGGCGCGCAGGTCGCCGATCTCAAGGGCGGCGATCCCATCGAACTCGCCGACCCGGGGCTCGTCGTTCAGTCCGTCCCCGTCTACTCGTGGATGATGAACCAGACTACCATGGTCCTCGATTCGAGCAACCAGCCCCATGTCATCACCTTCAAACTCCCCGAGCCGCGCGTGCCCGAGGTTGTCAAGCACAGCCCACCGGGCGAGTGGGGACCCGATTTCAGCATGTACCACTACTGGCGCGACGACTCCGGCGCGTGGCACGACAGCGGCCCGATCGCAGCCATGAGCGTCCGACCTGGCGTCATCTTCGACTCCCGCGACACGATGATCGTCTACTACCGCCAGGCCGGTAGGCTGCGCTGCCACACCGCCCGCGCGACGAGTGACTGGTCCGATTGGACCACTGACGACCTCACCATCGACGAGGCCTCCGTCGTCTCAGCCGGCAAGCCCGACCGTCTCCGCGCCGTCCGTGACAACGTCCTCTCCTTCGCCGTCGCAACCAACGAGGGCGACGGCGCGCGGGGCTTCTCGATCATCGACTTCGACGTGCCCGCGCCGTGATGGGAGATGGAACCATTTGCATGTTATTGCACGTTATTGTAATATGCAACAGGAGGTGCGGTGACCATGGCCCAGCCGATTCCCGAACGTGAATGGCTCCGACCCAAGCAAGCCGCCGACTACCTCGGCGTGTCCGTCAGCACGCTCTACGGATGGCGCAAGCGTGGGCTGGTGAAGTTCTACCAGATCGGCCCGCGAGCGGTCGCCCTACGTCGTCGGGAACTCGATGAACTGAGTGACGCCACGCCGGCTGGCCCGCCGCCCGACGACGACGGGTTCGACGCCGTCATCGCGATTAACGAGGCGCTGCACACCAAGTACGGCCTGTTCTCTGACAGCACGCCGGTGATCCGCCGCGAGCGGGACGAGCGCTGATGGCGGTTCGCGCGTGCGTCGATGCTTCCGTGGCGGCGAGGTGGCTCGTACCTGAGGCGGGCCGCGACAAGGCGCTCGCCCTCCTCGACGCCTGGAGGGGCACTCATGAGATCTGGGCGCCCGATCTCATCTGGGTCGAGGTGGCGAACGCGGTGCGCCACAAGGTCCTCGCCGATGTGATGACGCGTGCTGAGGCTGAATCGGCAATTGGGGCGTTCCTGGGGGTCTCGTTACGCATCGTTCCCTGCCACGATGTAGCGCGGCAATCGCTGCAGCTTGCTCTCGACGTGGGGCTAACCGTCTGGGACGCAACGTACCTTGCGGTTGCGATGTCTGTCGAAGCGGACCTGTGGACGGTGGATCGTGAGCTGTTCAAGAAGGGTCGGAGGGTCCACGAGCAGGTGCATCTGTTGGAGTAAGCCCGCCCGCCGTTGCCGTTCTTCCCATCTTCTTGTCTTCCCGATTTCGTTCCGTTCGTCATCCCCACAAACGCAAGCAGAGGGCGGCCTCTCGCGAAGCCGCCCTCATCGTGCTCGGTACATTCAGTTGTCCCCCCCCGGGGCCACTACAGAATCTCGATCCTCTGCTCTTCGGGTTCCGGATCGGGCTCTGACTTCGGCGCCCGGATCTCCAGGATGCCATCCTCGAACTTCGCGACGATTCTCTCCTCATCCACCGGGACCGGAAGCGGAATGTGCCGCTCATAGTGCCCGTGGAATCGCTCGCAACGATGGTACCCCTCTTCCTCCACGTCCGTCTCGTCCTTGCTATCCGCGCGGATCACCAGATGTCCGTCATCCCGCACGACCTCGACGTCTTCCTTCACGACGCCGGGGAGTTCTACCTTAGCGACGAGGTCCTCTTCAGTTTCGTAGAGATCCACCTTCGGCGCCCAGGCGCCCTCGCGGGGAGTGATCTCCGGCCGCTCCATGTTGAAGGGCTCCAGCCAGAAGTTCCGGAACATCCGATCGAGGGTCGGAAGCTGTCTTTGCATCAACGGCCTGTGCAACCGTCTTACGAGGCTAGTCATCGTGACAACCCCCTTGTATTGTTGGGGTGGGAACATCAAACAGTCATTAAGGGAATATACCCCCGCTGGCGCAGTCTCACACGCGCTCGCAGCGGCTTATCAGGAACAGCTATCGGAGGATCCGCATGGTCGCTGAGATGGACTTTGCCCGCCACAACGAAGAAGTCGCCCAGCTCTGGGAAGACTACCACGCCCGCAAGCCCGCGCGCGTCCCCTGCGCGGTCAACGTCTCGTCGCGTTTCACGATCCTCAACCCGGTGACAAACCCCACCGGTTTCACCTTCGAGGACTATTTCCACGACGCCGATCTCATGTTCGACCACCAACTCCGCCACCAATGGTGGGTGCGCCACAACATCGTCTGCGACCACGCCATGGGCCCGCTGGAGGTCTACATCGTCAACGTCGACTTCCAGAACTCCTATGGCGCCATGTGGTGGGGGTGCCCGCTGGAGTTCTGGGATGACCAGTGCCCCGACACGCGGCCGATGCTCACCGATGAACGCAAATGGCAGATCATCGACGCCGGGCCGCCCGACCCCTTCCCCGAGACGGGTTGGTTCGCGCGGGCTTGGGATCACTACGATCGCTTCGTCGAGCGCGCCGCGAATGAGGAATTCAGAGGCGGGAAGATCAATGTCGGTGCCGTGCCCGGTCTCGGCTCCGACGGTCCATTCACCCTCGCCTGCGGCCTCCGCGGCGGCGTTGAGACCATGCTCGACATGCGCGTCGACACCGACTACTACATGGCCCTGATGGACCTCATCGTCACCGCCACAATCCAGCGCATGCATGCCTACCGCAAGCGCATCGGCCTGCCCGCGGAGTCGCAAGCCTGCGGGTTCGCCGACGACAGCGTGCAGCTCCTCTCCGTCGACGATTACCGCACCTATGTCCTCCCGTTCCACAAGCGACTCATCGACGAATTCGGCGCCGAGGGCCCCAACTCGATCCACCTCTGTGGCGACGTCATGAGGTTGCTGCCCATCATCCGCGACGAGCTGAACGTGCAAAGCTTCGACACGGGATTCCCCGTCGACCACGGAGCCCTCCGCGAGTCTCTCGGGCCCGACGTCGAGGTCCGTGGCGGGCCGCATGTCGCCACGGTTCACGCCGGAACTCCCGCGCTCGTCCGCGAGGAGACCCGCGCCGTTCTCGAATCAGGCATCAAGGCGGGCGGGCGCTTCATCCTCCACGAGGGCAACAACCTCCCGCCCGGCACGCCCATCGAGAACATCGCCGCTCTCTATGACGCCTGCCGGGAATTCGGGCGGCACTAAACGCGCTCCGCGAGCATTCGTAGCATGAGCGTCCCTGCTCACGCGCCGTTTGCCGTCTAGCCTGCCGCCGTGCGCCCGCGAATCGCCAGCCTATAGTGCCACGGGCTGCCTAGCCCGTGGAAGAACAGACCCACAGAGGCCCGCTCCATGCGCCACGCACCTTTCATCCTCACCCTCCTCACCTCCACCCTCGCCCTCGCCGACGACTGGGCCCAATACGGTGGCCCGACGCGCGACCTCGTCTGGCGCGAGGACGGCATCGTCGAGACACTGCCGGCCGAACTCACTCGTCTCTGGGAGGCGCCGGTTGCGCAGGGGTACTCCGGCCCCGCGGTCGCTGATGGCAAGGTGTTCGTCACCGATTACCGCCGGCTTGATGACGGTGAGATCCCCGACGGCGAGCGCATCGACGGCGTCGAGGGCGTGCGGTGTTTCGACGCCGAAACGGGCGACGCGCTCTGGAGCCACGAGTATCCGTGCGACTACGAGGTCAGCTACCCCTACGGGCCGCGCGCCACGCCCACCATCGACTCGGGCAAGGTCTACGCGCTGGGCACGATGGGCGATCTCCACTGCCTCGACGCGACCAGCGGCGCGGTGATCTGGAAGAAGAACTACGTCGCCGATTTCGGCGCGCGCGTCCCTCGATGGGGCGTCGCGGCGGCGCCGTTGGTTGATGGCGACAAGCTGATCGTGGTCGTCGGTGGGAAGCCCAACGCCGCCGTGATGGCGCTTGATAAGAACACGGGCGACGAAGTCTGGCGCTCGCTCGAATCTGACTCAGCCGGCTACTGCCCTCCGATCATCATCGAGGCCGGGGGCACGCGTCAGCTCATCGCTTGGCTGCCAAACGCCCTCAGTTCGCTCGACCCCGAGACCGGAGAGCTTCACTGGAGCGAGCCCTTTGAAATCCGCTACGCGATGTCGATCGCCACGCCGATCTACGATCCCAGCCGGCGGATGCTATTCGTATCCGCGTTCTACGACGGTCCGCTGATGATGAGACTCTCCGCCGACCGCCCCGAGGCCGAGGTCCTCTGGCGGGGAAGCAGCGAGAACGAGCGCGAGCCCGACGGACTCCACGCGCTGATGTGTACCCCTCAACTCGTTGACGGCTACCTCTACGGAATCTGCACGTACGGGCAGTTGCGCTGCGTCGATGCCGAGACCGGCGAGCAGCAGTGGGAGACCCTCGAGGCCACCGGCGATGGCCGCTGGTGGAACGCCTTCCTCATCCGTCATGGGGATCGGTACTTCATCGCCAACGAGCAGGGCGATCTCATCACCGCCGCACTGTCGCCTGATGGCTACGCGGAGTCCAGCCGCGCCCACCTCATCGACCCGACCAACAAGGCCGCAGGGCGCGACTATGTCTGGTCCCCTCCGGCCTTCGCCGGCCGCCGCATCTACGCCCGCAACGACAACCACCTCATCTGCGCCGACCTCGCTGTCGGCCCGTAGGACAGGCGTCCCGCCTGTCACTGTCCCGCGTAGCGACGGGCTTTGAGGCAGCCTCTAGACATCTACCTTGTCGCCGGGCACGTGGGGCGCCTTGATGAAGATGATCCGCGTGTCCTCATCCGCGTCGTTGATGATGTTGTGCGCCTCGCCCGGCGAGAGCTTGAACGCGTCGCCGGGCTTGACGCGAATCGAGGTCCCGTCGACGACCATTTGGGGCGTGCCGGTCTCGAAATAGAAGGTCTCCTCGACCTCGGCGTGCTTGTGCGCGCCGAGTTCTTGGCCTGGCTTGAAGACGATGATTCCGCCCTCCCAGTGAGGGCCGCGGAAGAGGTACTTCGGGCCGTTGTCGCCGTTGCGGAATTCGAGATCGTGCTCGTTGACTTGCTCCATGCTACTCGCTCTCCCTTCCCTGCCAGTGTTCGTCCCCCGGCAACATCATCGCGTTGAGCAACTCGGCCAGCTCTTCCTCGGTGACCTCGCGCGGGTTGTGCTTGGTCGATCCAGACGCAATGGTTGGCGGGATGATCCTGTCGAGGTCGTCCGACTTCAGCCCGTGGTCGCCGGGCGAGCCGGTAACGCCGATCTCGTGGCTGAGCTTGCGGACCCAGAGGATGAGATCGTCCGGGCTCTCGCCGACTCCCATCGCCTGGGCCAGCGTCGCGTACTTCTCGCCGCACGCGGGGGCGTTGTAGTCCATCACGTAGGGCAGCAGCAGCGCGCAGATCTGCCCGTGGGGGATGCCATATATCATCCCGATCGGGTGCGCGAGTCCGTGAACGAGTCCGAGCCGCGCGGACGCCAGCGCGATCCCCGCGAAGAGGCTGCCGAGCGCCATGCTCTCGCGCGCGGGCCATGACTTTGCGTCGAGGCAGGCCATCTGCAGCGAGACGCCGATGCGGATCGCCGCCTGGAACGCCAGCCCATCGGTGAAGGTGTTCGCGCCGAGAGACGTGTAGGCCTCAATGGCCTGCGTGAGCGCGTCGAGCCCGCTATGAGCGGTCACTTGCGCGGAAGCGTGCATGGTGAGCTGGGGATCGACGATCGCCGCGATCGGGAGGAGATGATCGCCGCGGATGCTGGCTTTTGTCCCGGCGGAGAGGTCGCGGAGGACGGCGTTTGGGGTGACCTCGGCTCCGGTGCCAGACGTCGTCGGCGCGGCGATGATGGGCAGGCCGTCCTCGGGCATTTCCGCGCCGGCGAGGTGCTCGGCCGTTGGGAGTTCGGAATCGACGAGCGCGGCGGCCGCCTTGCCGACGTCAATGACGCTCCCGCCGCCGACCGTCACGACGACCTCAATGTCCTCGTCCAGCAACATGTCGCGGCAGCGATCGACCGTCTCGACCAGCGGCTCGGCCTCGACGCCATCGAAGACGACGGGCTCGAGTTCAGCCGCTTTGGCCGCATCGACCAACTCGTTCAGCAGACCTGAGGTCTTGAGCGAGCGCTTGCCGGTGACGTAGAGGACGCGTTTCCCATACTTCGCGATAGTTTCCGGGATCTCATTGCGCGTCCCATATCCGAAACTCACATTCGCCGGCATCGAGACGCTGAACGTCCCGACCTGGCCCGTTCTGAGCGTAACTAGCAGCGGCACCCGCATAGCACGTATCCCTCCGACGGCATGTACGGCCAGCAGTCTACGACGTGGCATCAGTAGTTCGGCGGAAGGGCCGAAGGTCCTCGTGGGGCGATGATGCGAGGGACGGTGAACGGCGTCGGGGTTGAAACCCCTCCTACAGGGGTTTGGGGGCGTGAAGGGGAAATGGAGCGGGCGACTACACCATGAGGAGACGAGCGAATGGTCAAACTGATTGCGCGCATAGAAGCAAAGGCCGGTAGCGAGACGCTGGTCGCGGAGGCGCTGGCTGAACTCTCAGGGCCCAGCAACGAGGAGCCGGGATGCATCGAGTATGTGGTCTGCCGAGGCGCTGAGGATGCGACGAAGCTGTACGTGCTCGAGGAATGGAAGACGCAGGAGGATCTGGACGCGCACATGGAGCTTCCGCACTTCAAGGCGTTTCTGGCTAAGGTCGGAGAGGCGCTGGCGGGGCCGCCGGAGATTGAGTTCATCGAGAAGGTGTAGGGGACGGCGACGGCGTCGGGGTTGAAACCCCTCTTACAGGGAGGGTGCTGGTTGCGGCGTGGGAGGGGGAGGCGAGCGTGGGTGCAACCGGCGAGGCGCGTGGGTCGTTAGGGTAGGTACGATGAGCATTTTCCTGGCGATATTGGCGTGGATTGGCATTGGGCTGGCGGTCATCCTGATGATCGCGGCGGTTGTCGCGTGTCTGATCGGAATCCCCGGCGCGACGGTCGTGTTCATCATCACGTGCATCCTGTCGATCAGCACGGGATGGCAGCGACCGCCATGGTGGATGCTGATCTTCTTCCTGGTGCTGACCATCATCGCCGAGGCGGGCGATAACGTCCTCAGCGCGTGGGGGACGAAGAAGTTCGGAGGCACGACCAAGGCGGCGTTCTGGGCGATGGTCGGCGGGTTTACGGGCGTGATCGTCGGCGGGCAGATCTGCACGGCGGTGCTGTCACTCGCCGGGCCGTTCGGGACGATCGTCGGCGCGACTGTGGGGACACTGGCGTGTGGCATGGCGGGCGGATTCCTGGGCGGGTACTGGTACGAGCTGCGTCAGGGGACGCCGAAGGATGAGGCTAAGAAGGCCGGCTGGGGGGCCTTTCTGGGTCGCGCGGCCGGAGGGCTGTTGAAGGCCGCGCTCGCCGCGGTGATGGTGACTCTGACGCTGGGGGCGCTGTTCTCAGACGGCGGGCCGATGGCCAGCAAGGACGAGCCGGAGCCCCTGGCGGAGGAAGTTGCTCCGGAGGAAGCGCCGGAGGAGGCGGAAGATGATGAGGCAGAGGAGACGGCGCGGGCCGGATGGGGACCCCATACATCCCCCATTCGGCCCCTCCGACGGCAGAGCGTCGAGGGGCTATGGGCCTGCGAGTTCCAGCGGCGCTGCGAACGTGATCGTGAGGTCGAGGTGGAACCTGTCCTCGGCGGCTACGTCGCGGCCCTCCTGCTGCATGATCGCGGGGAAACGAATCTCGAAGATCGGTCGCTCCCACTGACGTAAATCCTGAACTATGAGATCGGCTGCCGCGCGCAACTCGACTGAGAACTCCTTGTCAGTCCCACCCGCCACTTTGACCTTGGACCCCTGACCGTTCCAGACTTGGAAGTTACGCTCTGGCTCCTCCAGCGGAAGACCGGCGAGGTCGGGGTCGTCGCCCGGCCGCGTGACCATCAGCTCCTCGCCGCCATACTGGGCCACCGGCAGGATGATGGATAGCTGCAGACCATTGATCCGGGCCGCTTTGGTCATGTTGATGTCGTAGGACAGATTGAGGCCCTGGGGAAGCACCTTCACCGTCTCGGTGAACTGCAGGGCGGCGCCGTCCGTGCCGGGGATCGGCAAAGTGCCGACAGCCTGCTTGCCATCCCCGTCCGGGAGATCGGTGATCTCGGCCGTGGCCGTCTCCTGTGGCGCGTGCTGCCAGTTGGGACCGTGGGCGTTCAACTCGATCATCACCAACTCGGCGGCGCCCTGGCTGATGTTGATCATGCCCGACGGATCGAGCTTCGCGGAGAGGGCTTCCTGCGCCCCCACGCCGCTGGTGGCGGCCAAGGCGACGAGCGCGGCGGCGATGATGGTGATTGCGCGCGGATTTGGCATGGTGATGTCTCCCAGGAAGTATGTGCGGCGCGCGTGGGCACGGATGCCCATGCTACGAGGCGGCTACCGGCGGATCAGCGGCCCGGCGGCAGGCGTTTACCGTAGTAACTAACGCTCAAGTCGGCGGATTGAGCCATCAAACCGCGAGCAGCCACTGCATCAGAACTGAACCTTGGTCATTCGCGCGTGTTAGTATGTGGACGGTCCATGGGGTGGATTCGACGAGCTGGGAGTGGGGTTGCCAGGGCCGTTCTCCGAAGATCCCGAAGCCAGGGAGTCGTGCGAGAGAGATGCGCTTGATCAGACCTTGTCTCGCCGTCGTTACGATACTCGTGGCGCTCCACAGCGGCCAGGCTGCGGACTCGCAGCCAACGCGTCCGTTTGAGACCGACACGTGGTCAACGCCCGCGAACGAGGTCGACGCCCTCGTGCTGGCGGCCCTGCAAGCGAAGGGCATCGAGCCGGCGTATCCGTGCTCGGATGGCGTGTTCATCCGACGCGTCTACCTGGACGTGATCGGCACGTTGCCCGAGCCGGCGGACGCGGTTGAGTTCCTACAAGATGATTCCCCCGACAAGCGCGCCACGCTGATTGAGGACCTGCTGAATCGGGACGAGTTCGCCGATTACTGGTCGCTGAAATGGTGCGACCTGCTGCGGGTCAAAGCCGAATTCCCCATCAACCTGTGGCCAAACGCCGTGCAAGCCTATCACCGCTGGATCCGCGAGGCCGTCAAGGAGAACCGACCGTACGACGAGTTCGTGCGGGGGCTACTGACCTCCAACGGGAGCAACTTCCGCGTTCCGCCAGTGAACTTCTACCGCGCGGTCCAGGGCCGCGAGCCGGCCGGCTATGCCGCGGCGGTCGCGCTGACGTTCATGGGAACGCGCGTCGCGAACTGGCCCGAGGCGCGTCGCGAGGGCATGGCGACGTTCTTCTCGCGCGTGGCCATGAAGAAGACGGAGGAGTGGAAAGAGGAGATTGTCTACCTCGACCTTGAGGCGACGGAGCCCATCGAGGGCACGTTCCCCGACGGCACGACGGTGACGATTGGCCCCGATGACGACCCTCGCGAGGTCTTCGCCGATTGGCTCATCACCCCCGAGAACCCGTGGTTCACGCGCAACATCGCGAACCGCGTGTGGACATGGCTGATGGGGCGCGGCATCGTGCACGAGCCGGACGACATGCGCGACGACAACCCGCCCGTCAACCCGGAGCTGCTGTCTTACCTCGAAGACGAACTGGTGGCGGCTGAGTACGACCTGAAACACGTCTACCGGCTGGTGCTGAACTCCCGCACGTATCAGCAATCATCCATTCCACGCGGCGATGACCCAAACGCGGAGGCGATGCACGCGCACTATCCCGTCCGGCGACTGGGCGCGGAGGTGCTGGTCGACGCGCTTGCCTGGCTGGGGGGGACGTCAGAGAGCTACTTCAGCGCCATCCCCGAACCGTTCACGTACATCCCGAGAGATCACCGGACGATCTCGCTGGCGGACGGGAGCATCACGAGTCCGTTCCTGCAGATGTTCGGGCGGCCGGCGCGCGACACGGGACTGGAGTCTGAGCGCAACAACCAGCCGTCGGACGCGCAGCGGCTGTACCTGCTGAACTCGGCGGACGTTCAGCGCCGGGTCATGAAGAGCCATCGACTGCGGCGGATTGCTATCGCTGCGCGCGGAGATCGGAACGCGGTGGTCCAGGGCGTGTATATGGCCCTGCTCTCGCGCGAGCCCACGCCCAAGGAACAGGTGGCGGCGATGGCGTATTACGAGACACCGGACCTGAGCGCGGATGACGCGGCGGTCGATCTGGCGTGGTCGCTGGTGAACACGATGGAGTTCCTGTATCGGCACTAGACGGACGACGCGTGACCCATGAGGGCGAACAGCAACGGCAACAGGAGACAGTCCTGCGTGAACGACACTTGGACAGTCCCGGACGGCGTCGGGACTGAAGTCCCTCCTACAGGGCCGGGTGGCCCATGGGGTGCTGGCGTAATTCCGGATGAATCGGAGAATAGCCATGAGCGAGAAGACAGGCGGAATCAGCCGGCGAGACGCGTTGAAGCGGGGTATCCTGGGAGCAACGGGATTGGCGCTGAGCGGCCCGTTGGCCGGGCTCGCTGGGCGTGGCCACGCCCAGGCGCCGGCGGCCAAGGCGAAGGCGGTCATCCAGGTCTGGATGTGGGGCGGCCCGTGTCACCTCGACACGTTCGACCCCAAGCCAGACGCTGGGCGTGATTACTGCGGCCCGCTGAACCGGCCCATCGAAACCAATGTGGATGGGATCCGGATCGGCCAACTGCTTCCGCAACTCGCGCAGCAGGCCGACAAGTACTCGATCATCCGCAGCATGACGCATGGCAACAATGGCCATGAGACGGCGGCTTACATCGTCCAGACGGGCCGCCTGCCCGGCGGGCGATTGGTATACCCGTCCGCGGGCGCTGTTGTATCCAAGTTCAAAGGGTACGACGCCGGTTACACGAGCCTCGTCCCGCCGTACGTCGTGCTGACCGCGCCGCAGGGGCGCTTCGATGAGTCGGGGTTCTTAGGCCCGCGGTACAAGCCGTTTGCCACCGGCGGCGACCCCAATGCGAACCGGTTCGTCGTGGATGGGATTGTGGGGAACATCTCGGACGACCGTCAGCGGAGTCGGCGCGAACTTCTGCACTCGGTCGACACGCTGAAGGGGGCTCTGGGCGAGCACCCACAAGCGGCGAAACTCGACACGTCGGAGACGAATGCATACGACATGATTCTCGGCGACGCCGGGAAGCTGTTCGACCTGGGCCAAGAGGACAACGAACTCCGCCAGCGCTACGGCCGAAACACGTTCGGGCAGTCGTGTCTGATGGCGCGGCGGCTGGTGGCTGCCGGCGTTCCGTATGTCACGATCAACTACGGTGGCTGGGACACGCACAAGCAGCACTTCGAGACCATGCGTTGGAAGCTACCGCAGCTGGACAGCGCCATGGCGACGCTGCTGCAGGATCTGGACGAGAACGGCCTGCTCGACAGCACGATCGTCTGGTGGAGCGGCGAGTTCGGACGCACTCCCAAAGTCGACTGGCAGGCGCCCTGGAACGGTGGCCGCAGTCACTTCGGGCGGTGCTTCTCTTCGGTCGTGGCGGGCGGCGGATTCAAGGGCGGGAATGTTATCGGCGCGTCGGACGCAAAGGGTGAGAACGTGGCGGACCGACCGGTGACGCCCCAGGATCTTCTCGGGACCATGTACGCGCAGCTCGGCATCGACCCGGATGGCCCGTTGCCCAACGCGCGCGGCCAGGAGATCAAGGTCATGCCGCTGGACGAGGCCGCCGGGGGCGACGGTCGCCTGACTGAGATTACGTAGCCCGAGAGGCTAGAAGATGACGCGACACGCGCGCTGGTTGATGACCATTCTCCTCGCCTGCCTGGCGAGTGCCTGGGTCTGCGCCCAAGGGCCTCACATTGGGTACGTCTACCCCGCCGGCGGCGAGCGGGGGACGACCTTCCGCGTCACGGTGGGCGGACAGTTCATCGGCGGGGCGGACAATGTCTACGTCTCGGGCACCGGCGCGCGCGCCGAGATCCTCGAGCACGTTCGCCCGCTCAACAACCAGGAGCTGAACGAGGTCCGCACGTTCCTGCGCGAACTGGTCAGGCGGCGATGGAGCGACCAGGCTATCGGCGGCGGGATGATGATGATGCAAGCGGAGAAGCCCGCGCTGCCCGACCACCCGTGGCTGAGGGACCTGGACGAGAAGAGCGCCAGGGAAGTGGAGCGGCTGCAGGCGAGGTTCTTCGACTCCCGGAAGCAACCGAACGCGCAAATCGGCGAGCAGGTGGAGATCGAGATTACCATCGACGCAGACGTGGCGCCGGGCCATCGGGAGCTTCGGCTCATGACGCCCGCCGGGCTGACCAACCCGACGCGCCTGCAGGTGGGCGTGCTCCCGGAGATCCGGGAGGAGGACCTATCCGGGCCCGGCGCAACCGCGGCGGCGCCGGTGGTGGATCTGCCGGTGGTGCTGAACGGGCAGGTCATGCCCGGCGAGGTTGACCGCTTCCGCATCCGCGCGCGCGAGGGCCAGCAACTCGTGATCCGCATGGAGGCCCGGCAGCTAGTCCCGTACCTGGCCGACGCGGTGCCCGGCTGGTTCCAAGCGACGATGGCGCTATATGACCCGAGCGGGAATGAGGTGGCGTACGGCGACGACTATCGCTTCGATCCCGACCCGGTGCTTCTCTGCAATATCCCCGAGGACGGCGTGTACGGGCTGGAGGTTCGCGACGCGATCTACCGCGGCCGGGATGACTTCGTGTATCGCGTCACTGCGGGCGAACTGCCGTTTGTCACGCAGGTGTTCCCGCTTGGCGGACAAGCCGGCGCGCCGACGACGGCGACCGTGTCGGGATGGAACCTGCCGGCGGAGACGCTGGAGCTAGACACCGATCCCGGCGGCGCCCCGATCAGGCTGGCGCGGATGGGTGAAGACCAAGGGCTCTGCAACGAGATCCCTCACGCCGTGAGTGCCCAGCCCGAGCAGGTGGAGACCGAGCCCAACAACACGACCGGTGACGCGCAAGACGTGACGCTCCCGCTGACCGTTAATGGTCGCGTCGACACGCCCGGCGATGTGGACACGTTCAGTTTCACTGGCCGAGCGGGCGATGAATTGGTGGCCGAGGTCCTCGCGCGGCGGCTAAACTCGCCACTCGATTCAGTCCTGAGACTGGTTGACCCGGCGGGGAAAGTGATCGAGACCAACGACGACACCGATGACCCCGAGATGGGGCTGGTCACGCACCAGGCCGATTCATACCTGCGAGCGACGCTGCCGGCGGATGGGACGTACGCGATCCGCCTCGGCGACACGCAACGCAAGGGCGGCGAGGCGTACGGTTACCGACTTCGGATCGGGCCGCCGCAGCCCGACTTCGCGCTGCGCCTGACGCCGTCCAGCATCAACATCGGGGCAGGTCGGTCGGCGACGCTCACCGTTCACGCGGTCCGCAAGGATGGCTTCGCGGGCGACATCAGCGTGGGGCTGAAGGACGCGCCCGCTGGTTTCACGCTGAACGAAGCGCGGATCCCCAGTAACGAGGACTCCGTCGACGTCAGGCTCACCGCGCCGCCGAACGCGCCGGTACAAGCGTTCGCGATGCGACTGGAGGGTCTCGCGCAAATCGACGGCGCCCCGGTCGTGCGCCCAGTGATGCCCGCCGAGGACATGATGCAGGCGTTCCTGTACCGGCATCTCGTGGTGCAGGATGAGCTGCTGGTAGCGGTCACCGGGTATCGCCCCGTACCGGCGATCTGGCGTCCGCTCGTGCCCGGCATCGAGTTGACCAGCACGAATCCAGTGCAGATCCCGCTGGGTGGAACGGCTCAGGTGCGGGTGAAGGCTCCGGAGATTCTGCCGGATCGACGGCAGTCGGCGCTCGAGTCCGTACGGTTCCGGCTCGCGGCGCAACCCCGAGGCATTACGCTGAATGACGCGACGGTCGTGGCCAACGGCGTGGTGCTCACCGTGAAGGCCGATGCGAACACGGCTTTGGCGGGCGATTCGGCGCACCTCATTGTTGAGGCATCGACCGAGGTGGAGGGCGTGGCCTCAGGAGGCGAAGTGCCGCGCAAGAAACGAGTGTCTCTCGGCGTCATCCCCGCGATTCCGATCCGAGTCGTGCGCGGGTGAGAGGTAAGGTTGTGAAAGGTATCGACGCCCTCCGTGACTCGAGAGAGTCGGGAGGGCTTTCTGATTCGCGACGGTAAACGGCGTCGGGACTAAAGCCCCTCTTGCAGGGATTGGGAGAGGGGCGAGGCGGGTGGTAATGGACAACAGTGGCGAGCACGCGCGGCCGATCGTGCTGGAGGGAGAGCCGGGGCCGAGGTTGGTAGCGGCCATACTGGGGCGAAGACTCGGGGACAGTTGCCATGGGAACTCAGACTGCGGGTCCGCCAGGGAAAATGGCCGGCTGTCCCGGTCGTTCGCGCATGAGGATGGGGCCGGCGGGCATGAGCAGGGATCCCTGCTCATGCACTCCCACTCCGCGCGTAGCACCCGCGCCCGTGGAGCGCGGACGCCAGGGAAACTCGTCGTGTGAGTTTCCACGTCCGCAGCCGTCCCTCGCTCGTTACCAACGCGGGGGTGCCATGGGCTGCCTAGCCCATGGAAGAACCACTGCCAGGACGGCTCCGTCAGATCTTCGCCTTAGCCACCGCAATCGATTCTGCAAACGCCGCCGGCGGCTGGTAGCCGGTAACGCGGTGGATCTCTTCACCCGCCGAGTCCAAGAACACGGTCGTCGGGAGGCTGCTGGCATCATGCTTGCGAGCGCTCTCGACGTCCTCGTCCACGTCGACCTTCACGCAGATGAAGTCCGCCGCGGCGCCCTGGACCCGAGCATCCGGAAACGTGTCCTTGTCGAGCTTCCTGCACCAGCTACACCACACGCCGTAGAAGTCGATCATGACGGGTTTACCCGCCTTGGCCGCCTTCTTAAGGCCCTTCGCCAAGCTCGTTTCCCATTCGATCGGAGTGCCGCCTGGGATGGGTTGGGGGGCGAGGAGTTCGGGACCGTTCTGGTCCTCCGTCCACGACGTGGCTCTGGGCCCGGGCCCGCGGGCCGACCATGCGACAAGACCGACCGAGGCTATCAGCACCAACACGATCAACGCTGTCTGGGAGCGCGCGCTCATCATCGGAACCTCCCTGCAGCACCGCAGAAAGTCGGGCAATGCTTCAGACGTAATCAGCGAAACGCCATCGTCCGCTGTCACTAGCAAGGAACAAGAACCACCGCGCCGAATACCTCCCAATGTGACAGGTAATTCAGTATCGATGGTCGAGGAAACGCGGATGACACGCCGATTGACGCTGCTGGCCCTCGCCGGAATCGTGAGCGCGATTGCGGCCCAGGCCGCCGCGCAGAACTGTCGCTTCCACTTGGCCGGTCAGTATGAGTGGGAGGAGAAACGCGGCTTCTACCTCGCGTTCGAGGGTTGTGAACTCGCCGAGCTGCCGATCGTTCTCGGCGTCGCGGATGGCGAGAACTGGCGCTTCATCAGCCACGACGCGCCGCTCTACGCCGGCGAGAGCTACGCCGTCCGCGCGGTCATCACGCCCGAGATCGCGGAGCTGTATATCGACGACGAACTCGTCGAAGTCAGTGAGGGTGGGTTCATGCCTCACGATGGGCCTTTGCGGGCCGGCTTCCCGCCCGATTGGGGCACGGACCTGGGGGACTACATCATGACCCAGGAGTCGATCTCAGCGCGCGTCGAGCGTGGCGGCGAGGAAGCTGCATCCGTGGATGTGTCCCTCGCCGAGGCCGCCGCGCGGCCGGCCTCGCTGCAGATCTTCCAGCGCGGTGGCCCCACCGAGGTGGAACTGGACGTGCAGCCGGGCGACACGCTGACCGTGGAGGCGACCGTCCGCCCGGAGGTCTACGACCTCGTCGCCATGTCGCCGGTCATCGACCGGTTCGGTCAGAACGACGCCGCCGACTGGCCGGGCAAGATCACGAACGAGCGCCAACTGCTTGATGACATCGCGAGCGAATCTCAGCGACTGGCGGCGATGCCTCCGTCGGCTGACTACGACGAGTTCGGCGGCTACCTGAAGGCTGGCTGGACGGCGGACGCCACCGGTTTCTTCCGCGTAACGAAGCGCGACGGCTACTGGTGGCTCATCACCCCTGAGGGGAATCCGTGCTTCTACGTCGGCGTCTGCGCGGCGCCGGGGGCGCGACAGCACGGCACGCCCGTGACTGACCGCGAGTACCTCTTCGAGGAACTCCCTCCGACGGCGGGAGCGTGGGCTGACTGCTGGCGAACGGACCCCTGGGGTGAGTGGGAAGACACCGAGTATGCGAGCTTCTACCGCGCCAACCTGATCCGCAAGTACGGCCCCAGATGGGAAGAGCTGGCGACCGAGCGCTGCGTCGATCGGCTCCGCGCCTGGGGCTTTCACGGCGGCGGAAAATGGGGCAGCCCGCCCGACATGGCCCATGCACCGGACCTCTGGTCGTGGGCCACGCCCAACCTCGTGCATCACCCGGACGTGTGGGACGATGCCGTGGTCGAGAAGTTCAAGCAAAACCTCGAGGAGCAGATGGTAGACGGCATCGATGATCCATACATTATCGGCTGGTCCTTCGGCAACGAAAAGGACCAAGCCATCAAGCGATCCGAGATCGCCGACATCATGAAGATGGCTGCCGACGTGCCGGCAAGGAAGGCCCTCGTCGACCATCTGATCGAAGCCCGAGGAGTGGATCCGGCGACCTTGGCTTCGGAGCAACCGGAGCTATCGGATGAGTTGCTCGAAAGCTGCCGGGAGTTCTACCAGGACGCTTACTACAGGACGATCTACAGGTTGGTGAAAGAGATCGATCCTGACCACATGTACCTCGGAAATTGGGTCGCGTTCGAGTGGTGGGAGGGTGAGGCGGACTGGGAGATCATGGCCCGCCACTGCGACGTGATCGGCTACGATCGGTATGGCCTGGAGTATGAAAACGACCTCCTCCAGCGCCTCCAGAAAGAGGCGGACAAGCCCGTGATTTGCGGCGAATTCGGCTTCCCTCCATGGTACGATGGAACGCGCGGATTCGGCCGCTACCATGTGAGCGTCCGCGACGATTCCGAGGCGGGAGAGCGCTACCGGGCGTGGATGAAATCCGCCGCCGAGGATCCGTATTGTGTTGGCATGATGTTCTTCCTATATGGCGACCAGGAGCTGACCGGACGAGGCCCGGGCAAGGGTGAGAAACCGTTCTTCGGCGAGCACGTGGCCTTTGGGATGGTGGACATCACGGACCGGCCCAAATGGGACCTCGTGACCCCGATGCGCGAGGCGAATCTGAGTGTTGCCGAGTGGCGCCTCGCGGCGCCAAACTAGGACCCGGAAGTAGGCTTCCGGTGCCCGAAAAAGTGCAAAAGAATCGAGGCGCGAGGCCTCTTTTGGAGGGTTTTCTGCCCCCTTTTTCGGATTTTTCGCCGCGCGAGCACGCTTTCCCCATCCACCACATTCAAATCGCCCGTTTTTCCGGTTCACTGCCGGATGGCGAGGAAGTTGGTGGGGTAAGGAGTGGACATGAGACATTTGGCGCTGTGCATGATGGCGCTCCTCAGCCTGAACGCGGGGTGCGCGCAACCCCCTGTTGACGTCCCCGTGCCGCGGCCCGAGCCACTGCTCGCAATGAACTTGGGCGGGCGATTCAGCTCCTACATCATCAGCTCGCACCTGCAGACCGGATGGGCGCGATACCTGGAAACCGTGCCGGCGAAACGGCTGGTCGACGGGGTCGGGAACTGGACCACCTGCCAGCAGATCAAGCGGCCGGCGGACGCCGACTGGTTGCTGGGCACGCTGCATGAATGTGGTATCGGCGCGTTCCGAGCCGAGGTCGGTTGGGGGCACACCCAGTACCGCTCTGACCTGCGCCAGCCGATGGAACTCTCTGGCGACATGGACGCGAAGTATCGCGCGATCTTGCAGGCATCGCGGAAGCACGGATTCCGGCTGGTGGTGTTGTTGAACGCGCACCAAGGATTGCCGTGCGGACTGCTGCAGACGCGGGCGAGATTCCTCGAGGCCACGGCCGAGGGATCGACTCGGGCGCTGCTGCAAATCGACAACCCAGGCATCATCCGGATCGGCTACTCGGGCATCAGCGGGCTCAGCAAGTACTGCGCGGCGCAGGGGCTCTTCACGAGGGTCGAGCACACCCCCGCCGCCGATGCGAACGCATACATCGCGCACCTCGCGAAGGGCCTCCCCGAGGACGTCGAGGCGGATGAGGAGGTCATGATCGCGACGCTTCAGTACCGGCCGTTCGGCGACCCGAGAACCGATGCCGAAACGTATGGAGGCTGGGAGCAGCACGCGGACCTCGTGGCGCGCATCGCGAAGGAGGAGGGCGTGCCGGCGAGCGACATCGACTTTGAGATCTGGAACGAGATGACCTTCGGGACCATGTTCCTGGACATCGAGAACTACGACCCCAGCATTGAGGGGCACCACGACTCCGACCGGATGATCGAGACCGCCACCCGCGCCATTCGGAAACACTATCCGCAAGGACCGCGAGTCATCAACGGTTTCGCGAACACGAGCTTCTTCTTCGGCGGGTTCTGGCACGGCAAGCGCTCCGGCAACGCGACGGGCGAGAGCTACCATACCTACGGCAACCGGTGGCTGGACTTCCCCGCCTACGCGCGCGACAAGGGCGGGCACATGATCGAGGCGTTCAGGAACGTCGATGGGTTCGTGCCGAGGTACAACGCGTTCTTCCCCGAGCACTCCGGCAACTACATCGGGTCCCACAGCATCATCTCGCTGATGCAGCCGGAGATGCGTGACCTCCTGGTGGAGGAGGAGCGCGCGCCCGAGGGCTGGACGCGGTACATGACCGAGAACGGGCTGTTCCTCAACGAGGTGGGGGCGCCCGAGCCATGGGCATCGCGGCTAGAGAAACGGCCGGAGCATTACGTCTCGAAATACTGGCTCCGCATGTACCCCTTCTACCTGAACAAGGGGCTAACCGCGATCTACGACGGATCGCTCCGCAACCCCGGCGACTGGAAGGAATCGTGGGAGCAGAAGTGGGTCGATAGCGGCGACACATCACACCTCGCCGCGCTCGAACCGGTGCGGCGGATGATGGGGCTCCTCGACGGCGCGACCGACGTGCCGCCGGAGCGACTGATGCAACTCCACCCGAGGGTCACGCAGCTATCCGGGCAGGAGAAGACCGTCTTCACCGCGGACGGCGCCGAGATCATCACCACCATCCACGAAGGCGAGGATCCGAACTCGTGGGACCCCAGCAAGGTGACGCCCGAGGCGCTGACTTACCGCGACGCGTTCTGCCTGCTGCCGTTCCAGATCGATGACACGACCCTCGCGATCGCCGCCTACATCCAGACCCGCAACATCGTGGACGACGTGACCGATGCCGGCACGTACCGCATCGAACTGCCAGGCGTGACGGGTGAGGTCTATCGCGTGCACGACCCCTTGGAAGACCGAGAGATCGAAGCCGACGTGAACGACGCCGGCGAGACCATCAGCGTGACCCTCACGCTCACCGACTGCCCGATCTGGGTCATCGTGCATGGAGCGGATGGAGCGAGAGGTGGAGGCCCGGTTACGGCGACTGCGACGGAAGACGACTGACGGCAGGACGGACGGCAACGGAGAACCCCTCTGGGGCTGTTGAGCCCCAGACCCCAAGTAAGCCACGAATAGCGAGCGGGCCGGCTTTCGCCGGCCCGCTCGGTATTCGTGGTGGCTGCCGGGACGGATGTGGGGAAGGGGTGGGGGGCCGGCGGCCGAAGCGGCGCATGAGGTCAACAGCGCGATGCACACGGAGATCGCGGGCGTCAGTCAGTCGTAGGCCGGTCCCTGTCCAGCCTCGTCGTAGGCATCCCGAGCCACCTGCGAGACCTTCGCGTCGTCGTCCTCCCGCAGGATATCCAAGTAGGGCTGGGCTAGCGGCCCCTGTTTGCGTAGCGCCTCCGCGACCAGAAAGCGAATGTTCCCATTGGGATCGTGCGCGAGACCGCCGATCCTGGGCACTCTCCCCCGGCCGATCGCGGGTGTCTTGATCAGGACGCGTAAGACGACTGCACGAGTGGCCTCGCTCTTATTCTGCAGGCCAGCGAACAGTGCCTCGGCATCCGCCTCCCCAGCGATGTCCATTAACACTCGCGTCACGGCCTCGGTCACGCTGGATTTCCCCTGTGAGGCCGCCGCCAGGAGTGAGGGGATGACCTCGGCAACATCGCGCCCCATCGATGCGAGTAAAGCTCCGGCCGCCTCGACTGCACGGCCGTCGTCCGCGCCTCCAATGACCGCCGCCAATTCACGGACCGGCGGCGGGTCGAGGACCCGGATGGCGTTCTGCACCGCGGCAGCGACGTTAACTTCGGGCTCACCGAGGGCTCCGATCAGTTGAGACGTGGCGTCCGTGCCCCCGATCATCCCGAGCGACGTGGCGCAATGGGCGCGTAGGTGCGCCGACTCCTGTGGGTTGCGCACAATGGTTGCGAGGAGGTCGACGGCCCGGCCATCGCCGATGCGTCCAAGGGCGTGTGCCGCAGCGACTCTATCACCCGCATCCGGGTGCTCTTGGAGCACCTCCAGGAGTTCGAGGATGGCTACGCTGGCCGATTCTGCTAGACGCCCCAGCGCCGTGGCTCCAGTTGCAGCCTCCCCTGGCTCCTGAGAGCGAAGGTCCTGTCGCAGGTCCTCGACAATGGCGAGGAAGTCCGCGTGATTCAGCGCGCGCACCTGTTGAGCCGCCTTCTGTGCAGGCTCGTCGGCACTGAGCCGCAGCATGCGCGCCAACTCCTCTAGGCCCGGTGGTTCTTCGGGATGGCGTGTCTCCGCATTTGGCTCTGCCGTCACTGTCGTCGCCCTGGCGTGTACCTGTATCTGTTCTGGAGTGGCTTCGAGTACCCGCGTGTCGAGCAGGAAGCGGGCGACATGTCGGTCCATGCCATTGTTCGCCGGCTCCTCGCCCAGTAACCCCCGCCTTGCGACAGCTCTGTCAAAGATGATGCCAGCGTTCCGAAACGGGTCTCGCGTCAGATCGGCATACTCCTTGGGGGCCAAGAAGCGGAGCACCAGAAGCCCGAGGAGCAGGTCCAAACTGAACGGAACTCCGTCCGATCGGTCCGCACTGAGTTCGGCGATGGGAGCGGCAACCAAGAGTGCATTGAGCAGACGCTTCGCGTCCCGCAGACGATGGGGGAGGAATACGGCCAGGTGTTCCGACCGCGTTATGGGGTGCGTAAGGTCGTCTTCGTCGAACTTGTCCTACGCGGCCCGTCGTTCCTCAACGGCGACGTGCGAGCGGACGCTACGCTCGGCGAGCATCCCGAGCGAGCCCGGGCTGTCCGAGATCATGCTGTGGAGAAACTCGCGCATTTCCGAAGGGTTGCTCTCTGGGATGCGAAACGGCACCTGGACGATCTTCTCGATGTACCTTCGGCCTAGTTCCTCGCCGTAGGGATGTTCGCCAACGGTGTCTTTGGGGCGGTACTTGACCTCGACGCATTCCTGAACGATCTTGTCATTGAGCCCCAGCACGTACACGATGCCCTTGAACCCCAAGAAGACTTTGACGGCCTCAAGCACCGCCAGTGCTGACTCGGGTAGGCAGCGGTCCAGATCGTCCACGAAGACCACGAGTTTGTTCTCACCGTTCGGAGTCGCATCGGCAGGATGATCGCGCGCGAACCTCTTGAGCCCTGACCTAAGCTGTTGATAGGCATGCAGGTAGGTGGTCGAGCCCGGCAGTGCTTCCGCCGCCGCCTCCAGCTCCTTGACTAATTCGCCTGGCTTGACGTCCAGCCCGACGCCCCCCAGACTCGCCTTGAACGTCAGCATCTTCAGGAACCCACTCGCCAGCGCCTTCCGTGACCTCCCGATCTCACGGAGCAGCGCCCATCCCCTGGCGCGGTCCTCGATGGCCTCGAAGATCGATGTGAGCAACGGCTGAATGATGTCCGTCTCTCGCTCGTACCGCCACGGATCGAACCACACGGGGATTATGGATGGCGAACGGCCGACCGGCGTCTGGCTGGTTCCCCGCCTGTGCATCGTCTCGTCTGCTCTTACGACGTTGGCGCCATCCCTGCTTCGATGGCTCGGCCGGTTCGTCCGGCTCTGGTCGACCGCAGGGCGGCGCATACGTGGCTAACCGGTCCCTCACCATCTTCATCAGCGTCGTCTTGCCCGTGCCCCAATCACCAAACACGCCGATGACTAGAGGACTGTCGCTACCGACAATCACGCCGGATAGGACCCTTGCGTAATCGTCGAACCCTAGGGCAGCCCCAGAAGGCGTGAGTTCGTCAGACAGCACTTTGATGGGATCAAGCGGAGCGTCAGGCCCGGCTGTCGCGGTTTCATCGGTCATCAGCGGCCACCTCGTCAATCTCTCCATGGACGATTGCATCTGAACGTGCGCCCCAACGAACACTGGACTGATGTTTCGTAGTCACACAACAGACGACCTGCCGCACATCTGGCGCAAAGGCCATCGCACGACAGCCATTCGCGTCGGGGTATGCACTGGCGTCTGGGGTGTGCGCGGACGGTGTTGACGTAGCGGCAAGGGAGATCGCGAGCGTGGCTGGTGGCGAAGGTGTGGGTGCGGCATCATCAGTCGCATCTCGGAAGCTGGCGAGTTGATGGGCTCTGCGGGAGGCTTCATTACCGACGGCCTCGTGCCCGTATCACGTCGACCCCCGTAAGAGGGGCTTTAGCCCCGACGGTTTGGATTTCCGGTGGACAACGATGAACGGCGTCGGGGTTGAAACCCCTCTTACGGGGACTGGGAGAAGGGCGAAGGCGGGTGGTGAATCAGGGGCGGGAATTCGACGGGGCGGGAGTGGAAACTCGCTGAGTTTCCGCGTCGCTACGCGGGCGAGGGCGGCGCTGCTAGATGCATTCGGCAGGGACGTGGTAGCCGCGGGAGGTGAGGGCCTCGATGAGGTCGGCGCGCTTGTCGGCGTGCTCATCGGTGAACAGCGGCGGGCAGGCGTCGATGGTAACCTCGCGGACGACGAGTTTGATCGCAAACGGCAGGCAGGCAATCTCGCCGCACTCCTTGCAGTTCCCCCCAGGTAGAAGGCGGAAGGCATCCATCGCCGCAAGTTCCTCGCGCCCGCGATGGTCGGGCTCAAGCGAATCGCGGCGGCTCCAGAGATCGTTGATGAGATCGGTGATCTCGGAGAGGGCCTCGTTAGCCTCGGCCTCGCCGGTGAGGTTGCTGACGAGGATCTTCCGGGGCCAAACGCTGATGTGGTGCTCGCCATGGCTGAAACTGATGGCGGGCGCGGCCGGGTGATAGGCCGACTCGGGGATCTCAGCGTTGATGTAGGGCAGCACCTCGGTGAGGTCGTCTTTCAGCAGCGCGATGGCGCTGGACTTGGTGGCGAACGGGTTGCACTTGGGCATCTGAAGCCGTAACGAGTATCCTCTGGTAAGCATCACGAATCGTCCTTTGGCGAGTCGAGCGGCTTGATTCCATACGACCGCAACAGGGCGGTGGTCTCGGTCGAGAACATGAAGTCGACGAAGGCCTCGGCGGCATCGCTCCAGCGCCCGGGCGCGGTCGATATGGATATGTAGATCGGATCGTGCAGCGATGGATCGACCGTCTCGATGACCTCGGGCGTGCCGGCCTCGTCGTGGAGGCAGAAGTTGTAGAGCAGGGCAGCATCGGCATAGCCCAGGACGGCCTCCTGGCGGGCCTTGCAGCCGGTCTCGGTGAAGTTGAGCTTCGGCTGGATCTCACCCCACAGCCCCATCGCCGTGAAGGCCTGCTTGGCGTAGTGGCCGGGCGAGGTCTTGATCGGATCGCCGATGGAAATGCGCTTGATGCTGTCGCGGTGGACATCGCCAAGGGATGTGACGTCGGCCGGGTTATCGGGCGGGACGGCAAGCACGAGTTCGGCGCGGCCGAGGTGCTCGGTGGTGGAGCGGTCGACGATTCCTGAGCCGCCGAGGATTGCCAGCTCGACCTCGCCGGCGGAGATGAAGACATCGAGATCGATACCCTCCTCGACGCGGGTGGTCAGCTTACACGGGGGGCACGTGAAGTCGGCTCGAAGATCGACCTCGGGATGTTCGGCGGCGAAGCGAGAGGCGATCTCCGCGAAGACGTCCTCAAGCAGTGGCCCCCCGCGGACGACGAGGGTCGAGGGCGTCGCGGCGGTTGGGGGTTTGCATGAGGCGATGAGCGCGACGGCGGCTAGCGAGAGAAGTAAGGCGAACTGTCTCACCACGGGTTCCCCCTCGTAAGGCGGCGACATCGACGGGCTGGAAGCCCGTCGCTACGCGGGCGACGGCGTCAGGCGAGACGCCTGACCCACGACGGCATTGCACCGGCGAGGGCGCCGGTGCTACGGTGTGTCGGGCGTTGTTGGGAAGAGGTGCACCGCGTCGGGCGGCACGCGTAGCCACACCTCGGTTCCCTCGTGAAGGCCCTCGGCGAGCCATCTGGGCCGGAGCACGATCGTGCGCAACCGAGGGTCGGCATCGACCCATAGCTTCACCGTGGCGCCTCGGTCGAGCGTCTGAGTGATGGTACCCTTGAAGCAGTTCGTTGCCAAGGGATCGCTCGGCGGCGCGGGCAGGACCTCAACGTCCTCGGGCCGGATCGAAGCCGTCGCGAGACCGGACATCTCGACGGATGAGCGGATCTCAACGCCCCTCGCTAAGCTTAACGTTGAGCCGCCACCAAGAGGCATCGCCTGGCCGGGGAGAATGTTCTCGCACCGGACGAAGCGGGCGACGAACTCGTTGGCCGGCTGACGGAAGATCTCAGCCGGCGTGCCGATCTGCTGGATCTCGCCGCCGCTGATGATGCCGATGCGATCGGCCACCGCAAGCGTCTCCTCGAAGTTGTGAGAGACGTGGATCGTCGTCGTGCGGAGTTCCTTGTGGATGCGGCGCAGCTCAACGCAGAGGTTCTCGCGGGTCTGTTCGTCGACGGCGCTGAGCGGCTCATCGAGGAGGAGGACCCGTGGCTCGATGGCGAGCGCGCGCGCGAGGGCGGCTCGCTGCTTCTCGCCGCCGCTCAGCGTGCGGATCTGGCGGTCGAGTAGAGGCGTGATGCCCAGGAGATCGGCGAGCTTGCCAACGCGGTCGCGGATGACGCTTGGCGACTCGCGTCGGATCCTGAGTCCGAAGCCGATGTTTCGCCCCACGGTGAGGTGGGGGAAGAGCGAGTAGTCCTGCGGGACGTAGCCGATCGCGCGCTCTTCGGGCTTGAGGTCTGTGACATCGTCATCGCCCAGGAGGATGCGGCCCGCGTCCGGCGTGTAGATGCCCGCGATGCACTCGACGAAGATGGTCTTGCCCGACCCGGTGGGCCCGAGCAGGACGAAGTACTCCCCCTCCTCGACGGTGACCGTCGCATCGAGAAGCTGGAACTCGCCCAGCCGCTTGGTCAGGCCCTGGGTTTCGATCATGCGTCGATGCCCTCCACGGCCTCAGTGATCTCGCGTCCTGGTGCGGGCTTCTTTGGAACTGTGAGCGCGAGCGTTCCCCCTGGCGTTTCCCAGTGAGCGGCGAGGAGGCCCTCGTTCGACGACACCTTGACATCGGGCAAGGGAAGCGGGGCGTCGGCGGGTGCGAGTTGGAGGCCGAAGACGATGACAGCCGATTCGAGTTCGGCGAAGTTGATGGCGGCCGATTCGCCCTGGTAGAGGACGAGGTCGAGATGGGAGTCGCCGTCGGCGGATGAGGCCTCGAAGACGATCTCGGTCGGGCCGAATTCGGCGTGGGCGATACGGAGGTCGAGACGAGCGTCGCCGAGGGGCATGGAGACGAGCTGCTTCACCGATTGTTGCGGCGGGAGGAGCGGTAGGTCGCCCGCGTCGATGAGATTGAAGCGCAGGCGGAGGTCAGTGGCCTGGATGGTGGCGTCCTTGATCTTATCGAGGCTTACGTGCGTGTCGCCGCCATCGGTGGCGAAGACGACGGCGGCGAGGACATGAGGCCCGGACTGCTGGGTGAAGACGCACGCGGATGAGTAATCATAGCCATCGTGGAGGACCTGGACCTGGAGCGCAGATGGATTGGAGCCGTTCCAGTAGCCGACGATGGCGCGCTGCTGGTTCCAGAAGTTGCCTCGGTTGACGCTGGCGAGCGAGACCGTGTCGTTGAGGTAGGTTGTGCCGACGACGGGCGGCGCGCCTTTGCCGTAGACCTGGACGACCTCGCGCGGCTCATGAATGGACTGGAAGTACTCGACGTACTTCGCCGGGCAGCGGGCCTTGAGGCGGGCGGCCTGGGATCAGGGGCGAGGGGGCCATCCATCAGACGCACGTTGCCGCCGAGCGCGCGCTGGAAGAACGCCAACTCGCGCGTGCCGAGGAGGGTGGAGTAGTTTCGGGAGTGAGGCCCCGACCACTGGCGTGTCGGCGGGTGGAAGTGCTGGGCGATGTCGCCCCAGACGAGATCGTAGAGCCAGGACACGAGCGGCTGGGCCGCCTCGTCCTCAATGTCGCGGCCCATGCGGGCGATGATGCGCGCGGCGAGGGAAGTGTACGTCGGGCTATTGTACTCGGAGAAGGCGCCGTGCTCGCGGGTATGCTCGACGAAACGCCGCAGGCGGGCGCGGGCATACGCCAAGACCTCGTCGTCGCGATAGTGCTCGCCGACGCAGAAGGTGACATGCGTGCCCATGAGCGCGATGTTGGTATATGCTGGCCCGACGTCGCGGCGGATGATCGAGCGGGCGGCGTGCAGGGCGCCCTGGTCGAGCCGGTCGGCAGTGTCGGGAGGCAAGCGGTCGCCATGGTCCATGGCGATCTGGATGAGGTAGGTCCCGATGAAGTCCGCCCAGTTCCAGTCGGGTGGCGCCATGTCCGGCAGCGGCTCTTCGAGGAACCACGACCAGATGCCGTACGTGTTGCTGTCGGGATTGGTGTCTTGGAGCGAGAGCAAGCGATCGATGATGCCCACCGCGCGGGACAGCCGGTCGGCGTCGCCGGAATCGCATAGCGCCAGGGCGTACTCGCCGGCCACGCGCGTGCCGTGGACCCACTCGCCCGCGTGCTGCGTGTGGTAGCCAGGCGAGCCGAAGGGATGCCGGAGCATTCGCTCGGCGGGGTTGTATGCGGAGTCGAGGTCGGTGAGAGCGGCCTCGAGTTCGGTTGGGTCGAAGTCGATGCAGTTTCGCATGAAGTCCTTACGGGACGGCAAAGGCAACGGAGCGGGTCTGGAGACCCGCAGGCACGGACGGCAACACAAGACGGCTCTACCAGAGGTAGCCCTTGCCGCCTAGTTTCTTGAAGGCGATGAGGGCAGTGGCGGCGATGGCGATCATGAGGATCGCCAAGACGATGGCTTGGGCGGGCTGGCCAGCCGACATGTTCAGGAACATCCGGATCGGCAATACATCGGTCTTCCCCTCAAAGGTGCCGCAGAAGAAGAGAACCGGACCGAACTCAGAGATCGCGCGGGCCCATGTCATGATCGCGCCGGCGATGATGCCGTTGCGGGCCAGCGGCAACGCGACGCGTACGAATGCCTGCCACGGCGTGCAACCCAACGTGCGGGCGACGTGCTCGAGCCGGGGGTTGATGCCGTCGAAGGTGGCCTTGAGCGCGCGGATGCAAAATGCCGCCGCTACCATGAACTGGGCGAGCGGGATTCCCCATGCCTCGAACATCAACCCCGAGCCGAGATTGCGCACCATCCAGGCGTCAAGCCCCGTTCGCCCGAAGGCGGCGACGAGGCTGAGGCCGATGACCGGCGGCGGGATGACGATGGGGAGATCGATGATGGTGTCGACGACGGTCGCGAACGGGAGCTTGAAGCGGCTGAGCGCGTAGGCCGATGGGAGCCCGACGATCATCGCCGCGATGAGCGTGACGGTTGAGGTGATGAGGCTGAGTTTGACCGAGAACCAGACCTTGTCGCGATCCGTCGTCAGCGTCTGGAGCCAGTCGGATCCTTTGGGGTAGCTGACGTCGACGAGGATCAGCGAGACGACCATGGCCATGAACAGCATGAGAAAGCTGAGCAGAAACGCCCGGAAGAGGGCGTCTCTTAGCGAGGCCAGCGGTCGCCTGGGCGTGGAGGATTCACTCATAATGATGCGGTGGACGGCGGCCCGAGACGGCGACAGGGGACAGTCCTGGAAACTCAGACGGCGAGTTTCCCTGGGACAGTCCCGGACGACAGACGGCTGCATGAGCAGGGATGCTCATGTTGCGGGACGGCGGTCGGGGTTGAAACCCCTCCTACAGGACGGCGGACGGTGGCGGGCTGAAAGCCCACCCTACGCGGGCGACGGCGGGCGGTTTAGCCGGCGTACTCGCCGTAGCCGTGTGATTCGAAGATCTCCTGCCCCTCGGCGCTTGAGACGAGTTCCAGGAAGAGCTGCGCCTTGTCGGGATGGCGGCTGTAGGTGAGGCTGCCGAAGGGGATCACCGTTCTTGTGGTGTGCTCGGGATCAATCCGGACCACGCGGACGTCGTCGCGGACGAGGAACGCCGTGGCATCCCAGACGATTGCCGCGTCGATCGCGCCGAGCTGAACGGAGTTGGCCAGCTCGACGACGTTGAGGGCCTTCTGGGTCACGTTCTCGAGCACGGCGTCCTTGATACCGGCTTTCTCGAGGGCCTTCTCGGCCGCGACGCCGCAGGCGACCTGGGGCGCCTCGCCCATGCCGACGCGAATGCCGGGCTTGGCGAGGTCGGCGATCGATTCGATGCCGTGCTTGTCATCGAGGGGAGTGATGATGACCGTCTCCATGGCGGCCACCGCGTACTGCTGGGTTACGAACCCGCGCTCGTCGGCCTGGTCCATGTAGTCCTGCTCGCCGGGCATGTAGAGATCGCCGCGGTGGGAGAATTCGATGTCAGAGAGGAGGCAACCGGAGCCCTTGTATGCCACGTCGACCTCGGTGCCCGTGCGCTTCTCAAACAACTCGGCAAGCTCTTCCATCGGCGGACGGATGCCCGCGCCGCAGTGGACGAGGAGCGACTGGGCCTTGGCGGCGGCCTTTGACTTAGGAACGCCGAAGTACCACTTCTGCCAGATCTCATTGCACTCGTCAGTCTCGAGGAACGTGATGAACGCGCGCGCGGCGGCCTCGTTTGGCGAACTCTTGAGCACGGCGGCGGTGCAGTAGAACGCGGAGTAGAGGTCCTCGGGCACGTTTCCGATGACGGTGGCTTGCTTGACGCTCTGGCGTGGGGTGGTCCCGCCCTTGGGCGCCTCATGGACGCACGGCCCGTAGATGAAGGCGGCGTCGACCTTCTTCGTGGCGACGAGACCCTTCAGTTGGGCGGGTTGGTCGACGATGATGATCTTCCCGGCGGCGTCCAGGTCGTCCCACAGCCCGGCGCTCTTCAGGGCTTCGATGGCGTAGGCGCCGTTGGAGTTCTCCTCCGGTTTGGCGATGGCGACCGCCTCGACCTCGGGCTTGCCGAGGTCGTTGAAGGTGACGATGCCGGCCTTATTCTCGATGGGGACGACGACGGCCATGTAGCTCTTGGAGTAGGCACACTCGGTGTCGGCGATGATCGCGTCGGCCTCGCGCAACTCGCCGACGACCGTGTCGCCCATGTCCATGAACACGTCGGCGTCGTCGAGCTTGCCGGTAAGGATCTTCGTGCGCAAGACGTTGATATTCTCTACCTGTTGGTCGACCTCAACGCCCGGGTGTTTGTCCTGGAAGATCGCCTTGGCTTCCATGAACGGACCGAGCTGGCCGCAGGGGACAAGCACGGTGAGTTTGCCGGAGATGTCCTGGCCCGTTTCGGAGGCGCCCGGTGGAACGGGGCCATCGTTAGGCAGGCCGGCCGCCTCCTCGGAGGTCTTGCATCCCGCCACCAGCGTCGCGGCGACAAGAACGGCCACGAGCGACGCGGCCAGTTTTCGGTAATCGTGCGTGGTTGCTTTCACGGTGCGTGCTCCTCGGCAATGGCAGTGTGGTCGGGCGCGCCGAAGCGCGCTGTACCTTCCTACACCAATTCCAACGGAGATTCAACCCCCATACTATCCTGTATTGAGTCGAAGGGGGCTAGAACGATTTCGGAACATTGCGTGGAGTGATGCGCGGGGCGAGGAAGGGGCGCTGGAGCAAATGGGCGAAGGATCGTGTTACGATGAATGGGATTCGTAATAAGGCGACGGTGAGGAGGGACGCTGTTGTGTAATGTCACGCGGTTCAGCGTGTCGGTGGAGCCCGCGCTTCTGGACGCATTCGACCGACGGACACAGCGCGCCGGCTACAAGAATCGGTCGCAGGCAATCGGCGATGTTCTCCGAGCCTACCTCGTGGACGCGCAGTGGGAAGATGGCGCGACGCCGGTGGTTGGCACGGTGACGATCGTTTACGATCATCACTCGCGCGACGTGGCGCGGCGGTTGACGGAACTCCAGCACGGCCACGACGCCGCGATCGCTTGCACGACGCACGTGCATCTCACGCATAGCGATTGCCTCGAGGTGATCGTGGTGCGGGGGACGGCGGACGAGGTGCAGGCATTCGCGGACCAGATCATCAGCTCGCCCGGCGTGAAGCACGGGCGGTTGGTGTGCACGGCGGCGACGGAGGGGTTGCACGAGTGACGGTGGACGTCGGTGCGAGCTGGAAGCTCGCGGTCCAAGGAGACAACAGATTTCGGGCCGGATACTTCGATCTTCGATCTCGTATTCGGCCCCTCCGACAGCAAGACGGCGGAGGAGATAGGCTTTGCATTTGCCGGATGGGCTGATCAACGATCCGAAGATATGGCTTGGCGCGGACGCGGTCGCGCTGGCGGTCGTCGGCTACGCGGTGTATCGGGAGGGCAAGTCGCTGAAGCCCGAAGAGGCGCCGATGATGGGCGTGATGGCTGCGTTCATCTTCGCTGGGCAGATGTTCAAGGTGCCGATCCCCGGCGGGGTGAGCGGACACCTGATGGGCGCGCTGCTGGCGGCTGTGTTGCTGGGTCCGTGGCGCGCGTCGATCGTGATGGCAGTGGTGATCACGGTGCAGTGCCTGCTCCACGCGGACGGTGGATGGACGGCGCTCGGCGCGAATGTCATCAACATGGGACTGGCGGGGACGTTCGCGGGGTGGGCGCTATATCGAGGCCTGCGGGCGATTGTCCCGGGACGGGCGGGGGTACTGATCGGCGCGGGGATCGCGGCGTGGGTGACGGTGGTGATTGGGGCGGTGCTGATCGGGCTGCAGATCATGTGGGGCTCTGACGCGAATCTCGAGACGCCGGTGAGGGCGCTGGTCGCGGTTCACGTGCCGATCGGACTGCTCGAGGCGGGAATCACCGTGGGCGCGCTGGGCGTGGTGCTGAAGGCGCGGCCGGATCTCCTGGGCATTACGCGCGAGCATGGCGACCACGACGAGGTGGATGCCGATGCGTAAGGTGGCGTGGTGGGTGTGGGCGGTCGCGGGCATCGTGCTCGTCGCGGGCGTGTTCTCGCGGTATGCCTCGGATTCTCCCGACGGGCTGGAGAGCGTGATCGAGAGCGAGGGGATCTCGGTATCGGAGGGCGCGGCGCCGCTGCCGGACTATGGAACTCCGGGCGTTGAGGCCGAAGGGGTGTCGGTCTTCGTGGCGGCGGCCGTTGGGATTGCTGTGGTTTTCGTGGTGACGTATGGGTTGGGGAAAGTGCTGAGCTGGCGAGGGCGCAGCAGCGGATGATGATTCCGAAAAACGCAGGGACAGGAACCAGATTTCCCACGTCGGGAAATGTGGTTCCTGTCCCGGTTTTTCGATGCAAGAGGAACTGGCGTGAGTCCTCCATGCGCAACAGGTAATCCGGTCTCAGAGCGTCTCGACGCGCGGGTTGGGTTGATATGCGCGTTGGCGTTCGTGACTTTCGAGGCCGCCACGCCGATCCAGGAGTGGCAGCGTTTCGTGGCGTATGGCGCTATCCTCGCGGTGGCGATCGCGCTAGGTCGCGTGAAGATCGTATGGTTGCTGAAGCGCCTCGCGCTCGCGCTGCCATTCGTGATCGCGGTGGCGATCTCGGTGTTCATGGTGGAGCCGACCGCGGAAGAACTGGTGATGGTCGGCGGGCTGAAGATGTCGCGGCCGGTGCTACTGCTGCTGGGTTCGGTTGCCGCGAAGGCGACGCTGAGCATCGGCGCGTTGAGTCTGGTCGCGGGGATCTGGGACGTGCCGACGATCCTCCACGCGATGCAAGCGATCCGAGTGCCGAGGCTGTTCGTGATGCTGATGGCGTTCATGTGGCGATACGTCTACGTCCTCATCGATGAGGCGCGTCGCATGATGCAGGCGCGGGACGCGCGCGGGAAGCAGGGCTCGCTCGGCAGGAGGGCAACAGTCGTCGGCGCGATGACGGGATCGCTGTTCCTGCGGGGGTACGAGCGGGCGGAGCGCGTGGGCCAGGCGATGGTGGCGCGGGGGTATGATGGGACGATTCCCTTGCTGACGCCGCTACGCAAGATGAGGCTGGCCGACGCGGCGGCGGTGGTGGTCGCGGGGGGAGTGCTGGCGGTGGTGAGGCTGGCGCCGGTGGTGGGGTGAGAGGTGACGGCATTGCCGGCTGAAAGCCGGCGCCCCAGTTAGGCTACATTGGGTGCGAGGAGATGCGTTGGGTGATCGGGTGAGAGGGTTGGGAGTGCGGCTCAGGCGAGCCGCAGGCACAGACGGCAGAGGCAACGAGAATGGCGCTATGAATGCGATTGAGATAGCTGATCTGGCGTACACTTACCCCAATGGGGCGCGGGGCCTGCGGGGCCTGTCGCTTGAGATCCCCGAGCGCGACTGCGTGGCGCTGGTTGGGCCGAATGGCGCCGGGAAGTCGACGCTGATCCTGCATCTGAACGGAATACTGAAGGGCAGAGGCGAAGTGCGGATCTTTGGGAAGTCGGTCGCGGATGATGTGCTGGCGGCGAGGCAGGCGGTGGGGCTCGTGTTCCAGAATCCCGACGATCAGCTCTTCATGCCGACCGTGTTTGAGGACGTGGCGTTTGGCCCGCTGAATCTGGGCTGGCCGAAGGAACGGGTGGAGACCGAGGTGCGGAAGGCGCTGAACGCGGTGGGGATGCTGGAGCACTCAGACCGCGCGCCGCACCACCTGAGCCTGGGGCAGAAGAAACGGTGCGCGATTGCCACGGTGCTGGTGATGGACTGCAAGATCATGGTGCTTGACGAGCCGACCACGGGCCTCGACCCGCGCGGTCGGTGGGATTTCCTGAATCTCCTGAAGGGCCTCGACAGGACGAAGATCATCGCGACACATGACCTGGATCTCGTGCGGGAGATGTGCGACACGACCGTCATCCTGGATGACGGGCGCGTGGCAGCGCAAGGGCCGACGGCGGAGCTGCTCGACGACGAGGCGCTTCTCGGGAAACACGGCCTCGCGCCGCCGACCGTTCGCGCGTAGGGCAGGCCTGCTCCCACGGCGAACAGTGCGGCACCATACAGCAGAGCACTGAGGAGACGCCATGCTCGCCCTGATGCTCGTCCTGGTCGCGGACCCCGGCTTCGCCGCCGACGATGGTTGCCTGACGTGCCATGAGGGCATTGAGTCGCTGAGCGAGGATCCTGACCACCCCCACAACAACCTGAGCTGCGTTCTGTGCCACGACGGAGACGACGACGCGACCGAGCTGCAGGCGGCCCACGAGGGCTTGCGCCCCAACCCGAGCGCGCTCGAGCATCTCGACGAGACATGCGGGCTGTGCCACAAGCAATTCGCCGCCGCCGCGCCGCGATCGATCATGTCGACGATGGCGGGGGTGATCAGCGGAGCGAGGTACCTGTGGGGCGCGCAGGACACGAAGAAGTCGCTGTATGGGGTGAAGGCCGTGAAGGGCCCCAAGGATGGCGAGGGGCTGAAGCAACTCGACCTCATACCGACCTGGCAAGAGTCGGACAATCCCGTGGATGACTACCTGCGCAAGGAGTGCCTGCGGTGTCATCTGTGGGACGAGGGAGCCCAGCGCGCGGGCGACTATCGGTCGAGCGGGTGCGCGGCGTGTCACGTGCTGTATGACAACGACGGCCTGAGCCGGAGCGGCGACGCGAGCATCCCCAAGGATGAGCCGGGACACCCGATCGCCCACCGCATCACGAGCAAGATCGACGCGCGCCAGTGTCAGACGTGCCACAACCGAGGCGCGCGGGTGGGGACGAGCTTCATGGGGATGATGGAGCAGGATCCGTATGGCACGCCGTGGACCGCGGAGGGGGAGAAGCACCCGCAACTGCACGGGAAGAACTACAACTACCTGAAGCCGGACGTGCATTACGAGATGGGCATGATGTGCATCGACTGCCACACGAGCATGGATCTCCACGGTGACGGGAACGTGTACTCGAAGAAAGAGGAGCACGTCGAGACGCGCTGCACGATGTGCCACGGGACGGTCGATGAACCGAGCGAACTGGTGACTGCCCGCGGGCGCGAGATCAGCAACGTCGAGCGGCGCGGCGACGAGGTGGTGCTGACCTCGAAGTACGACGGCGCGGAGCACCTCGTGACGCAGCTCAGCGTGCTGAACGACGCGGGGGAGCTGAACGTGGCGATGCAGATCCCGGCGCACATGGAGAACATGGAGTGCTATGCCTGCCACGCGCGGTGGACGAGTCAGTGCTACGGGTGTCACCTGAAATTCGACGAGCGAGGGAGCCAGCACGACTGGGTGAAAGGCGAGGAGACCCAGGGGCAGTGGAAGGAGAGCCGGAGTTACCTGAGATGGGAGACGCCGATCCTGGGCGTAAACGGACGCGGGAAGGTGTCGCCGTTCATGCCGGGGTGTCAGGTGCTGCTGACGCAGCTAGGGCCCAACGGGGAATCGGTTGCGGCGAACAAGGTCTTCGAGACGGTGACGGGGATGTCAGGCATCGCCCATCAGCCGACGCAGCCGCACACCATTCGCAAGGAAGCGCGCTCATGCGAGGACTGTCACGCGAACCCGAAGGCGGTTGGCCTGGGGACGGGGCTGTACGACCCGAAGGCGAACGGGCTGCCGATAGACTTCGAGTGGGAGCGGATCGTCGATGAGGACGGGAACCAACTGCAGGCCACATCACACGAGGGTGCGCGCCCGCTCAACAAGGAGCAGCTCGATCGCGTTCAGCGCATCGGCGCGTGTGTGGGCTGCCACCAGGAGAACGGCTCGGGCTTCTGGACAGGGATCAAGGAAAAGGGCTACTCGGCACCGGATACCGAGGCGCACATGGATGCGATCAACGACCTGATCCATGGGAAGAAGCGGTAGGACCGCGGTCTACTCGGCGGGCGCCATCGGGCCGACGTACTCGGTGGCCAAGACGATGTGATCGAACCAGCAAGTGGCGGTCTTGGTGTTGCTGGGGTAATCGGGATTATTGGCCGCGAAGTCTTCGTTCTGTTTGAAGGCCTTCTCGGTGACGTAGTGCAGCAACCAGAAAGCGTTGACCTCGACATCGGAATCGACGCGCCAGCGGAAACCCTCAAAGGGCGCGTTGTCCTCACTCTCACCCATCCGGAACTTGTCCAAGAACCAGTGGCCCTCGACCGAGCCGGGCGCGAGGTGGAGCGTCCGGACCCCGTCGATCCACATGGTCAGCTCGCCATCGCGCGTGTCGGGCGTGGAGTTCATCTTGACCATGAACTCGCAGCAGATCCACCTGCCCCGGTCGGCGACGACGGGCTCGATCGGCTCGAAGTTATTGCCGTAGAAGCTGGTGCCCTCGGGTCCCTGCCAACTGTTCATCTCGGGCCAGTAAGCGTAGAAATGCCAGATGCCTGGCGGATTGAAAGTGGGTCCGGGATAGGTGTGGTAGGAGCCGGGCTGAGGGTCGAGTTCGACGTAGAAGTGATCGATCGCCTTGCTGCCGGCGCCGCCGATGGGCCATGGCGGAGGATCGGCGCGCCCGCAGAGATTTACGAAGTGGTGGTTGTGGCCGTAATCCTCGGCGAACTTGACGTAGTAGCGCGCGTAGATCGTGTCATGCCCTGGTTTGAGGACGGTGTAGAGATGGCCGCCGTTGTCTGAGCCGCGCGTGGCGGTGATGGATAGAGATTTCTGGCCCGGGCTGCCCTCGGGGACATCGCCCGAGAGCTTGATCGGCCGGTTCTCTGCGTTGCTGATCTCGCCCCACCTCGCGCCGATCTCGGGAAGGGTGCCGGATTCGAAGTCCTCAACGAAGACGACGGAGGGGTGATCGGCGATTCCCGCGTCGCCGGGGAAAGCGGAGGAAAGGCCCTGGGTGAAGGCGGCAGATGTGAGGATGAGAAGGCATGTCATGGTGAGGACCTCCGAGTGAGGAGGCTAGTTCGCGGGAGGCGGAGGAGGGACCTGGTGGGAGTTCGGGGGGGCGAAAACTCAGGGACAGCAACCATGTTTCGCACACAACACGAAAATGGATGCTGTCCCGGTTTTTCGCGTGTGGACGAGGGACTACGAAGGCGTGGCATGAGCGAGACGCTCATGCCACGAGAACGCGTCGGGTTGGGAAACCCGACCTACGAATGGCGGACGGCACGTCGGCGTCGGGCGCTGCGGCTGGCCTACTGCTTCACGATCGCGGCGACCCAGCCACCCTTGTATGGCGCGGACAGCGTAACGACGCCGCCGCCCTGGATTGTATTGTCCGTGAGACGGTAGACCTGGGCGGAAGTGGTCCGAGTGGTGATGCCCATCGCCACGCTGACCCAGGTGATATCGAACGTGCCTGGCGCGTCAGTCAGATCGAGTCCGACCGACCCGCCATGCGTGAAGTAGAGCGCGTAGGCCTCACCGGGGTTGGCGGTGAGGTAGGCCTCGTTGCTCTCCCGATCTGAGAGCAACTCCATGTGCGGCGTTGTATCCCAGAGCCTGATCAGGCCGTCGAGGATCCGCGCTGCCTTGAGGCTCCCCTCGGTCGTCACGGTGAGCCCGCTGCCGGAACTGGGACGGTGGAACCGCACGGCCGCGGAGCCGCCGATGATGTCTCGCCAGAATCGCTCTATGCCGTCCTCGGGCGCGCCCGAACCCCAGGTCGAGAAGCCTCCGTGGTAGATCTTGACGTGGTTCGTGGGGCGCGGATGCGCGTTGACCAACTGCAAGAGCGACTGCAACCGCTCCCAATGGGTGTCATCGTAAATCTGGCTGTTCACCTGCGAGACATCCACGAACATGTAGTGCTCGGGGTCATTGAAGATGATGGGCGTGTGGACCGCCTCGTCGGCGTCAAAGGCGTCGGCGAACATGTCCGTCGTGCAGACCGTCACGCCTCTCTCGGTGGCCCGGGCCTTGATGAACTGGATCCAGTGCTGGCCCCACGCGGCCGGGGTGGACGTCTCGTTGTCCATGCAGTACAGGACATGCCCGTGGTCGAGGCTGTACGACAGCATATTGGCGACGAAGGCCTCCTGATGGCGGCGGATGAGGTCGAGCTTAGCCTCGTATCGCGGCATGCCGGGGATGGTGTGGAAGAAGGGCTGCTTGTCGTCGCCGGGGTGGTCCGGGTATCTGTCATCGAGGCCCGATTCCTCGGTTGTGTAGTTGACGTTCTTCGCCGGGCGCCAGGGGCTCTTCTGCCAGATGTTCCATTCGCTTGCGTCTGTGAAGTCGAAGCGGTCCCAGACCTCGATCTGCACGATGATCTCGCGCTCGGCAGTCCACTCCAGCATGTCCTGGAAGCGCCGCCAGTACTCGTCATTCCACTGGTCGAGGTCGAATTTCCCGTCTGGCAGCAGCTTGTGCGGCTTGAGGTCCTGGCCCTCGCGCTGGCTCATCGTGTTGCGGACGTAGTTGACGCCGACGGCCTGGATCTCGTCGAGATGCGCCTCGAGGTCGTCGAGCAGGAAGATGTGGTCAGTCGCGCTGGCGCCCACGAGCAGCACGGGCTCGCCCTTGTATTGCCAGTAGCGCGGGTTGTTGGCGTACGGCCTGATTCGATCGGCGTCGGTGACGTCGGCCATCGATGGCCTGGCGAGCGACCAGAGCAATGGCAGCATGAGGATGATCCAGGCGGCGCGCATCGGAGGCTCCGCTCCCTTTGTGGACGGCATCAGTCTTGGTTGCGCTGGGTTGGATGGGTCACTTCGATGTGGCGGCGGCGATTCCCTGTGAGGGCGAGGTGGGGACGGGTTTGATAGGGCGAAAACTCCGGGACAGCAACCATGTTTCGTACACGACACGAAAATGGATGCTGTCCCGGTTTTTCGCGAGTGAGGATGATGGACGGCGGGCTTGATGAATCAAGCACCTACAACGGCGTCGGGTTAGGAAACCCGACCTACGAAAGGCGGCGCCTAGTCCTCGGTGACCTTGGGTGGGAGGATGTGGCTGGTGCCGCCCATGTAGGGGCGCAGCGCCTCGGGGATGATCACCGAGCCGTCCTCCTGCTGGTAGTTCTCAAGGATCGCCGCGAAGGTGCGGCCACATGCCAAGCCCGAGCCGTTCATCGTGCTGACGAACTGAGGCTTCTGGCCCTTCTCATCGCGGTAGCGAGTGTTGCAGCGGCGCGACTGGAAGCCCTCGTAGCGGCTGCAGCTCGAGATCTCCAGGTACTTGTTCATTCCCGGCATCCAGACTTCAATATCATAGGCCTTCACGGCGGCGAAGCTCATCTCGCCGGCGCAGAGCTGGACGCGGCGGAACGGAAGGCGGAGGCTCTTGAGGACGGCCTCGGCGTTCTCGGTCAGTTTCTCAAGCTCGCGGTCCTCGTCCTCGGGCTTGCAGTACTTCATCAGCTCGACCTTGTGGAACTGGTGCAGGCGCACCATGCCCCGGCTCTCCTTGCCCGCCGAGCCGGCTTCGCTGCGCCAGCAAGGAGTGTAGGCGGTGTAGTAGAGCGGAAGCTCCTCGCCGGGGATGATCTCGCCGAAGTGCAGCGCGGTGAGAGGGACCTCGGCGGTGGGAATGAGGTAGGCGCCCTCGCGGAGCTTGTAGAGATCCTCCTCGAACTTCGGCAGGTGCGCGGTGCCAAGCACGGTCTCGGGGAGGGTCATGTATGGCGGGCAGATCTCGGTGTAACCGTGCTCGCGGGTATGCATGTCGAGCATGAAGTTGATCAGCGCTCGCTCGAGCTGCGCGCCGCGGCCCTTGGTTAGGACGAACTGCGATCCGCTCATGCGGACGGCGGCCTCGATGTCGAGGATTCCGAGTTCCTCGCCGAGGTCCCAGTGGGTCTTGGCCTGGAAGGGGAAGACCGGCGTGCCGCGCCAGGCGTGGACCTCTACGTTCTCATCCTCGGTGAAGCCGAGAGGGCTGTCTTCGGTAGGGATGTTCGGCATCCAAAGCAGCAGCTCGTTGTACTCCTTCTCAGCCGCGTCGAGACGGGCGTCGATCTCTTCCATCTCGGCGTCGAGCTTGTCGAGCTGGACCTGGAATTCGGCGCGGATCTCCTCGGGCGTGACATCCTTGCCCGCCTTCTTGGCGTCGCCGATGGCCTGGCCGATGCCCTTGCTGATTGTCTTCTTCTCGGCGCGGCGCTGCTCGACTTGGTAGAGGCAGTCGCGGCGCTCCTCATCGAGGGCAGTGATGCGGTCGACATCGACCTTGGCGTTCTTGACCTCACACGCCCACTTGGCTTTCTCGGGGTTCTCGCGGAAGACTTTCGGATCGATCATGTTCGATCACCTCATCAGGCGGCGCAGTCGGCCACCTGGGATCATTTCAGCACGCGGGTGCGGCGGCGGTTTGGGTCCGCCCGAGCCGGGAAGCTCGGGCTAGGTAGAGGCGGAGGTGGGTGAGGCCCCCGAGATGGTTCCCGCGAGAGGGACGAATGTTGGGTTGTCGAGTGCGGGAATTGGTTTCATGGTGGTTTGGGCGCCAGGACGGCGCGCTTCCTTATTGAATGATACGGCGGCGGGGATGTCAAGTTGCGGCTGGCAAGAACGGTGCACCGTCGAAGGGATACGGTTGGCAGAAGGAGGGTGAAGGAAGATGAGACGCTGGAGCATGTGGCTGATGGTCGTGGGCGCGGTCTCGACGGCGCAGGCGCAGGAGACGGACGGGCGGGTGATTCTGGAACGAGTGATCGAGGTGTATGGATCGGCGGAGGACTACCGGGCAGAGACGCTTCTGTCGATGGTGCGTCCGCAGCGAGTGCTGATCATGCCTGGCCGGCTGGCATTCAGGCGGCCGAACTGGGTCCGACAGCACATCGGGCCGCCTTCACGGTGGTCGCACCAGGTCGTCATCGCCAATCCGACACACCGATTCCACAGCTTTCCGAACCTAGGGCAGTACACGAAGAAGACTCCGCCGGAGCGCGTCCTCGACGACGGCCTCGCGATGGGCATGTTCACCGTGGAAGATCTCCTGGCCGGCGCAGACGTGTGGTCGGTGGTCGATGAGGTCGTGCTGGAACGACGGGCGCACTACTACGGCAAGCCGGTCTACGTGCTGAGGGTCGAATCGACCAAGGGACCCATTCAGTGGTTCTGGGTCGGCGAGGACGACTATCTGGTCCACAAGATGGCGTGGACGATGGGAAAGGGGGATGCGGAACGGCTCGTTCACGAGGCCGTAGACGAGATGAGCCGGGCCGACGAGTTGGAGGGTGCCGCCAAGGCGCGAGAGGAGAAGGCGGCTGAGGACATCCACCGGTGGGTGGGTGCTGGTTACTCGGTGATGGATCCCGCGACGGACTTCGCCTGGACCATCCGCTACAAGAACGTGGCGATCAACTCGGGTCTGCCGGACTCTCTTTTCCGGTACGACCCGAGGCCGGGCGAGGCGCGGGTAGATGAGATCGACATGTCCGAGGGCTGGGCGCAGGTGGCGCGCGAGTAGGCGCGTGGAGGCAGGTGCGAGGGCGGCGAGAGGGCAAGATAGCCGCGAGGCGGCGAGGTGAGGAGACGGCATGCACCGGCGAGGGCGCCGGTGCTACGAGAGCATGGAGCCAAGAGAGACCGGGCGGACACAGGGACATTCGGGGAAGGTGGTAACGAGATGAGAGGAAGCCCATTGGCAGTGCTCGCGTTAGTCTTGGGATTGTGTGTTGGTGTGGGCGCGGGGCTCGGCGCGCAAGAGCTTGACGGCCAGGCGATCTGGGACGAGACGGTCGCGATCTACGCGAACGCAAGAACGTATACGGCCGAGGGTAGCACGAAGGCGAACATGGGCTTTTACAGCATGAGTGGACGGGCCGAGTGGGCGTACAGCCGCGACGGCCGGTTCATGATGAGCACCACAATGGACACGAGCTTCGGTGACCTGGGTCGGCGGACGGTGGTGTGCGACGGGCGGCACCTATACGACCGGATGGAGATCACGAACGAGTACCGGAGGAAGCCGGCCCCACCCGACTTCGTGACGTTCATCGAGGAAGAGATGGAAATGCAGGGGATGCCGGCGGTTACCGTCGGACACTTGCTTGCCGGAGACGACTGCGCCGAGAAGATCGAGGAGGTCAGGTACGTGCGGAGCGGGCGGTACTACGGCACGCCGGTGCATATCGTGGACATTGTGCTCGCGGCGGAGGGCGAAGACGCCATGCCGGGGATGGCCGAGCGCATGTGGATCGGTCAGGAGGACTCGCTGATCTACAAGTTGGACATGGAGTTCGACATGAAGGCGCTGATGGAGGACACGATGGCGGAGATGAGCGAGGAGGGCGAGGATGACGAGGGCGCGGAGCACGAGGGGGATGAAGGGGAGGACGCGGACGGCGACGGGGACGATGGTCCGGGAGAGGGCGACGATGGGTCGATGGATGAGATGATGGACGCGATGTTCGAGGGCATGATCGAGATGTTCAGCCAGATGGAAATGGGGGCGACCGAGCGCTACCGCAACATCCGGATCGATGATGAGCTGGCGCCGGGGACGTTCAGTTTCCATGCGCGTCCGGGCGAGAAGAAGGTGCGCGTGCTGAGCGAGCCAGAGGTGGACGAGGAGGCACTCGAAGCAGCCAACCCGTTCGCCGACATCGACACGGACATGCCGGACTTCGATATGCCGGATCCAGATCCGTCGGCCTTGCTCGGGACGGAGGCTCCGGACTTCACGCTGACGGGACTGGATGGTGAGACGGTTACGCTGTCGGACCTGCGAGGCAAGCCGGTGCTGATCGATTTCTGGGCGAGTTGGTGCGGCCCGTGCCAGATGGAGCTGCCCCACATCCAAGAGCTGCACGAGGAATACGCCGACAAGGGCCTGCAGGTCGTGGGGATCAGCGGGGACTTTGAGAAGCAGGATGCCATTAACGCCGTGGAGGAGATGGGCCTGACCTTCACGGTGGTTTGGCAGAACCACGAGGTCGCGGCGGACATGGCGATCGATGAGGCGTATGGCGTCACCGCGATTCCGCGGCTCGTGCTGCTGGACGCGGACGGAATTGTGGTCGAGGATGTGTTGGGGTATCACGAGAAGCCGGACCTGGTGAAGATGCTGGGCAAGGCGGGGTTGTAGAGAGCGACGGCGACAGGCGAGGACGCCTGTCCTACGACGGCAACGGCGGACGGCATCGTGGAGACTCAGCCGCCGAGTTTTCCTGGGAGTTTCCCTACACTCGCTACTATTAAACGGCAGTAACACCGCCCGCCTGGACGGAGATGCTTCTGAAGGCGTTGTGTGCAGGTCGGCCATGCCCCTTCCGGTCTGGCTATTCCATGTCAGAGCCGCAGGCGCGCTCACGGCATCCTCACGCAGGGCATCACTCGAACAGGAGCCAAAGGGTAGAAAATGCAGTGTAATCGCGTCGCGGTCCCGGAGCTCTGCGGTTCTGGGAATCGTGCGCAACCCTTGAGCGGGCGAGGGGGTGGGCGTGGGTGGGGGCGGCGAATGGCCCCTCTGTGACCAAGGAGACGGGCAGCTCGCAAGCCTCGCGAGGTTTGGCGACTTGCGGGCTGGGGGAGGGGGCTCAGATGAGCCGGTTGGCCGACCGCCGAGACGAGTACAGGGGCGATCCCAATGGCCATGTGGAGTGGCTGAGAGGCAGCCCCGCCGCCGGCGGGCTGTAGCCCGGCGCAGGTCACGGGGTGCCCGCTTCCGTCGCAGCTCACAAGCAACAGAACCCCAGCGACTCGTCCTGTCGGGCCTACAGACGCGACCTCGCGAACTCGATCGCCAAGCGGCTACCTACTCCACGCGCTCCATGAGCACGTAATCCAGCCCGAAACCATGCAGCGGCCGGGCTTGCTCGTTCGAGCCGACGATCCCCACGCGCAGCACGTGACGACCCTCGGCCAAGTGGTGTTGACCTAAGGTCACCGGGCCGGTGTGGAGCGGGCTGTGGTTATAGAGGTCAATGGGCTCGCCGAGCTTCTCCCCATCGACGTGAAGCTGCACGATGCCGTAGTCGAAAGCCTTCGTCATGCCGGCCGACAGTGAGTATGTCCCCTCCGCGTCGACCAGAAGAGCCAGATCCAGCGTATCCCCCGGCTCGCCGTTCAGCCAGAACAGGTGCGAGTCGCCACTCCAACCCGTCGTGTACGACAGGTCCTGAGGTTTCGCCTCGCCTCCCGTGCAGGCGAGGATCTCGAGGGCCTCCCCCTCGATGGCGCCCGCCACGTTCGCGAGCTGCTGCCACCAGGGCCGCCGCGCCTCCAGATCAGGCAATGCCGGGAACGGCGCGTGCGGCTCGGCTTGGTACCAATAGGCCACCGAGGCGATGTCGTCGTCCATCTTCGCGTACTTCCCATCCGGGCCCCATCCGAGAGCCTGGATCGTCACCCGTAGGTCTGAATCGAAGCAGATCGGGTCGGGCAGATGCCAGCGGTAGAGGCTCCAGTACTGAGGAGGGGCGCCATTCTCATCACTTGCGAGTGTCGTGCCCGCGTATGGCGTGGTGTAGCTCTCCGAGAATCCAAAACTGCCACAGAAGTAGTCCTCCATCCCCGTGCCGCAGATGGTCGGGAAATCGGCGTCGCCATCCATGTAGAACTTGATCTCGCCCTCGCCAAACCAGCCTTGGCTCCGCTGGGTCCAGGCCAGGAATGTGCCGACATACCGTCCCTGGCCGCGCACGCCGTCGATGATCACGTACGGGTTCACCTCGCCCGTCTCGGCGCGGCGCCACTGGGCGTGCAGGTAGCCGGCGTTGTCGGGCACCGGCGTCTCGGCGTAGGTGATCTGGTATGCCACGACTTCGAGGTCGCTGTTGCCCTCGTTCGCTAGCGTGATCTTGCAGTGCTCGCGAAACGGCATCGGCCAGTAGCAGTTCAGCGCGTTCCGCGGCGTCGCCACAACCGCGAGGGAGTTCACCCGGGCGAACATCTCGTGGCCTATGGCGAAGAAGTCCGGCGCGGGCACCTCTATCGACGGCGTCTCCTCGTTGTCCCAGTAGAAGCGCAGAACGTGGTCTCGGCTCAGGCCCTCGACCAGGAAGATGTGCTGGATCACGCCCGGCCCGTCCACGTCCATCAGCGTCCCCGTCTCGCCCGCGTTAATGCGCAGGAACGGCCGGACCTTCCAGCCCTGCCCGAGGTCATCGGCAGCCCGCGCGGCGGCGGGCGGCTTTGGGTCGGTGGGGTCGGGAATTGCCATGCCGCCCTTCCCTGGCTCGCCGGTGGGGTTCTCGGCGGAGATGGATCGAGTGCGCGTACCGTCAAGCAGCGGCAACGACCCCATGTGCGGGAAGCTCTCCTGCGACGACCCCGCTGACCTCCCCCCATTAACGGTACCACTCACAGTCTCATGGATTCGTTGCCTTCAGCCATGTCCGTAAGGCGAGGTATAACCGAGTCTGGAGGACATGGCTGGATCGCCTCAGGAGCCGGCGGCCGGTAGCCCAACGAG